>Ga0114967_10004407_pt1 | contig 11312 bp, 23 predicted proteins | sample M_130628_MF_Meta_FD_92639 | JGI IMG/M metagenome (GOLD analysis project Ga0114967, IMG submission 92639) | Freshwater microbial communities from Lake Montjoie, Canada to study carbon cycling - M_130628_MF_MetaG | ecosystem: Environmental > Aquatic > Freshwater > Lake | place: Lake Montjoie... | reverse complement strand
TGAGGGATGGCAGTATTAAATTTTCTTTAATGTGCCATCCCTAGACCATACTTGGAAGTCTAAGAATGACACCATCGTTTTGCTGAACGTTTCATGTCATTTCCTTTATGTTTAAATTTTTATTATACAACCTTTTGCAGTAGTTGTCAACTGTTTTTTTGGTCCCGACTCTTGGTTTTGATCCAAGCCCTCGTGCTCTTCAGGCACACGCTTCCACCAGGTTAGCTTAGTCGGGGGTAATGTCAAACAGGTACTTGGTGCGTCCCGAGAGGTGCGAACTCCCGACCCCCGGCTTCGTAAACCAGTGCTCTAATCCAGCTGAGCTAGGGACGCATTAAATTTGGAGTAGGTGACAGGAGTTGAACCTGCATAAAACGGAGTTGCAAACCGCGGCCTAACCATTCGGCGACACACCTACATAGAACTGGCATCCCCCCAAGGACTCGAACCTTGACTGACGGTTTTGGAGACCGCGGTGCTGCCATTACACCAGAGGGATATATTTGGCGGAAAAAGGAGGAATTGAACCCCGGCCAGCTGTGCCAACCGCCTGTTTTCCAAACAGGTGTAGGAACCATCCTACTGCATCTTCCAATGGTACCCTGAGTCGGACTCGAACCGACACGATTCTCCTTTTGAGAGAGACGCCTCATACCAATTGGGCTATCAGGGCATTGTTAAATTTTACCGATTTCGTTGATCAAGTCTTCAATTTTAAAAAACACTGCATCTGCAAACAGATACATGACATCCCAACGATCGGGCATGTTTCCGTCTAGATCAAACAAGATATAGCTTTTCTTTCCTTTGCCTACACAGTAGCCAAGTTCCAGATGCCCGGACTTGCCTGCAGGTAATGCCAGGATAGCAATATCACAGCGATCTAAATGATACTTGTCAAATTCATAAACATGATTGGCAGCATAACCTTTGAGTGCTTGCTTGAAGTTGTGACCACGTTCTTGTTCATACTTTTGCCAATAGTCATCAGCTTCGGGTCCTGCAGCAAACCAATCATCAAACACATCGTGCCCCGACTCGCGTAGACGAGCAGCAATTTTTGAGATGCTGGGATTGCGCAATGACCCAATTAAGTAAATACTTGCCATATTTAATGTCCTTAAAATATCTAACGATATTAACATTATTACTGGCCTAGGTCAACGAATTTTTCTTTCGTTTGGGGTGAAAGCGGGAATCGAACCCTGTCTAACTGTTTCACAGACAGTTGTGCAACCACTACACTACTAACACCATAAACTGGCAGGGGTAATCAGATTCGAACTGATGATACTAATTTCAAAGACTAGTGCTTTAGACCAAACTAAGCTATACCCCAACAAAAAACAGGATGCATTTTGTTTTCACCAAAAGAAAAGTTTTTAACTTTGCTGTTAGCATCCTAAAACTGGCTCTCCTACGTGGGTTCAAACCACGGACAGTTTGATCAACAGTCAAACGCTCTACCGGCTGAGCTATAGGAGAATAAAATTTGGTAGCCACGGACAATTTTGAAATGTCGACCTATCGCTTATCAAGCGAGTGCTCTTCCTCTGAGCTACGCGGCTATGTTGGTTGGTGCCCCATGACAGAATCGAACTGCCGTAGCCTGATTACAAAACAGGTGTAATACCATTATACTAATAGGGCAAATATGGCGCCGTGGACGAGAATCGAACCCACCTGGTATTGATAGACAATCAATTGCCCTCCCCGAGGACTATAACGGCTTATTTCTATGTTTTTTTCCTGAAAATGTCTCAGTTTGACTGTGACAATTAGGACATAACAATCTTAAATTTGATGGTAAATTATTTTTGTTATCACCATCTATATGGTCAACCTGGAGTGACAAATAATTCTTATTCCAAGTTGACAAAATTCCACACGAATCACATTGCTCTCCGTGTTGAATAATTAATTGTTTCTTTAATGCTCCTCTAGTTGTTATCTTACCTTCAAAAAATAATTTTTTATTTCTTGCGGCGACTGTTACTTTTCTGATAGCAATTCTAGAAGCTACACTATCCACATGCTCTTGTCTCCATATAGGATTTTTAGCAATGCTTTTTTTAAGACTGTTGCTCTTTTTCTGTTTGTCATCATCTGACCAAACCCTAGAGTTAGCACATTTTCTAGAACAAAAAGTTCCTGATTTTTCGTGTGATGTTCCGCACTTCGGACATATTTTCATAATTGAACCCTTTAAAATACACATGTATTTATCATAGTTCCACTAAATCAGTGCATTACCAGTCTGCTACCACGGCAAAAATTGGCACTCAGTACGGGAATCGAACCCGTCTTTACAACTTGAAAGGCTGTCGTCCTTACCGATAGACGAACTGAGTATAACAGGATGCTTATTTTTCAATTAAAAGTTGAATTTTTGAATTTGCTGTTCGCATCCTAAACTTGGTGGAGACCGAGGGAGTTGAACCCTTCTAGACAAGATTCTTGCAAGGAATCCCCGTAGCCCGCTACTGCCCCCGAATACTGGTGGAGTGTGATGGAATTGAACCACTTGGCGCCACCCTGCTTATTGTGCCTATCGGGTTACAGCCGACAACAGGGAACACACTCCATTAACACACTGTTTCCAATGTGTGTATTAAAGCACTCTTCATGGATGAACCCATATAAGCGAGAATGCTTTAATACGCTGTAATCTTTTGTTCTACATAAAGAACTCCATCCTACAGGCCGCCCGTTTACTAGATGTTTTGAGTGCCTAGCCGGGACCTCGTTTCCCGTATCTTCACACTTTGCGATCATCAATCACCCTTGAGCAATCTCCTGCTTGGTTACAGCTCGGTAATATTGCAATGCACGTTCAAACTTTTCCCAGATCAATTGCTTGAGCTGTTGTTCAGTTAGTGTATGCTTGGCAATCCACTCTGCTTGTTTAATCTTTTTATCTGCCATTTATCCTTTCCAAAAACAAAAAACCCTAGGGTTTTTAATCCTAGGGTTCCTAAAGTTCTAAAATGTTAAGTTTTTACTTAATCATTCCTCTTCTCTTGGAACCCTGAGCTAAAATAGCCCTCCGGTGTGCGATCACTATTGATGGACAGGCTATTAATCGCTAACCATGAGCCGTGCATCTGCACGCCACATTTGGCTATCGTATTAAGCTGATGTCTAATAGTTGATTGCATTTTGTTTCTCTTTTAAACCTTTGTTTACATACACAGCCCTATGCTGTCTATGTGTTAATTATACATTTATTTAGTCCTGTTGTCAACCACTAATTTAGTTTTTTGACAACTTTCTTAGCTGCTACACCCGACAGGTGTTTTACAACTTGTTTCTATTGTAGCAGTGCTTGACGTTGTTGTCAACCTGTTTCTTGCCACTTGTAAATTTATTTATGCCTGTCAAACAGAACTATTTGCAAATGATGCAAAATAAGTTTGTCTACAAAAAATTAACTTACTTGACTGTATAGTATAGCAGATCCTAGATGTTGTCAACCATACAGTTGTATTTTTACAACAGTCACTTGGCCCATTTTAGTAAAAATATTGTTACATAACTTTCTTTCAAAAAGAAAATATGCCCGGGCCAGTAGTTTTCACTCACACGCCAGGTGTCTACAGGGAACGTGTCCTCGCACCAGATGCGTATTGTATGTAGTTCTTTTTTATTGTACAAGTCAATTGGATATTTGTAAGGCAGTATCACTCGTTTGTTACCATAGTCAACTATCAATGCATCTTTGGGTACTTTGACTTTTGGTTTTTTTGTTTTAGGTTTCTTCACGATATCCAACGCAATGCAAAATATGTGCTGTATTCTTCTTTGTAAAAAGTAAAAAGAGTAGTCTTGGGTTTCTCGCCAATCATAGGATCCCATCGACCAGGATCAAACGAAAAGTCAAAATCTTTGCCGGGCCGCCACCCAATCTCTTTCATTTCGTTCACAATTTCAATTATTTCGTTGGCGCTTTTACCGTATACAACAACAGGGGTCATAACCATCTTAATGTAAATAATGTTAGTTGTTCGGCTGCTTCAAACTCCACTGTCATTCCAGTAACAGTACCACCGTTTGACTTGCACCATTCGTCTAATTCGTCCTGGTGGGTGGCCCAGAACGCAAAATCTGTCAGCACAATTAGTATGTCCAGACGATCGAGTAGTTCAAAGTCTACCTGTATAAATTTATTCTTTTTCCAGGTGTCAAAAATGTCTTTGGTCATGACCACCTCAATATAAACATTGTAAGATCTTTTTCGTAGCAAAACCAAAATTTTGCATTGTTAGCATACCACCGCATATTAGGTGTCCAAACTCCGTCTACTGCACTGGGACCAAAAGTATTAACCATCCACTCCATCATTTCATTCCACTTAGATCCGTTGTTGGGATGCACTGTTAAATATCGATCACCATGCACAGTACCCTGACTTAATGTCAAGCTGACGGTATCATTGACTCCTAGTTTGTCCCGAGTCATTGCACGTTTTTTAATCATGATTGCAGCTCAGACCTCAAAGGTTAGATCATGAATGAATCCACTGGTGTCCTCATGTCTGAGATATCCTCTTGGATTGGACAACACGCGAGTGCCGCCAATTTGGTAATCAACTGGATCATGCATATGGCCGTGTACCCAGACTCGAATGTTTTCGTTATCAAGTATGAATTCACTCAGATCGCTGGCATAAGCACCGTTCATGGTGGTATCGTTTATATACTTTTCATTAACACTGGCAAAACTAGGAGCCATGTGTGTAATAACCACAAAAGGGGTATCTCGTCGCTCTGCCAACATCAACTTGAAGTATTCCTTAGTACCACGATGAGCTGACACTGTGGCGTCCGGTGTCAACTTGTGATACAAACTCCTGGTGGGATAGAAATTCTGAATAGTACGATAGTCGTTCATAAAATCCTTTACTGTAAACACAGTGATAGGATCGCCTCGGTTCAAATCAGTCCACAATGTAGCACCCATAAAAACAACACCTTCATATTCTACAATTTCGTTTTCTAATAAAGTGACATTGTCAGGCAGCATGTCTTTTAATTGTGAGTAGGTCTTGTCAAACCGACCGTGATAATGTTCGTGATTGCCCATGACCATAAACACTTTTTTGTATTTGGCACACTCATGGTAGAAAAAGTCATAGGCATTCAACATGCCCGGAGCATAAGGCAGTATCTTGGTGCTATGGAATTGCTTACTCAGTGTACGTGCTTCGCAGATATCACCTGCTAGAATTAGTACATCGCCTCCGGGCATCTCCTGGTAGCCAAACTCCAGGTGTAAATCTGATACAAGGGAAATTTTCATGATGGTGTGTGTTAAGTTATTTTGATAGAGTCTTTTTTAGCTCTGTCACTGTATAATTTATGACCTCGTTCTCGAATCAAGTCTGCTGTTTCTTGTGGATAGTTGCTCCACTGCTCTCTCCAAAACTTTTCATCTAGACCAGTATCGCAAGCCACGGAATAGATTTCATAATGTCGATGTGTATTGTATCTGGCACGAAGTAGCAGTCCCTGCACAATATTGTTTAAAGGATTTCTAACAGGGTCCTGCCCACCAATCAGGCGCAGTAAATTTTCTTGTTCTAAATTTTCGTATTCAGAAATAGAAATTATACTTTCAATACCAAGTTGGTCCCAACTGAAAATAAAAGTGTTGCTGGTCATAGCTGTATTATAAACGAAAAAAGGTTGCCTGTCAAGCAACCTTTAAAGTAGCGGAACTTAAGAATTAAGCAACAAATACTTGTGCACGGCTACCAGTGATGTCACGTGCGCTGACTGAATAAGTGGTGCGACCTTCTGTGTTCTTGGCCAGCTTGACCTTTAGACCAGCTTGGCGAAGCTCTGTCATACGAGCACGGATATTCTTGATACCGTAAGTTGCAGATGCCTGTTTGGCGCTGATAGCTTTTCCGGTGCCACGCAGGTGTGATTCCAAAAACTGATTCTGTGTGGTTGATAGTGTAACAAATGACATAAATTTTTCCTTTAATGTTTGTGCTAACAGTGTTAGCATATGACTATTGTATACTGTTGTTGTCAACATTGCAATAGTCAATTTTGCCGTTTATCAGTTGACGTTTTTCAAAATACGAATAAGTCGGGTTCGCCATAGCATTGCAGAATCTTCGTCATCAAATTGAGGACTCAACTCCAGATCATGATTTGATTTTTCTACCCAGATCCAGCAGTCTGCATATTCATCATAGATCAAAATCATAGATCAAAATTGTCACTCTCTGTAACAACTACCCACCCTAACTTGTGTAAGTCTGTGGCAATTTCTTCAGTGACTTGACCTTCTGGCACATACTTTTTTCTGGCCAGATCTGCTTCATTGTCATCCACATCATATCCACCCAGACCGCCAATGCCACTACAGTACCAATCGATGTAATCACCTGCTTCACGCATGTCGGCGATTATACCGCCTGCATAGCGCCAACTGCAATGCCATTTTTTATCAGTGAGTATTGGCCACATTTCTAATCTTTGGAAATCATTGTTGCATAGGGAGGCATAGAGGTTTTGTGCATATGAGTCACTGGATCGTGTTTTTTCTAAGATCCACTCTGTACTGCGTAGATCATATTCTAAGTTATCTTTTTGCCATTCAGGATCAACTATACGTTCTGCGTCCTGCTGACGTGCAGATTTATATACATCGAGATAATCCTCTCTAGGTTCTGTACCTTCTTCTTCACAGCGTTTAACATAGTTGTCCGCTTGGAAGGTATGTCGGTTGGGACTTTTTGAAATGGACATGAAATATTTATAATGTATCTTGTTACAGAATTAATTTTTTGTGAGTGTCCACGATCCGTTTTCGTTCTCTGTCCATTCCAATGTGTCACCGATGACCCATCCTTGCGATTCCATCAGCTCGGTGGGCAGGGGCATAATCAGGTCACCAGTTTCAGGGTCTTGTTCAAGTGTGCAGGACCAAGACGATTCACCAATTTTCACTGGCTCGTTGGTGATACTGGGGTCAATTTGATTTTTGGTCATGATAGTTTACTCACTCTTACTACATTTAGAACTCGAAAACTTCTCCACTCTTTTTTGTCTGTGCACCAAACGCTGAGAGTTTCATCTCGTTTTTCTTTTTTAATTTTGCCTTCTTTGACTTCAACTTGAGGTAGATACTGCTCATCGAGTGTGCAGGGCATGGTTCGCATCTCTCCGTCTAATTTGGCAAAAGTAACTTCAAATATGCCGGTTGACAGCAACCGGCGAAGCCATGTATTTTGCTCTTGGGTATTCATTTCAGGTATGTCGATCATCGTTTAAGTTCTTTCATAACAAGTTGTTTGGCTCGCTCATCGAGCATTTCATTTTCGGCCGCCAGCATTGGACACGCATACAATTCAATCAACTCCAATACTGCTTTGCGGCCCGCTTCAGTCAATTGACTGTAACTTGGCCCTACATCACTGTGGTAATAAAATTTTGAATTACCCAATGTTGCCAATAGGCCGGCATACACAGCACCACCAATAACTTCGTGATTCATGTTAGATTTTTTCACCTGGTTCAAAACCACGGAATCGAAGGAATCGAGGAAATCTTAAACTATAAGTACCGTCCTGATTTTGTGTAATAGCATCTGCTCTTACTTCTACTACCTGACCAGGTAAAGTATCCCTTGATGTAAAATAACTATCGCGGTCACTGTCACTAAAACCTGAACCCACATTGACCTTGATCTCTTTGCCATCGTCCACTCCTTCGCATACAAATGCGCCTAATTTACCTTTGTTACGTCCTGTACCTTCTTCTACTTCAACAATACTAAGGCTTACTTCAATAAATGGTTTGAGTTTCATCCAGGCTATGGTACGTTTACACACATAGCCGGCAGCCGGATCTTTGAGCATGATACCTTCATACCCGCCTGCAATGGCCATGGCGTTGATTTCTCTGTAACGTGTCTGACCTGCCACAGTGTCCAGGTCAACTAGCTCTTGTGCTACTACAGTGGCATTGGGCAACTCGGTTTCGTGTGCAGTGAACCAAGTCTTGAGCCATTCACTACGTTGTTCTTGTGTAGTAGATGTTTTACCTGATTCAAATTGGGCTAGTGGCACAGCGTCAAACAGATTCAGCACAGCATCATTTGCCTTGGCACTGCTCTTGCGATGAATTTGTTTCATTAAGTCTTGGAATGTCCCTGACATAATTTCACCGTCTAGCACCATGGGCTCAGTAAAGGAATGTGCAATTTTTGCAAGTTGTTGTTTCACATGAGGAAAGTTTACCAGCTCTTTGCCGTTGCGACTAAACTGATCAACCCGACCATCTGGATAAACAATAGTGATAACACGGACGCCGTCCAGTTTGACTTCGATGATTTTTTTGCCTGCAACTTTAGACTCATGATTAGCACTATCGTGAGCAAGCTGGCAACTGAAAACAGGAATAGTGTAATGTGATGCATTTTTGGCTACTACCTTGTTGACAGTATTTTCACTGAAGCCGGCCCGCATATCTTTGATAAGGATACGTCGATACCAGCCGTTCCATTCGGCTGCGGTGGCCTGTGCCATTAAACGGTTGACGGCATCCCGTGCAGAGTTACCGGTGACTGTACGATTACAAAAACCATTAACAGTAGAAACAAAAGTATTCCAATCGAGGCCAGGGCCATCTTCATTATTTTTCTCCGGTATTTGTTTTAGGCCAAACGTGACCATTGCGTTGAATGCCAGGTTCAATCCGGCAAACAATTCGTCATTGCCAAACCCAGCCTGCGCTTCAAGTATCTGTTCTTTGTTCAAGCGACTTGGGTGCATTTCCAAATCACCGATCACTCGCCAAGGCTGATCCATTATGATTTGCCCACGCTAGATTTAAACAGGAAGCCGCACAGTACAGTCAGCCCCCAGGCCTGCAACCAAGTGACTTGAGACACACCTGCAACAGCATCCACCAAGCAACCATTCCAAAGCATATACACAGGCCAGCTCAATAGAAAACTAAGAGCCAGCACACCTACAATAACAGTAACGATTGTACCAACAAGAATTGTGATTTTTTCCATAATTTTTCCTTAGTATGCGTGAGTGTTTATTATACTACTGTTTACTGATCTTGTCAAGTAGAGCCTTGGCCGCCAATGGCTCTACGATGCCATCATAGCATTGCTCAATTGCTGCCATCTTCATCAGTTCTACGATGGAGTTGGCTTCCTTGCGTAAGGTGTAGTTGGGCAAGCTCTTGATGAATGTTTTAACAGCGTCGCCGGAGGGGCAAGCCCAGATAATATCTGCTAAAATCATCTGACGTGGGGTAAGACATTCGAGTGTAAATTCAACTGACATAGTATTCTCCTGATCAGGCAATTGCGTTGCGTTTTTCTTCCATCATCTCGGACAAGATGAATTTGGCAATGTTCATGTGTTTACGAACATATTCAACTGAACCAGGGCCAGTACCCATGGCCATCATTTCCTGGCAGTCAGACATGATGCCCATGACAACCATTTCTAATCCAGAAACTTTGGCAGTGATACTGGCCATGTATTGGTCACGGATATCTTGTTCTGTGATGCCATAACACTTGGCTTCAAATTCTGTCATGTTGCACTGTTGGGTCATGAATTTTGCTACTGTCATTTTAGTTCCTTATTAAACAAAGTATATTATAACTGAAAAAGGGAAAAAGGTCAAGCTCAATGTGAGTTCAATGCTGGTGAGCATTCACGGATAATTTCACGCTCACGTACATGAGCCGGCTTACGACCGCGCACTGTTTCCAGTACACCGTATGTGAATGCTTCAGTACCAAAAGTTCGGATGTTTTCGCAAAGTGCCCAGTCCTTGTTTTCAGTCAGTGCACGGCGAACGTGCTTTTGAATACGAACTTTGAGTGCCTGCTTGATCTTTTGGCCGCAAACTGTAATACCAACGTACTGCTCGGTGGTCAGTACGTTGGTAATAACGTACACCACATGAGTAGTGTCTTGTCTGCGTTTACGGGATACTGTTTTGCTGTTCATGTATGTATTATAGCGCAATTCGGTCAGGGTGTCAACCAAAATAAATGTGGCATTTTTGCCACATTTATGTCTATTTTTTTCAGCAAAATTTGTGGCAAAAATGCCACATTCTAGTGTAAAGTAGTACTGGAATGACTTATAAGATCCCCGTTAGTAATCCCAAATATTTTTAGAATCTTTTGTATATTTTTAGGAGGTTCACCCAGCATTTCAGTGGGTCCAAATACCGTTTTTAAATTACCTTCGCTGTCAACCAGGAAACCATAATCCTCTTCACCAATTTCAAATTCAATGTCTGATTCGTTATCTTTATTTTCATCAATTAATGTTGACATGCTAACTCCTTGGTATTTTAATTATTTAAGGTAGATGTTATATAATGTTATCTCATCAGTTAATGTTTTTATTTAAATAAAATCAAACTCATGATAACAGTTTGAGCAACAAAGCCTAAACAAATTGTAGCAATATAAAGAGAATTGCGTTCAATAAGGCTCTTGAAGAACATGGTAATTAATCCAGCCCAGATAAACAAAACCATGTCAACCGGCGGTAACGTATCCGATTTATTCATTAATACTGCCATCAAGGTTGGAATACTAGACAAATGCAATAGTATAATAGTCAACCATCCAAGAGTGTGTGCACTGATTTTGCCTAGATGATTAGTTAAAAAATACCATATCTGTGAAGGGATTTTTTTGGTCGATTCGATGATTTGATTAAACATGTTAATATTCCTTATTGATTATTGATAAAAGATATGACGACCAACTTGTGCGATTCGGACCTTATTCCATTTTGGATTGATATAATCAGCATGATAGTACAGAGCCTTGGACAACCCGGGTAATCTAAAATTCTCAAGTAGAACTTTTTTAGCCACTGTCATTGATTCTTCGTACACTGACTTATTCAGTGGTTTACTGGCAGTTTCCCTATCGCAGTACCAACTGAATTGACATACTATCTTTTCATAAAAGATATTCTTTTGATAAATCACTTGACAAATGTCAGATGGGAACATTCCACTTTCTACTCGATTTAATGTAACCTGTGCCACTGCCACTTTGCCTTCGAACGGTTCGTTACCTGCTTCGTGGTAAATGTTCTTGGCCAAACATGCCAGTTGTTTTTCTCTTACCTGTGCGGTAATTTGACTTTGCTCCATTGGTATAAATTGCTTGAATTTATTGGATAATGTCCATTCCAACAATGCCCCACTACCCATTAATCCAAATGCCATTAATACAATAGCAATTGCTGTGGCAAAGAACTTTGGAACCTGGTCCAGTTCCGGTTGAACGTCAATCATAAT
>Ga0114967_10004406_pt1 | contig 11312 bp, 13 predicted proteins | sample M_130628_MF_Meta_FD_92639 | JGI IMG/M metagenome (GOLD analysis project Ga0114967, IMG submission 92639) | Freshwater microbial communities from Lake Montjoie, Canada to study carbon cycling - M_130628_MF_MetaG | ecosystem: Environmental > Aquatic > Freshwater > Lake | place: Lake Montjoie... | reverse complement strand
TCCCAGTAGCAGCAGGAGTGAATATCCATACACGATCTTCTCCATCAAAATAATAAGAAGTACCGCAAGAAATAATATTAGAACTTGTTAAATCATTTCCAGCGCCACATGTTGTTCCTGCACCAGCAGCATAAGGAAGTGAAGGAACAGTTACCACTCCGCCCCCTAAATTACTAGGACACGTTAACGGAGCACTTGATTTATAAACAAACGTTCCTAACCCTGCTTGACCGACACAACTAAATTTCGTAACAAGCACCCTATACGTTCCCGAAGTAGGACATACCCATGCCAAATACGATTGGAGTCCACAAAAATCGTCGTTGAACCCACTCGCCATTACAAGCCCTGTATTATCTAAAATTGTTATTTGCGTATCGTAAGTTGAAGAACCGCCATCGGCAGCACAAAAAGAAAAGTAATAAGTAAATCCGGCTGTAGCTGCAAACGTCCAGTATCGCTTACCGGCAATATTAGAAGTATTGGTAGATTGCCATCCTGAAGTAGGAGTAATTGCTCCAGCCAAATTACCAGCAGTACACTGAGCGCTGGAAATCTCTGAGCTACCAAGAATGAAAATAAAAAGTATTAAACGTAAAAAATATTTCATAATCTAAGGGTGTATCCTTTTGTTGATGAATTTCATAGCCCCATTACAATTAGCTTCCACTTGCGAAGCCGTTGCACCATTTTTTATCAAACCAGATAAGTTCGCATTTCTTAAAATATGCTCGGGATCTGAAGAAGATGGAACTATTGCATCCTCTACTTTTAAGACTAGCCATCCTTGTTCTGCACAATATTCCTGTAAGGTTACACCATCTATATTCTTTAAAGCATCTTTCCAAACTTGAATCGTTTTGCCTTCTGAAAATGAGGGAACCTCTACTACAATTGTATAAAATTGATTAGTGCTTTGTGCATTGACTATAGTTGCACAAAGAGTGAAAAATATCGCGACAGAAAAAAGTTTATACATCTTTGCCAAAATGGATTATTTCAGATTTAAGATTAGAAAGATAGTTAATTTTTCTCAAATAATTTTAAATCCCATTCTATTCTGCTATTTTTAGCATTTTACATTTTGATTTATTTTGCCATTGTCCATGAAAATTAAATTCCTCCTCTTATTATCGCTGCTATTCTCATCATCCGTATTAACAGCACAAAATTTCAAAGCCAAATTATACGCTGGTGCAGCAGGCAGTCAAGTATCAGGCGATGAACTATCAGGCTTTAACAAAGGAAGTGCTTTGTTTGGACTTGGAGTCACCTATCCATTAAAATCTACCTCTGCTGTAAGTCTTCAATTATACTATTTACAAAAAGGAAGTCGTAAGCCAAATAACCTAGATCAAGGAGATGATACTACTTATCTTATGCGATTAAATTATATCGAATCAACTATTAGCTACGACTTTTCATTAAGTCGTAAAATATATCTCCGCACAGGACCATCCATTGGGTACTTAGTTTCTTCAAAAGAAGAAAATCAAGATGGGATTTTAGGAAACAGAACAAATTTTTCTCCTGTTGATATTAGCTTGATGGGCGCAATAGGTTATCCCTTTTCGAACTCGTGGAATTTTGAATTTGGTTACTTGCAATCTCTACTCGCTATCCGTGAACATGGATCCGGAGAAACTTATTATTTAAACAAAGGGCAGTATAATTCTGTTATAACGTTTACATTAGTAAAAACATTCGGAAATAAAACAGAAAAAAGTGAATAAGAAGAAAATTGTAGTCGCTATCACTGGAGCCAGTGGTTCTGTATATGCAAAGGTGTTGCTTGAAAAATTAGTTGGACTTAAAGATCAAATTGATTCAGTAGGAATCGTAATGAGTGATAACGCCAAAGATGTTTGGAAGTTTGAATTAGGTGATAGCTCATACGACTCTTTCCCTTTTAAGATATACGATAAAAATGATTTTTTTGCTCCTTTCGCTTCCGGATCAGCCAAATATGATTCAATGATAATTTGCCCTTGTTCTATGGGAACGATGGCACGCATAGCATCAGGTATTAGCAACGATCTAACAACACGCGCAGCAGATGTAATTTTAAAAGAAAGAAGAAAATTAATACTAGTTACTAGAGATACTCCCCTTAGTTTAATTCATATCGAAAATATGCGGACTATAACGCTTGCTGGTGGAGTAATCTTGCCAGCATCTCCTTCTTTTTACAGCAAACCATTTTCATTTAACGATTTAGCAGGTACTGTTGTCGACAGAATAATAGACCAAATTGGTCTAAATCAAGACACTTACAGATGGAGTGAATAATTTTTGTAAAAATGATGCAAGAATTTTAAAATTTGGTCGTTTTTTAAAATATCGATTACTTAAATTTGAATTAAACTTAAAACTCGCTACAATGTTTGAATATTCAAAAGAGATTTTAACGAAAGTTAGTTTTGACAAAGATTTATTCCGCAAGGAGCTTTTAAAAGCAATTAAATGGCTCACCGCCGATGAAAGAAAATTATTGATGATTTGGTGCTTTGCTACTTTTCACGATAGATATGGTGCAGTAATCACACAAGCTTTTAAGCAGGTTATTCGATAGTCGTTTATAACATTTTTAAATTATTTTTTATTTTTTCGTAGCCCGCTCTACTAATAGGAGAATCTTTAAATGTTTTTTTAAAAATATCTTCCGTGATTTCTTCCCATTCACCACGACTCCATGCTAAGCGATTATCATCAGGAATAAAATCTTTTACATTGCCTGGTTTTGAAAAACGATTCCACGGACAAACATCCTGGCAAGTGTCGCAACCAAAAGCCCAATTATCAAATTTACCTCTATATGAAGCTGGTATTTGCTCTTTCAGTTCAATAGTAAAATAGGAGATGCATTTGCTGCCATCAACAACCTTAGGTGATATAATAGCTTGAGTAGGACAAGCATCTATACAACGCGTACAGGTTCCACAATAATCACGTATAGGCGCATCCGTTGGTAAGTCTAAATCAACAATCAATTCAGCAATAAAATAAAACGAACCAGATTTAGGATTAATCAAATTACCATTCTTGCCAATCCATCCTAAACCACTTTTTTTTGCCCATGCTCTATCAAGTACAGGTGCTGAATCAACAAATGCACGACCATTAACATCACCTATATTTTCTTGCATAAAATATAGCAACTCTTTTAATTTTTCTTTTATCACATTGTGATAATCGCGACCATATGCATACTTCGATATTTGTGGAGCTTCCTTATTTTGCTCCTGAGATGGATAATAATTCAACAACAGACTTATTACTGTTTTTGCATCATCGACTAATAATCGGGGGTCAAGTCGCTTATCAAACCAGTTTTCCATATAAGCCATTTTGCCATGGTAATTATTCGTAAGCCACTGTTCTAAACGTGGAGCTTCTTCCTCTAAAAAATCTGCTTTCGAAAAACCAACATGCTCAAAGCCTAAACGATAAGCTTCCTCTTTAATTTGCTGAGCAATGTTGGTCATTTTTTATTTCTATTTACGACTTATTTATTTTCTTTTTTCTTTGGGCGCCTCCATGTAGTAGAGTTCGCTCTTATTTTCGATTCAAGTATTCTGTGTGCTTTACTGATATACTTTTAGGACGGTCCATGTAGTGTACATGCGTAGCGCGCTCTACTACATGGCCGGGCTATCCGTTTGTTTCTGCTGACGCAGGAAACCTCTTCTATCCCTGGCGCAAATTTATTTAAGCAAAAATTATTTGTTTCACTCTTAAGCTAAGTCGTCAAATAAACTTCCTTTGTCTTTAAAGTATTTCTTTCCCAAATGATGGTAAGCCTTTTCCGTTACTTCTCTTCCTCTCGGAGTTCGAACTAAAAATCCTTCCATAATCAAGAATGGCTCATACACCTCTTCTATGGTACCACCTTCTTCACCTACTGCTGTTGCTATTGTATTTAATCCTACTGGCCCGCCTTTAAATTTATCAATGATAGACGAAAGAATACGATTATCCATTTCATCTAATCCAAACATATCGACATTCAACTTCTCCAATGAAAACTGAGCAATTGCTAAATCAATATTCCCATCGCCTTTTATCTGAGCAAAATCCCGCACACGACGCAATAACGCATTTGCTATTCGAGGTGTTCCTCTACTTCTTCTTGCAATTTCATATGCCGCCTCTTCTGATATCGCAATATTTAAAATTTCACTTGTTCGTTGAACAATAAGTGTTAAGCGCTGTGCATCGTAATATTCTAAGCGCGAAGTAATACCGAAGCGCGCTCGCAACGGAGAAGTAAGTAATCCAGAACGAGTTGTAGCACCTACCAGTGTAAAGGGATTTAATTGGATTTGTACAGAGCGAGCATTTGGTCCGCTCTCAATTACAATATCTATTCGAAAATCTTCCATTGCCGAGTATAAATACTCTTCAACAACAGGACTTAAGCGATGAATCTCATCAATAAATAAAACATCATTGGGCTCAAGATTAGTCAACAAACCTGCAAGATCCCCTGGCTTATCTAAAACAGGCCCTGAAGTAGTTTTAATATTAGAACCTAATTCATTTGAAATAATATATGCTAATGTAGTTTTTCCTAATCCGGGAGGGCCGTGTAAAAGCACATGATCCAACGATTCCCCACGCTGCGCTGCCGCCTTCACAAATATTTTCAAATTCTCTATTACCTGATCTTGACCAGTAAAATCACCAAAATCACCTGGCCGTAATACCTTTTCAATATCTTTCTCTGTAATATTCAATTTTTCTTTTTCAGGATCTAAATGCTGATTTCTCATTCAACAAATTTAACAAACATATTCTTGTAATTTTTGTATTATTACTTTATTTCTTAATTGAATTATTCAGTTAAGTTTTTCAAAAGAATATTTAAGTTTTTTTTGATACCTTTCCCACAAAATTAAAATCATCTGATATGTACGGGTTAGTAAATCAAGCCATCCAAGGATTAGTCATCGATAATTTTGGAAGCGAAAACTGGGATAAAATAAAACAAAAAGCAGGAGTAACTAATGATTCATTTTCAACTAATGAAATTTACGATGATAGCATCACTTTCAATCTGGCAATATCAGCTGCCGATGTCCTAAATATACCAGTTTCAGATGTATTAAAAACCTTCGGTAAATACTGGATTATAAAAGTGGGCAATGAAAAATATGGTCCGTTGATGAAATCTGGCGGTGATAACTTTATCGATTTTATTGTGAACCTTCCAAATTTCCACAGCAGGGTAATGCTCATTTACGCTGATATTAAACCACCTGAGTTTATTGTTGAAAAAGTTTCTGAAAACAAAATAATGTTACATTATTTCTCTACCCGACAGGGATTAACCGATTTTATGTTTGGATTAATTCAGGGATTAGGAGAATTCTACAACACACCAATTAGTATTATCATGGCGGCTGATCGCAGAAACGGCGATGAACACGACATTTATGAAATCAATATTATGCAATGATTAGAGATAAAGAGGGCGATTTATATATTAGACGATTGTTCCCATTTCACTTCTTACTTAATCAAGAGTTAACAATTACAGAGGCGGGAAATAGTTTAATAAAAATATTAGGCGACAATTGTGTAGGGCAGACTTTCACAAATTATTTCACTTTTGTTCGTCCGGGTCTAGGTATTAAATACCAAATGGATTCAATCCGAAAATATGAAAATCAGATTTTTATATTATCAGCCAATTTTAACAACAGCACTTTCAGAATGAAAGGAGAGTTTGTCTTTAACGAAGACAACAAGACCTTACTTTTTTGCGGATCACCCTGGATTACATCTGAAAAAGATTTTGAGAAGCTCGGATTAAAGATAAAAGATTTTGCTGTGCACGATTCTACTGTCGATATGATTCAAAATTTGCGAGTGCAGCAAATGGCAGTAGAAGATTCGAATTATGTTAACAAAATGCTGCTAGAAAAAAACGAGGAGTTAAAAAAAACTAATGCCGAATTAGATCGTTTTGTATATAGCGTTTCTCATGATTTACGATCTCCTTTATTATCTATTCACGGCATAGTAGATATTATAAAACAAAGAGAGAAGCTAAGCGAATCAACGACAGAATTATTGCAAATGATTATAAATTCTATTAATAGATTGGATAATTCGATTGTTGAAATTTTAGATTATAGTCGTAATGCCAGATTTGATATTCAAAATACAGATTTAGATTTATCGGTAATGTTAAATCAGATTACAGAAGACTTAAAACATACCTCAAACATCAATTTTGATATTGAATTCAATACTAATCCTACTATATCAAGTGATAAATTTCGTTTGACAACAATACTTAAAAACATTATTGGCAACTCAGTAAAGTATCGAAAGCCGAGTAATGATAATAGCTTTATTAAAATAACTGTTTCAAAGCAAGATTCATTGTTGGAAATAACTATTAAAGATAATGGTATCGGTATTAGCGAAAGAAGTATGCCTAAAATTTTTGATATGTTTTATCGGGGAACCAGCATTGTTGATGGCACTGGCCTCGGCTTGTATATTTGCAAAGAAATGGTTTCAAAACTAGGAGGAACCATCAAGCTACAATCTGAATTAAACATAGGTACTACCGTTAGAATAAAAATTCCCGGCTAGTAACTTAACCTCCAAATATTAATACTTCTATCGTCACCAGCGCTTACCAGTGTGTTATCATCCATCCATACTAATGTATTTACAGAATTTGAATGCCCATCGTTTGAATGCTCAATGCGCTGAAGAATCTCCTGCGTTGCTGCGTCCCATATTTTTAATGTTTTATCGCGACTAGCTGTCGCAAACATTTTTTTGTCGGGCGAAAAACTGATTTTATAGATTGCATAATTATGAGCAGGAATCGCATTCACAACGGTATAATCTTTTTTATGAATCCATCTTAAATGAGCATCTCTTCCACCACAAAGAATAACTTCATCAGAATAATTTGTAATTACATTAATGGAAAAACCTTGCTTCGAAAGCTGATTACTATAAGTCGTTTCCATCGTATCATCATCAAAAACATAAAACATTCCTTCTCCACATCCAACAAATGTTTTGTTCAACTCCTTATCAAAAAAAATAGAACGCAATTTCATAGATGATATTTTTTGCTTAAAAATCAAAGAATAATCTACAGTTGACAAAACAGATAACACTCCGTCACCACCTAATACATACACTTTCGACTTACTTTTATTTTCAACAATAGAGAAGATCCCCTTCTCATTTACTTTCAGTAATTTTTTTTCTTGATTGTTCAATAAATCAATAATGTGAATTTCTCCTTTCGCTTGTCCGATTAACAGTTCGTTTTTATCTTCCAAATAACAAATAGAATAAATATTATCAGAAGCTCTTGCAATTAGATTGCCTTGTTGTGGTTGATCAATATTCCAGGAGACAACCAAACGGTCGCCCGAAGCAGATAAGAATGTTTTATCAGTTAGTTTAATTAAATCATAAACGCCACTTGTATGACCTAAACAACGATGTTGTAAATTGAATTGCATACGACAAAGATACAATTGCATTTATGTAATCCATTTATTAGTTTGACAAAAAATAAATGCGACAATACAGGTCATTTTGAAAAAATTATTTGGTTTATTAAAAAAATCGTTTTTACTTTGCATCGCATTAAGACATCATATGTAAGTATGATACCAACCGAGCGGACGATGCAACGGTGGTAAAACGATGCGGACGAGGAGTCAAAAAAGCGCTTTGCACAATAATCCCTCCCCCCTCTCGTTAAAAGCTTCAGATTGCCGATTACAATTTGTTCTTTATTTTTTAATACATCAAGAATTATAGTTCCGACTATAATACCAACCGAGCGTATCCGCGCTACGGTGGTGAAGCGATGTGGACGTTCAGTCAAAATATAACAGGATATCTACTTCGCTTCTTTTTGATGTATGCATTGAGTTAGAAATTAATCTTTAATTCTTTCATACTATGAATCTATTCAATCATTCGTTTACAAGCGAATCGGTGTCGGCAGGACACCCAGACAAAGTGGCTGATCAACTATCAGACGCTATCTTAGATGCTTATTTAGCACAAGACCCGGATGCAAAAGTTGCATGCGAATGTTTAATCACCACCAACCATTTAACCATTGCAGGTGAAGTCACCTCCTCTGCTGTTGTAGACCCAATTGCTATTGCAAAGGAGGTATTAGAAAGAATTGGATATAATGATTCGGCCATAGGCTTTAATTGGAAAACGGCCTTCTTTCAAAACCTACTACATCAACAAAGCAAGGAGATTAACGATAGCGTAATTGATGGTGGCGCTGGTGATCAAGGAATAATGTTTGGTTATGCAACATCAGAAGGTCCGAACCTGATGCCATTACCAATTTATCTTGCGCATCAGCTAATTCGTAAACATCAAGACTTACGTGATACTCATAATTATCCTTTCTTACTTCCCGATGCTAAATCGCAAGTAACAGTCGACTATAAACTGAATTCGCCTATCGGTGTTAGCAAAATAGTTTTTTCAGCACAGCACACACCCGATATCACTCAAGAATTTTTACATGAATTTATCATTCGTGAAATCATTGAGCCGGTAATTGCAAAATACAAAGGAGAATCTGAAACAGAATATTTCATCAATCCTTCTGGAAGCTTTACCATTGGTGGCCCACATGGCGATACTGGCTTAACAGGCAGAAAAATTATCGTTGATACGTATGGAGGAAAATGTCCGCATGGTGGTGGTGCTTTTTCTGGCAAAGACCCAAGCAAAGTAGATCGTTCTGCTGCGTACATGGCGCGCTGGATAGCAAAATTAATTGTCTCATTAGGACTTGCAAAAGAATGCACCATTCAGTTATCCTATGCTATTGGCCATGATCAACCTTTATCAGTTCACGTTGATACGCATGGTACCAGCCTTTATTATTTAGATTCTCGTTTAGCCCTAGCCGTTAGGTCGGTATTTGATTTAAGTCCTAAAGGAATTATCAAAGAACTTAAATTAAAACGTCCGATTTATAGTCAGACTGCCGTACATGGACATTTCGGAAATCTTGATTACCCATGGGAAAGTACAGCTACCGAAAAAATAGATCAATTGAGAGAATACTTCAGAGATGATTATGGTCGAGATGTACGCACAAAAGAATGGAAAAAAATTCTTGCTGGCTTTACTATTGAAGACATTGTAGATTCCTTCAATAGAGAAGTTAGATCGAGAGCTTCGACCGGAACCCGTTTTGAATTTATTATTTTACTGAAAGATGAATTTAAAAACCGAGGCATCGACATTTGTTGCATCACCGGTAAATACGGCGCTATCAAGCTTGATCAAAAAGTAAGAGTTGTAAATAATGCATTACAATTAATTTATCCTGAAAAATAATCAGAACAATAATTCATCTAAAAATTAATCGAAATGAGAACCGATAAAATCATAAAAGAAGCAAGCCACGAAAAGCTTCTTGAATTATTAAATTGCCTCTTAACTCGTGATGACGATTTCTATAATCCTAAGTTAATTCTAACTAAAGTCATGTACGAACTTGCACTAAGAAAATACAATCTCAAAAATTTATTTACTGAAGATCAGGAAATAAAACGAGGTATCTTCTTTAAAGTGCAGCAACAAACTATGGTGGAAGACCCTGAAAGAGTGATTACAATACAGGATATAGATATGAGTTATTGGATGGCGCTCGAATTAAAAGGTCCATCCAATACTATATTCTTCAATCGTAATTAAAGGGACATGCAATTAATCTTCATCCATCTTAAAAATCTTAGAACATGAAAAAAACGATTTTAATTTTACTGTTTATTCTAGGAATGAATAGTATTAGCAGCGGACAAACTACAATTGAATCTTATAATGATCCAGTTGGAAAACTAAATGGAAAATTTAACAATATTGTAATAAAAAATTTGATAGCCATAAGCGAATCTGAAATAATGGAAGAGCAGATTGAAAACCATGATACTGTTTATGTTTTAAAAGGACTAAATTATACTTTTGAATTTACGGATAAAAAATGGAATCACTTAGAAATTTATATTTCTGAAGATGAGTATCATGTGTTTAATTATTCTGGAAGGTTTAATGGAAGAAGTTTTATTACCGACTCAGAAACCGGCGACATTATTTATGAAGACAATAAAAAAACAATTAATGCATGGTTTAAAGTAGATTAGTTCTATAAAATATTAAAGGGAGGTACCTCGCCTCCTTTTAAAACTCTATTATTTGAGATTGATCAAATTGTTTTAGAAAATAAAATAAATTATCCATGCTAATTATCAGATATAAAAAATCAGGCGACCTCTTCAAGCCTTTAGGATTAGCTGAGGATCCATTATATAATAACTTTAACTACAAAGCAATTTTTCATTATTCCGGAATGCAATGGACCAATGGAGTAATTTGGTTTAGCGTTGAAAGCGGAAATGTAAAAACAGTTTCTCAAGCAATATTTGATTCTAACCATGACCCGCTAATTCCGTTAATAGTAAGTGATACGCGTTATGGTATTTGGCCAAATCCGTGTACGCTAAGCGATGTATTTTACAAAAACGGACCTCGTATAGTTGCAAGGATTAATGGGACACCAAGCAATAATCCAGTAGTTTATTTTCAGTTGTGCAGTAAAATTATAGTGAACAATAAAATTCAATATTCTACCAAATTGCTACGCAAATTTGATTTGATTCCTTATTTCTGGAACAAGCCTCAAAATAAAAGCGTAAATAAATAATTTAATTTCTGCAAAGATTATTTAATAACTTAGCACCATGTTAAAAAAGGCGTTACGAATTGTTGGAATAATTGCAGCTGCATTTTTTTTGTTAAGCATTGCGACAACTATTTTATATCGTTGGATTAACCCACCCGTTACCCTACTCATGATTTCGCGATACTTCGATCCAGAGATTGGTAAATTAGAGAAAAAATGGAAATCGCTCGATGAAATTTCTAAGAAGCTACCTTTAGCTGTTGTTACTTCCGAAGATCAAAAGTTTGAAGATCATTTTGGTTTCGATTTAGAATCGATTGAAAAAGCTGCCGACTATAACGCTAAGCATAAGGGCAAACCTGTGAAAGGTGCTTCTACTATTAGTCAGCAGACAGCTAAAAATGTTTTCTTGTGGCAATCGCGAAGCTGGTTTAGAAAAGGATTGGAAGTGTACTTTACTTTTCTAATTGAAATTTTCTGGAGTAAAGAACGCATCATGGAAGTGTATTTAAATGTGATTGAAATGGGCCCCGGCATTTACGGAGCAGAATCAGCAGCGCAATATTATTTTCACAAGCCTGCAATAAAATTAACGAAAGGC
>Ga0114967_10004404_pt1 | contig 11319 bp, 7 predicted proteins | sample M_130628_MF_Meta_FD_92639 | JGI IMG/M metagenome (GOLD analysis project Ga0114967, IMG submission 92639) | Freshwater microbial communities from Lake Montjoie, Canada to study carbon cycling - M_130628_MF_MetaG | ecosystem: Environmental > Aquatic > Freshwater > Lake | place: Lake Montjoie... | reverse complement strand
TTCATCAACGCTTCGCTTTTTAATTGATTGATTACAACTTGGCGATTGTTTTCGATATAATTCCAAATAAAATAAAGTGCATTCCAAATGGCAAATAATATTAATATGGAAATAAATGCCCCAACTAATTGTTGAAATTTTAATTGCTGAATAATCTCTTTATAAAAAATAAACGAAAGGCTATAATAAACAATAGTAGAACAAATACTGAAAATAATAGATGCATAAAAAATATGTGCTATTAATTTTTCAGATTGCAATTTTATCCAGTTTTTTTTTATTAAATAATTTCTATAAACATGCGTCAATATCATTCCAGCAATGCTAAATAGTAAATTAATGATAATGATTGAAAAACTAATTTCTTGAGTTAAAAAGGCAATATAAATATTAAAGAAGGCAAAAACAGTCCATCCTGTAAGTTGAAAAACTGAATATTTTGAAATTTTTTGCACATTACAAATATAATTCAGCATTTTATATCAATTTATTAAAAATGATGAAAGGCTCTGATATTATATAAATGCATTTTAAATATTTTAACGCCAACTTATAAACATGATTGAATATATTTGTGCCTTATTATAAATTATGAATAAATACATTGTTTTAATTGCTGCTTTAATGATCGCTATTGGCGTAGAAGCCCAAACTAATTCTTCTGCAACAAAAAAATCCTCTTTTTCAAAGCCTTCAAAAGACTATGTAATGATACAGGTTGGCTATGAAAATTGGACAAATGTTCCAGATAGTATTAAAATTGGTGGTTTTGGACGTGCAGCAAATGTTTATTTATGTAATGAATTTCCAATTCAAAAATCAAATTTTAGTTTTGCTGCAGGTATAGGAGTTGCAACAAGTCATATATTTTTAAAAAATCAAGAAATTGTATTAAATGATACGATGTCAGCTATTCAATTTAAAGCAGAATCTGCTGATTATAAAAAATACAAATATGCTTCTACTTATTTAGAAGCACCTTTTGAATTACGCTATTTTGAAAACAAAGAAAATAAAAATACTGGATTTAAAGCTTCAATAGGTTTAAAAGTAGGTGCTGTAATAGCAGCACACACAAAGAGTAAGCAAACCATTAGCAACAAGCCTATTGTAGAAAAAGTAAGCACAAAAAGATATGTAGAATCTTATCGTTATGCCGCAACTGCAAGAATAGGTTACGGTAATTTTTCTATTTATGGTCAATATTCAATTAATAATTTATTTAAAATAGCTTCTGGGCCAGAAAACATAAAACCATTCCAAGTAGGGATTTGTATTACTGGTTTGTAATTCTTTTATAACTCATTTTAAAAAGCAATTCTTTTTGAATTGCTTTTTTTGTAATATTGATGATGGGAAAATTTGAAAATTCAATTTCTGTTAAGCTTCAAAAATGGATAAAAAAACAAAAAATATTTTTTGTTTCTACAGCGCCTTTATCTGCTTCAGGACACATTAATTGTTCACCCAAAGGCTTGGATTCATTTAGAATCATCGATTATAAAACGGTAGTTTATGAAGACTTAACAGGCAGTGGTGCAGAAACTATTGCACATGTAAACGAAAATAAACGCATAGTAATCATGTTTTGTGCTTTTGAGGGAGCCCCATTGATTGTTAGATTATATGGAGAAGGAGAAATTATCACAAAAAATGAAGAAGAATTTTCAACCATTCAACAATTATTTACACCCCGTTCTGGCGTTCGAGCATATATCAAAATAAATTTAACTCGAGTTTCCGATTCTTGTGGCTACTCAGTTCCTCTATATGAATTTAAACAAGACCGTGATGTGTTAGACAAGTGGTTTGATAGAAAAGGAGAGGATGGCCTTGTCCAATATCAAAAAGAAAATAATCAAATAAGTCTTGATGGTTTGAAAGCATTGGATTTTTGAGGCAAAGCAGCACAAAAAGCCATTTTAAATAATTTATCGTTTTGTAAACCTGCTTTTTCTCTTGCCGCACTTTCTGAAATATTTAATTCAACAAGCCCTTTATAATAAAAATACATTTGAGCAAATTCAACCAATGTAAAATTTTGTTGCAAATCGTTATTTAATTCTACCGAATGAAAATCCCTCATATTGGTTCGTAAATTTTTAGTTTGTTGCAAAAAAGAAAGAGGTGTTATTTCTTCCACACAAAAGCAGAAACTATCTCCCTCATGTAAAGGAACAATTTCCAAAGTACAGTTTGTAAAAACTATATTTTCATTAATTAAATCAATAATGTAGGGAAGCTCTTCATTACTTAACAGTTTGTCACTTACTTTTAATTGTACTTTTTCTCCTACAACTCCACTGAAGCGAAGTAAATCATTAAATTTTGAAAATGGAAAAAGCAACGTTGTTTCAGAAAAAATATTATTTATTCTGCACTTTACGTTTAAACTAACTAAATCACTTTCATCAAATATAATTTTTGAAGTGCTAAAAGCATCTATCTTATATGCTGTTTTTGACAATGAGTTTTTCATTCTTTATAATTTGATACAAATATTTGCTTGCAACTACGTAAAGAGATTACGTAGTTAAAAAGAATTTATTATATTTACATTGTATGAAAAATAAAAATGCAGCTGCTAGATATCGCTTAATAGATATACGAATAAATATGAAACAAAAAAATGTGCCGTCATTGCAAGACTTGGTTGATTTTGTTTCAGAAAAAATAGGCGAAAAGGTTTCTGTATCAAGCATCCAAAAAGATATTTACGCAATGCGATATGATGAGTCTTTAGGATTTTTAGCTCCCATTGAATATGATAATTATAAAAAGGGATATGTGTATACAGAAGATAATTATTCTATCAACAAAATTCCTGTTTCAGAAGAAGATTTACAAGGACTTGAAATTGCGATTGGAATTTTAGAACAGTTTAAAGAAATTCCTGCTATTAAAATGTTTGAAGATGCTATTAATAAAATTGCAAGTTCTGTAAAAATGAGCAGAGAACAAGCCCCCAAAAACAGTATTTTAATTTTAGATCGACCTAAACGATATCAAGGCATTGAGTATATGTCTGATATTGTAGATGCCATCAGACAAAAACATGTGATTAAATTTTTATACCAACCGTTTACAAAAAATGAAGCCAAAAAGCACACTGTTCATCCATATTTCATCAAAGAATATAATAACAGAATGTATTTAATAGGCAAGGATATTCATCCTACTAAAGAATCGAAATTTTTAACTTTTTCATTTGATAGAATGCATGATGTAATAAAAATGAATCAGATATTTCAAGAAGAAATGATAGACAAAGAGAAATATTTTACCTCTGCAATAGGCATTTCATTACCAAATACAAAACCTGAAAAAATTGTTTTACAATTTAATCCAGCACAAGCAAACTATTTAAAATCACAACCCATTCATCACTCTCAAAAAATAATAAAAGATACAAAAATTCATTTTACTATTTCAGTTGAATTAGTACTCAATTATGAATTGATGTTTTTGTTATTAGGTTTTGGTGATCAACTAAAAGTACTGAAACCATTGACATTAGCAGCTACCTTAAAGTCAACTGCAAAAAATGTATTTGAACAATATTGATTGGGAGAATTTAAATATGCTTTTGTATAAAATTTAAAAAACTATCTTTGAACTGTTATTTAAAAAATTAAAAATCAACAACTATTGTTACGCTTTAAACCCAAAAATATATATAGAATGAATATCAAAATAAACATACTAATTATCTGTAGTTTTATTTTCTCATTAAATACGTTACATGCACAGAAAAAATTTGCAAATCATTTGAATATAAAAAAAGAATTTGATGTACTTCAAGGTGATCCATTGAATAATAAATTTGGTAATATAGAGTCTGTAAAAGTAGTATTGGACTACAAAACCAAGAAAATTTATTTTATCAATAGCTCTTTCTACAAATACCATTCAATGTTTTGTATAGATATATTACATTTTCCTGGTGATTTAGGTGATTTTAACAAAGTAAGCTACCATGAAAAAAATAACAGAATGTATTTATTAGCCAACATCAATCACATAGCTAATACCAATGACTGGTTTATGGATCTTGCTGCATCAGATAATATGAATGCCGAATTGATTAATTATTTTTTTAATGAAGTAAGATCATCTGTTTATTTTAAAGATAATTTAAAATTTTATCTATCAACACCCAGATTAATAAATTTATATGATGAAAAATCATTAAAAATACCTTGTGTTTTTTCTGATTATATTTATAAAAACATGTCAGAACAAAGTATAGAGACGGGCGAAGTAATAGGCTATTTTAAGAAATATACTCTTAAAGATTTAGAAAAGATTAGACCAAATAAAGATGAAATTATTTTACTTAATGAAACCCCAGAAGTAATACCTGATGTAAGAGGAATTATTATTACCCAATTTCAAACACCTTTAAGCCATCTGGTTATTTTGGCAAAAAATAGAAATATTCCGCTTTATGTAGATACAAAGGCATGGGATAATGAAAAAATCAATGCGTTAATTGACAAAAAAGTAGTTTTAAATGTATCAAAATCGAAGTTTACATTAAAAGTCACAACAGCAACAATTAAACCTCCAAAAAAAATACAATTAAAACCATTACATAAAAATCTAAAACACAAAGAAATTATTAATCTTAATCAGTTGCCTTCTCTTGATGCCCAACAGTATATTGGAACAAAAGCCCTTAATATGGCTTTATTAAATAATATTGCAAGTACAACTAAAAAGTTTAAAACTCCTCAATACACCTATGCAATTCCTTTTTATTATTATGATCAACACATGAAAAAAAATGGAATTAATGAGGAAGTCGAGCAATTGCTTATTTTACCAAAAGATTCTATCCAATTAATACATAAGCAACTAAAAAAAATTAGGTCTTTAATTATAGAAACACCGATAAATGATACATTGATTGAGAAATTGAGTAAAATAATTAATTCGCACAATGAATTTAGTCATTTTAGATTTAGATCATCTACCAATGCGGAAGATTTGGCCGGATTTAATGGTGCGGGTTTATACGATTCTAAATCAGCCATTGTAAACGATAGTATTAAAACAATCAGCAAGGCTATCAAAGTAGTTTGGGCAAGCATCTGGAATGACAGAGCTTATTATGAGCGGGAATACTTTCATATCAATCACAAGGATTGTGCAATGGGTATTTTAATTCACAGAGCTTTTGTTGACGAAATAGCAAATGGCGTTATTGTAAGCAAAAATTTATACAGAGTAAAATATGATGGAATTACGGTAAATGTACAAAAAGGGGAAGAATCAGTAGTTGAACCCAAAGAAGGTATTTTATGCGATGAGTTTTATTGCCATAATTTTAATGGGCGTGGTAAAGATATTAATATTGATTATAGATCCACTTCTAATCTAAATAATAATAAACCGATACTTAAAGCAACAGAAATTAAACGATTGTTTAACGTCACAAAGATGGCTGAAATAAGAATAAATAAACTATGGAAACAGTACAAAATGAGTGACAAATACCTTGATGTAGATATTGAATTTAAATATGAGAATAATTACGAAACGCTCTACTTCAAACAGATAAGACCTTATATGGATTAATAAATTGTATCATAATATAATAATACCATAGTTTGCACTTCATTGTAAAAATTATTTTAGTACTCAAATAATTATAAAAGATTTATTGTTCGCTGAAACTAAACAGTAATTTATCTTACTTTTGTGTTCCGTTACATCATATTAAACAGTATTAATATATTTTATTCTAAATGACTTCATCAGAAATACGCCAACAGTTTTTAGATTTTTTTAAAAGCAAAGGACATACCATTGTTCCGAGTGCGCCCATAGTTGTAAAAAACGATCCAACCTTGATGTTTACCAATGCTGGTATGAATCAGTTTAAAGATTATTTTTTAGGGAATGAAACACCCATTGCTAAGCGCATTGCCGACACGCAAAAATGCCTTCGTGTAAGTGGGAAGCACAACGATTTGGAAGAAGTAGGTGTTGATACTTATCATCATACTATGTTTGAAATGCTGGGCAACTGGAGCTTTGGAGATTATTTTAAAGCAGAAGCCATTGCTTGGAGTTGGGAATTACTGACCGAAGTATACAAATTAGATAAAGACCGATTATATGTTTCTGTTTTTGAAGGCGATGAAAAAGAGGGAATTCCACCTTCAAAAATTGCATTGGAAGAATGGAACAAATTAATAGAAGATAAAGATCATATTGTATACGGAAATAAAAAAGATAATTTTTGGGAAATGGGTGATACCGGCCCATGTGGACCTTGCAGTGAAATTCATGTGGATATGCGTCCTGATGCAGAACGTGCTTTAATTCCTGGGCACAAATTAGTAAATGCCGATCATCCTCAAGTGATTGAAATTTGGAACAATGTATTCATTCAATATAACAGAAAAAAAGATGGTTCACTAGAAGAATTGCCTGCTCGTCATGTTGATACAGGAATGGGTTTTGAACGATTAGTTCGAGTGATTCAAGGTAAAACATCCAATTATGATACCGATGTTTTTACACCAACGATTGAACTGACAGAAAAAATAACAGGACTAAAATATGATTTTAGCGACAGCAAACAAGCAGTTGCTTTTCGTGTTTTAGCGGATCATATTCGTGCCATATCTTTTACTATTGCTGATGGACAATTGCCTGCTAGCAATGGTGCAGGTTATGTAATACGAAGAATTTTACGCAGAGCAGTGCGCTATTATTTTTCTTTTTTAAATTACAAACAACCTTTATTGCATCAGCTAGTACCTTTAATTGCTGATCAATTTGCCAATGTTTTTCCTGAACTTAAAAAACAAGAAGAGTTTGTAAAAAAAGTAATTTTAGAAGAAGAAAATGGCTTTTTAAGAACATTGGAAAGTGGATTGAAGAAATTAGATGATATATTTAATCATGAAGGTACAAAGTCAAAAAGTATAAATGGCGCAGATGCGTTTGAGCTATCCGACACATTTGGTTTTCCCTTAGACTTAACTCAATTAATTGCTTCTGAAAAAGGCTTTACTGTTGATGTTGATGGCTTTAATGTAGAACTTCAAAAACAAAAAGACAGAAGTCGCAAAGCTGCTGTAATTGACACAGATGATTGGATAGAATTAGATGCCAATGCAAAATGTGTTTCCAGCGCCTATACAAAAACAGAAACTACAACACAGATTATTAAATATCGCAAAGTTTCAGCCAAAGGCAAAACTCAATTTCAAATCGTATTGGCAGAAACTCCTTTTTATGCTGAAAGTGGTGGACAAGTTGGAGATACAGGGATATTACAAATAAATAACCACGAACTTCAAGTTACAGACACGAAGAAAGAAAATGATTTAATTATTCATTATGTAGATGAATTACCAGAAGATTTAAGTGGTGAAATAGTGGCAAAAGTTGATGCTTCTCGAAGAAGAAAAATTACGCGTCACCACAGCGTTACCCATTTAATGCAAGCAGCTATGCGTGAAGTTTTAGGCAGTCATGTAGCACAAAAAGGAAGCTTAAACAACGAAGATAACTTACGTTTTGACTTCAGCCATTTTGCAAAAGTGACCGAAGATGAAATAGCACAAATTGAAAAAATAGTTAACCGTAAAATTCGTCAAAATATTCCTGTTGTTATCAAAGAAATGCCAAAAGATGAAGCAATGAAATTAGGTGCTATGGCACTTTTTGGCGAAAAATATGGCGACACTGTGCGTGTTGTAATCATGGATGAAAACTTTTCAATTGAGCTTTGTGGAGGTACACATGTTATGCATACAGGTGAATTAAATATTTTTAAAATTATTAGTGAAAGTGCAGTAGCTGCTGGCGTTCGTCGATTTGAAGCCTTGGCTGGTTGCAAAGCCGAAGCCTATATAATGGCACAATTGCAGCAATTGAATGAGATTAAAACAGAATTTAAAAACCCTAAAGATATATTGGGTTCTATAAAAAATTTACAGGATGAAAAATCTTCTTTCCAAAAACAATTAGAGCGTTTAGAAGCAAAAGCCTTGGTAGGCATTAGAAGTCAGTTATTAGCTAAATGTGAGAAAATAGGAAATGTTACTTTCATTGCCGACCAATTGGAAGTGAGCAATGGTGACGCGTTGAAAAAATTATGTATCGATCTAAAAAATGATATTCAAGGGTCCTATTTAATTTGTCTAACCGCTAATATTGGCGGTAAAGCAACGATTGCGGTTGCTGTTGATGACAATTCAACATTAGATGCTGGAAAAATAATTAAAGAACATATTGCACCGCTAATTAAAGGTGGTGGTGGTGGAAATAAAACACTTGCTACTGCTGGCGGACAAGATGCTAGCCAATTGGCAAACGTAATAGAAACGGTGAAAGGTTTAGCATAAAAAATCTTTTTTATCTTTTTAAAAAAGAAACTAGATAATATATAAAAGAAATGCCATGCTATTGCATGGCATTTTTAATACAAGTTGTATTATAATTTTACAAACTCATTTGAGCATTTAAATACTCTCTATTTAAACGAGCTATATTAGATATTGAAATTTGTTTTGGACATTCTGCTTCACAAGCGCCAGTGTTTGTACAAGCACCAAATCCTTCTTTATCCATTTGTGCAACCATATTTAAAACACGTGTTTTACGCTCAGGCTCACCTTGAGGCAACAAGGCATATTGAGATACTTTAGCAGAAGTAAATAACATAGCGCTTGAATTTTTACAAGCTGCTACACATGCTCCACAACCAATACACATCGCAGCATCAAATGAAGCATCGGCCAATTCTTTATTAATTGGTAAAGAGTTTCCATCTTGAGCATTACCAGTATTTACACTTATATAACCTCCCGCTTGCTGAATTCTATCAAATGCACTTCTGTCTACTGTTAAATCTTTTAATACTGGAAAAGCAGCAGCTCTCCATGGTTCAACAGTAACTGTTTCACCGTCTTTAAAAGCCCTCATGTGTAATTGGCAAGTGGTTGTACCATCCCATGGACCATGTGCACGACCGTTGATATGCATACTGCATGAACCACAAATACCTTCACGGCAATCATGATCAAAAGCAATTGGATCTTCACCTTTATTGATTAATTTTTCATTAACCACATCAAACATCTCTAAGAAAGACATTTCTGTTGAAATATTTTCAGCTTTGTAGGTTTCAAATTTACCAGCCGCATTTGAATTTGGTTGACGCCAAACTTTTAAGTTTAAATTTATATTACTATGTTCCATATTGAACGATATTTAAAAGTATTTTATTTTAATTATTTTATTTATAGTTACGTTGACTTGGATGAATTACATCATACACTAAATCTTCTTTGTGCAATTCCCATTCATTGTTGCCTTTGTTTTCCCAACAAGACACATACATAAATTTATCATCATGACGCAATGCTTCACCATCTTCTGTTTGATGCTCTTCTCTAAAATGTCCTCCACAACTTTCTTCTCTATTCAATGCGTCGATACACATCAATTCTCCTAGTTCTAAGAAGTCGGCTACTCGTCCCGCTTTGTCTAATTCTGGATTTAAGCTGTCCATAGTACCTGGTACTCGAACATCTTTCCAAAACTCTTCGCGAAGTGCTCTAATATCTGCGATTGCTTGTTTCAATCCTTTTTCATTTCGTGCCATACCACATTCATTCCACATGATTAAACCTAATTTTTTATGGAAATAATCAACCGATTTTGTTCCTTTCACATTCATGAAATGATTAATTCTATCTTTTACTGATTTTTCGGCTTCATCAAATGCAGCTTGATTGGTATTGATTTTTGGTGTAGAGATCTCATCTGCTAAATAATTACCAATAGTATAAGGTATTACAAAATATCCATCAGCCAAACCTTGCATCAAAGCACTAGCACCTAAACGGTTTGCACCGTGGTCACTAAAATTAGCTTCTCCCAAAGCGTAAAGTCCTGGTATGTTAGTCATTAATTCATAATCAACCCAAAGTCCACCCATTGTATAATGCACTGCTGGATAAATACGCATTGGTACAGAATATGGATCTTCACCAGTTATTTTTGCATACATTTCAAACAAGTTGCCATATTTTTCTTTCACCACTTGTTTACCCATTGTGATAATCTCTTCCAAAGAAGCATTTGGTTTACCTGTTTTAATTGCTTCTGTTCTACCATAACGTTCTATAGCTGCTGCATAATCTAAATAAACTGCCATTTTACTATTTCCCACACCATAGCCTGCATCACAACGCTCTTTAGCAGCACGTGAAGCAACATCACGAGGTACTAAATTTCCAAAGGCTGGATAACGGCGCTCTAAGTAATAATCTCTTTCTTCTTCTGGAATTTCAGTAGCTTTTCTATTATCCCCTTGTTTTTTAGGAACCCAAATACGTCCATCATTTCTCAATGATTCAGACATAAGGGTTAATTTACTTTGATGATCGCCACTTACAGGAATACACGTTGGGTGTATTTGTGTGAAGCAAGGATTTCCAAACATAGCCCCTTTTTTATGTGCTTTCCAAGCTGCTGTTACGTTTGATCCCATTGCATTTGTAGACAAGAAAAATACATTTCCGTATCCACCAGTACATAACAATACTGCATGCGCACCATGTCTTTCAATTTCGCCTGTAACTAAATTACGAGCAATAATTCCTCGTGCTTTGCCATCAATTGTAACAACATCCAACATTTCATGTCGGTTATGTTCTATTATTTTCCCTAAAGATACTTGACGCATTTGTGCTGAATAAGCACCTAATAAAAGCTGTTGACCAGTTTGTCCTGCAGCATAAAACGTACGTTGAACTTGTGTTCCTCCAAACGAACGATTACTTAACAATCCACCATATTCACGTGCAAAAGGTACCCCTTGAGCAACACATTGATCAATAATATTTCCACTCACTTCGGCTAAACGATGTACGTTAGCTTCACGAGCACGGTAGTCACCTCCTTTAATAGTATCGTAAAACAAGCGGAATATGCTGTCTCCATCATTTTGATAATTTTTTGCAGCATTAATTCCACCTTGTGCTGCAATGGAATGTGCACGACGAGCGCTATCTTGAAAACAGAATGTTTTAACGTTGTAGCCTAATTCTGCTAAACTAGCTGCTGCAGAAGCTCCAGCCAATCCAGTTCCTACTACTATAATATCAATACTTCGCTTATTTGCTGGATTTACTAATTTACATGTACTTTTATAAGTACTCCATTTTTGTGCTAATTCACCAGCTGGTATTCTATTATTAATTGCCATAATTATTTTATTTTTTACCACAAAGTTCACAAAGAATTTTACAAGAAGAACACTGTGAGCTTTGTGGCCAAATGAGTGCTCTT
>Ga0114967_10004398_pt1 | contig 11328 bp, 12 predicted proteins | sample M_130628_MF_Meta_FD_92639 | JGI IMG/M metagenome (GOLD analysis project Ga0114967, IMG submission 92639) | Freshwater microbial communities from Lake Montjoie, Canada to study carbon cycling - M_130628_MF_MetaG | ecosystem: Environmental > Aquatic > Freshwater > Lake | place: Lake Montjoie... | reverse complement strand
ATCAGAATCATTCTTTCCGTAAACCTCACTGCTACTTGTTACAAAAACAGGCTTTGAATATTTATGAGCAGATTCGAGCACATTTTCAGTACCTCGAATATTTGTGATCAAGCTATCTAGAGGGTGATTGACGATATTAAACACACCAACGGCTGCAGCTAGATGAAATACGTATTCTGTTTCTTTAATCAGACTATCTAATAGGGGCAGATCTAGGATCGAGCCCTCAATGAAAGTGACGTTTGCGCCGCCCAAATGTGCTGAAAGGTTCTCCTTGCGCCCTGTGGCCAGGTTGTCCAAGATGGTGATTTGGTGGCCGTCAGCCACTAGACGATCAGTCAGGTGAGACCCGATAAAACCGGCTCCGCCAGTGATCAGAATTTGCATAGACATACCTTATTGGATAGATGGCCATCTTTCAGGATGGTAAAAAGCACCCCTTCGGATAGGGCAAGATTTGCTCATGCGCCTAGACCATGTCTCATATGTGACTTCTCATGACCAGCTAGCAGATACCGTCCAAAGACTAGGTTCTCGCCTAGGGACCACCTTTGTTGATGGTGGAGTACATCCAAGATTTGGAACTCGTAACTTCACAGCTCCTCTTCTTAACGGTCAATACATTGAAGTTGTATGCCCGCTAGACCACCCAGCATCTGATTCATCACCTTTCGGTAAGGCAGTGTCAAAGCGCGCAGCAGAAGGTGGCGGATGGCTTACTTGGGTTGTTGCAGTTGAAGATCTCGCAGCAGTTGAAACACGTCTAGGTCGACCAGCAGTAGATGGTCACCGCACAAAGCCTGATGGTACGGATCTAACCTGGAAGCAGATTGGCGTTCTTGGCACATTGGAAGATCGTCAAATGCCATTTTTCGTTCAATGGATTAAGAATCATCACCCATCATCAGATGGAACTGCTGTCGCAAAGATTGTAAAGATCGAGATAGCCGGAGATGAATTAGCAATTTCTGAATGGCTTGGCTCTAAAGTCAAAGCGGCTATTGGAAGTGGCATCGAAGTTGAATGGGTTTCAACTGAATTAAACGATGGCGATACTGGCATCGTTGCCGTTGAGGTAGAGACAGGTTCAGGGAAAGTCAGGTTAGATTAAAAATCTTTTACCAAGTTTATTTCCTCAGCGAAATATATTGATGGCCGTGAATCAGCTCAAAAAACAATTAGATTGGCTAGCAAAAAACACTTTCCGAACTCTTGCCTAAAGGGCTCGCTATTTCTTTTTTAGTGAGTTCCTCGCTAAAGAATATGATTTTACCAAGTATTATTCTTGCATGCATAAAAAACTGGCAAAAAAATATCTGAAAGAAACCAAGAAAATAGAGGGCTGGTTTTCAATCCACGATGTAGTTTCATTCTCTTCAATACTCAATATTCAGCAAAATTTGGCAATCTCTGGCTCCCTTCTTGAAATTGGCGTGTATCAAGGCAAGAGCGCAATAGTGGTCGGCAATTACTCGAGGGCATATGGCGATTTTGAAGTTTGCGATATATTTCAACTTGAATCAGATGTTGAGAATGAGAAAGAAATTTCAAGCTCGTATAGCAATTTGCAGAGAGAAATCTTTGAAACTAATTATCGTAATAAATTAGGAGTTATACCGGTTATACACGAATGCAAGTCTATTGATCTAAAAAATAAATTGGTATCCGAAAGTTATAGATTCATACATATTGACGGGAGTCATTTGTATGATCATGTGGTAAATGATATTGAATTAGCTTTGGATGTAGTGACCCATGAAGATGGCGTTATTGTCATGGATGATTTTCGTTCACAACATACACTTGGTGTTTCGCTTGCAATATGGGAAAAAATAATTGTGGGTGGTTTTAGTCCATTTCTAGTTACCCCTGCCAAAATGTATTTGGCCAAAAGATTAGTCAATATGAATCTAGATAAAGTTTCTGATGCACTAGAAGCCAATGGAATTATTACCGTTTATGAAAATATTGGCAATATTAGATTATTGAGAACCTTAGATTTGCCGGATGGAGAGGTCTATAGAGTAACTAATTTTCTTAATGAGTTAATCCCACCAGGACTTGTCAAATTAATTCGAAAATTTACTTAGTTTCCCTTAGCCGCTTAAGCTTTGAAGAAGAACGCTTTAAGTCTGCGATTAAACCCTCTAACATCCCAACAAACATATCACTTCTCTCTAAATTCCGCACAAATTTACTGGAAAGGAATCTATCAATCAAGGATTTCCAAATTCCAAAATTGCCAGAAGGTGAATTCATTCTATATCTTTGGCTGAATCTTCCAAATGCGGGATGATTAACATTTTTTGGATTGGCATTTAAATCAACCATGTTTTCCTTTAAAATTAACTTGAACTTATCCAGCTGATGGACGTAATTATCTGTGAGATCGCTAATTAAATCTAAAAATTTGGTTTGCTGTCCAGAAAGTGCTTCAGCCCACAAGGGAGTTCCTAAACCTTTAGCGAGGCGCGAGGACATCTGCGAAAAATGTACAAAAACCAAAGGTTCGCCATTTACAAAGTATGAATTTTGGCGCTTTTCCAACTCTCTTTCATCAATGTTCCAGTAAGCAAGATTGTATGCTGAAGATCTAAGGATAATATGATTGAAATAAGAGGGAACCAGATCAATCCATTTTTGATCAGTAAATATAGGTAGATTAGATTTTCGTGAGCAATAGACTTCCAGTTTTTCTTCCCACCAGTTAAGCATGGACAAACTACCTTGACCGACGGAAATAAATCCCAAGTTGTAAACGCCGTACTTTAAGAAGTTTATTTCCGATGATATTGAAAAAATTGAATTGGCATGACCGGGTGAGAGTCGATGCGGAGTAAGAACTATGTCATGAGAAGCAGCCAGATTTTGTGCTAAATCCAGGTCCTTTAGAACTAAAGTGTCTGGATCAATGAATGTAACTGAACTATAACCCAACCCCAAAATTTGTTTTAGTAGTGAAGGCTTCATGGCGGTAGCAAATTCAACTTCATCGTAATAGCGTGACATTCTATCTAATTTGTCTTGTGGAATGCCTAGGTCAGAAATTTCCAACAATCTTGCCGGGCAAATATCCTCCAATTTCTTTGGAACACCATCTGTTATAAGGAGAAAATAGTCAGAAGCGGGATTAGTGGATTTCAGTGATTCATACTGCACCAGGGCTTGTGGCAGGTAATTCCGATTAACAATGGTGCAAATAGCATTCACTGAATAAAAGTACCACTATAATTCGAAATTATGAGAAGAGTAAGTCTGAATTCAATAATCACAAGAGTGACTGTGTTCTGTAGATCTCTCAAAAGACTAGGAAACAGTGAAGCACGTCTGCGATATTTAAAACGTACCGGAACAGTCTCAATCGGGGTTCATACTTATGGGAAACCGACAGTCTATGCGTGGGATGACAAAACTAAGCTAACAATCGGAAAATATTGCTCTATTGCCGAAAACGTGACTTTTCTCTTGGGTGGAAATCATAGAGTGGACTGGATTTCAACATTTCCATTTAGTGAATTCCCAAATGAATGGCCAGACACTGCAGGTGTAGTTGGTCACCCTGCGACTCGCGGTGACATTAATGTTGGAAATGATGTCTGGATTGGTCATGGAGCACTGATTTTATCTGGCGTACGAATAGGCGATGGTGCTGTGATTGGCGCGGCGAGCGTGGTTTCAAAAGATGTTGCACCCTACTCAATAGTTGCAGGTAACCCCGCAAAGGAAGTCAGATTAAGGTTCAGCCGAGAAGAAATCGAAAAATTATTAATAATAAAGTGGTGGGATTGGCCGGATGAGATAGTAAAAAAGAAAGTTTTAAGTCTTTGCGGTGGGACAGCAGATGGAATCATCAATTTGGAACATCATGATTGAGAAAGTTTCGGTTATTACAATTGTAAAAGATCACGAAAAAGGATTGATTGCGACTTTAGAGAGCCTACTTGCCCAGAAAAATATCAATTGGGAGAGCGTAATCGTCGTCAGCGAGTCTGTGGATAAAACTCAAAATATAGCTAATAGTTTTAAAGAGCAAAATAGAAATGTAATTATCGTAAATCAAATTTCAAAAGGTATTTATCAAGCAATGAATGAAGGAATTTATGCTTCGACTGGCGAATATCTTGTATTCATGAACGCGGGTGATGTTTTTTCAAATCCTGAATCGTTGTCGGGTATGTACAACGAAATCAAAAATCATAAATGCGGTTTAATTGTTGGCGGCTACAGGGTACTTGGGAAAGACAAAATCTTTAGTTACTCCGAAAAGAAATTAAGTAGCCTTCGATTTGCCTTTAATCTAAAATTTGGCTGTCACCAAGCAATGATTTTTTCTCGAGTATCAGTTTTAAAGTTCCGAGGTTATGACAGCTCATTCAAATTATGTGCTGACTACAGATTAGTCCTTCAAATTCTTTCAAAGGACGGTGGCAGGCGAGTTAATAATGTCTTTGCAGCAGTTGAACCGGGTGGAATTTCTGACCGATCACTCACGTATGTGCATTCGGAAAAACATGATATTCGTAAAGAGATTTTCGGTAAAATAATATGGCTACCAAGTCTTATTTGGAAAATTCTAATTCTTGCAAAGATAAAAACTAAGAGATCACGAATCAAATTTTGATACCTGATTATTGATCCAATGGTATGTATCTTTTAAGCCATCACGGAGACTGACTTCAAAGTCCCAATCCAGTACAGATCGGATTAGCCTGTTGTCTGAATTTCGTCCACGTACTCCTGTAGGTGCGTCCAGTTTATGCTTTTTCTTGACTGGCTTCGAAGCTATTTCTGCAACAATGTCAATCAATTCATTAATCGTAACCATCTCTTCTGAACCAATATTTATGGGTTCCATAAAATTTGACTTCATAAGTCTTCGTGTTGCCTCTATACAGTCAGCTACATATAAGAAAGATCTTGTCTGTAGGCCATCCCCCCAAACCTCGATCTCCTGATCTGAATTCTTTAGTTTTGCAATTTTTCGACAAACTGCCGCAGGTGCCTTTTCACGTCCACCATCCCAAGTCCCATTTGGTCCATAAATGTTATGGAATCTACCAATCGCAATCGGGATATTGTAGTTGCGGTTATATGCCAGATATAGCCTCTCGCTAAAAAGTTTTTCCCAACCATACTCGCTGTCTGGATTAGCTGGATAAGCACTTGACTCTTCACAGTTTGGATTATCAGGATCTAATTGATTATGTTCAGGATACATACAAGCAGAACTAGAGTAAAAAACTTTCGTCTCTGAACTAGTACTGATTTTCTCACGCATCACGTCTAGTATATTTAAATTAATTGAAGCTGAGTTGTGCATTATATCGGCGTCGTGCTCACCAGTGAATACGAAGCCAGCACCACCCATATCGGCGGCATATTGATAAACTTCGTCAAACCTTTGCTCTGGCTTAGTTAAGCAAAGTACATCTTCCACTAAGGATCTATTTCTGAGATCGCCAATTACAAATTCATCAGCGTCTGAATAAGAGAATTCTGGTTTCTTTAAATCCACACCACGTACCCAGTAACCCTCTGATTTGAGTCGAGTTACCATATGACTACCAATAAATCCACCAGCACCAAGAACAAGAGCTTTTTTCATCAGGTTACCTCCAAGTGCTTAAAAATAGCATACGTTCCGTCATTTACTTGGATGATTTGAAAGAGTGGTCAGGTAAAACACAATGTATTGGCACACCGAATAAACATTCTAAAGTTGAGGCGCAAAGTTTAAATCGTTGGAAAAATTATCACGTAATAACTTTATTCAGCAAGTACCTAGTGTATTCATTTTTGCCTAGCGTTTTAACAAGTTCTAAGTACTGATCCACGCTTAACCATCCTGAATCTAAAGCTATTTGCTCGACACATCCTATTTTAAAATTTATTTTTTTCTCAATTTCTTTAATATAATTTGCTGCTTCATTCAAACTATCTACAGTCCCACAGTCCATCCAAGTGGTATTTTCTTCAAGAGCACGAAACGAAAGTTTTCCATCCTTCAGATAGCTATCAATAACCGCTGTTATTTCAAGTTCACCTCTAGGGCTTTTTGTTACAGATTTTGCACGCATTGACACGGTTTTGTCGAAAAAGTAGAGCCCTGGAACTGCCGTATTTGATTTTGGATTAATTGGTTTCTCTTCGATCGATAGAACTTGTCCGTCTGGAGAAATCTCCACAACTCCATATCTGTGAGGGTCATTAACATGAACCCCAAAAATTGTGGCTCCATCAAAATTGGTAATTGCAGATAATCGTCGCCCCAAACCTGGCCCGTAAAAAATGTTGTCGCCGAGTATAAGGGCAACTGGACTTTCTCCAATGAAATTTTCTCCAATGATGAACGCTTGCGCCAAACCTTCTGGGTTAGGCTGAACTTCATATTCCAGTGAAATACCTAGAGAACTTCCATCACCGAGCAAATTCTTGAAGTCATCAGCATCTTGTGGTGTGGTGATTATCAGTATTTCTCTTATGCCAGCAAGCATTAGTGTTGACAGGGGATAGTAAATTAACGGCTTGTCATAAACGGGCAGAAGCTGCTTACTAGTCGTCTTTGTCAGAGGCCATAGGCGTGAGCCCGTGCCTCCAGCTAAAATTATGCCCTTCACTTGATTAAGGGTACTTGACCTGTAGGTTTGGTCAATCACATTGATAAGGGGCAAATTAAGTGCGGATACTCGTAACAGGTGGTGCAGGGTTCATAGGCTCCAACTTTGTTCGCCGAATTGTCGATGGCTCATACAGTGGTTTTTCATCAGTTACAGTTTTGGACAAACTCACTTATGCCGGCACTCTGACAAACCTTTTGGGGCTATCCGCAGATAGTTTTAAATTCGTCAAAGGAGATATTTGCGACCCAGAACTAGTTCAACGGCTTACACGCGAGCATGATCTAGTTGTTAATTTTGCCGCAGAGTCACATGTCGACCGTTCTATCAACGGTGCGAGAGATTTTGTACTGACTAATGTCTTGGGGACTCAAACACTGCTAGATGCGGTGAAATCTAGCAATGTTAAGACATATCTTCAGGTTTCTACCGATGAAGTTTACGGATCAATAGAAAAAGGATCTTGGCCTGAAACAGATCCACTTATGCCTAATTCGCCGTATGCCGCATCAAAAGCATCAGCGGATTTGGTTTGTAGATCATATTACAAAACTCACGGCCTGGATATTCGAGTCACTAGATGCAGCAACAATTATGGAAGAAACCAATTCCCAGAAAAAGTCATACCACTATTTGTAACTAATATAATTGACGATCTAAAGGTACCTGTCTACGGGTCTGGTTTAAATGTACGCGACTGGCTACATGTAGACGATCATTGTTTTGGAATCTATTTGGCTTTAACTAAAGGAACAGCTGGTGAGGTTTATAATATTGGTGGTGGGACCGAGTTAACTAATATTGAGTTAACAAAGAAAATACTTAGTCTAATGGGCCGTGATGACTCATCAATTGACTATGTGGAAGATCGCAAAGGCCATGATCTTAGATATTCAGTTGATATATCAAAAATTACAAGGGAACTTGGCTATGAGCCAAGAATTAATTGGGAAACTGGCTTGAGAGAAACTATTGAATGGTATTCAGCAAACGAGGCCTGGTGGCGGCCACTTAAGAACAAATGAAATTATTGATAGCTGGCGCAGACGGCCAACTAGGGCGTTCGCTCCAGGAGGTATTGAGGTTAAAGGATTTTGAAGTCCAACCGCGAACGCGTCAAGATTTGGATATTACGGATCTGACAGCAATCAAGAAAGCGGCTTTAGAATCGAACCCCGATGTGATTATTAATGCTGCCGCTTACACAAATGTTGAACAAGCAGAGCTCGAACCCAAAAAAGCATTCTTGATAAATGAAGCTGGTGTCCGCAACTTAGCAATCGTTGCCCGCGAAACAGGTTCGAAACTAATTCACTTCTCGACTGATTATGTATTTTCAGGCTCAGGTGAGAGACCTTGGAAAATTGATGATGCAGTAAAACCACTTTCTGTTTATGGGAAAAGTAAATTAGCCGGCGAGATTGCGATCTCAGAAGAATTGCCAGAAAATTCATTGATAATTAGGACTGCCTGGCTATACAGTCCTTTTGGTAATAATTTCTATAAGACAATCTTAAAGCTCGCTTTGCGCAATGATGATCCAATAAATGTTGTGAACGATCAATTCGGCCAACCAACAAATGCTGAAGACCTTTCAAAACTAGTAATTTCAGCACTAGATAATAAAGTTCCTTCCGGAATCCATCATGGCTCTAACTCTGGCGCTACAACATGGCACGACTTTGCTGTTGAGATTTTTAAGTTAGCGGGCGCCGAAGCGAGTCGAGTAAAGGCAATTAGTTCTAAAAATTATAAGACTAAGGCTTCTAGGCCAGAATATTCGGTTCTTGATAATTCAAAGTGGACAGAATTTGGCATAAAGCCTCTTGTTTTTTGGCAAGAATCTGTCGCGCGAGCCTTCCCCGCCATCTATGAATCTCTAGGTCAGTAGGATTCTTCCATGATAGTAACGCCGCTTGGAATAGATGGCGCTTGGCTTATAGAAGCGCCAACCTACCCAGATGACCGCGGGTTGTTTAGGGAATGGTTCACAGATGATTTAGGCGAAAATTCTGAAATCCCTAGATTTGAAGTCATACAGGCGAACACTTCCATTTCTGCAAAGGGCGTTATTCGTGGAATTCATTATTCAAATTCGGTCTACGGGCAATCTAAAATAGTGACTTGCACATCTGGGTCAATCTTGGATGTGGTTGTGGATTTAAGGAGACAATCAAGCACTTTTGGAAAGTCTGTATCCATTGAATTAAGCGAAGAAAGCGGTATGTCTGTTTATATCTCAAGTGGTTTAGGGCATGGCTTTCAGGCTCTCGAAGATAAATCGGCGGTGACGTATCTTTTGAACAAAAAATATGATTCTAGATCAGAATTTGCAATATACCCATTGGACCATGAACTTGGAATTGAATGGCGACAAATTCCTGTAGTCATATCTGAAAAAGACAAGTTGGCGCTCAGCTTTAAAACTTTGAGAATGGCGAATGATCATGTTTAGATTACAAAAGACTGGATCAACCTTTTTGAGAGCCTTAAAAATTCTATCTTCTTCAGATAGGAGAAAGTTAGTTGCAATAACAGCAATTCAAGTCTTCTTAGGTATTATGGACTTATTTGGAGTCCTAGCCATTGGCCTTCTTGGAACACTTTCAATTTCTGGCATTCAAGCAAGTGAGCCTTCAAATAAGGTTAGTTCAATATTAAAGATCTTTGGTCTTTCGAATTCAAATTTTCAGACTCAGATTTCGATGATTGGCATTACCGCAGTAGTACTTCTAATAAGCAGAACTTTTTTATCAATATTTTTTACACGTAAAATTCTTTATTTCATGAGTTATCGGGGCGCAACAATTTCTGCAAATTTAGTTTCAAAATTCTTGGCACAACCTTTATTAGTTGTACAACGTTGGTCTATTCAGCAAGCTTTATTTGCGGTTACAAGAGGTGTAGAGATTGTAGCGTTGGAAGTATTGGCACTTTCTGTAGTGCTTACAGCTGATATTGCCCTACTTGCCATACTAGTTATTGGACTTTTTGTAGTCGATCCGCTTACTTCGATTAGCACAATATTGATTTTTGGAATTGTTGCAGCAATACTTCATAAATTGATGCACGGGAAGGCTGGGGAGATTGGTTCTAAAAGCACTGAATTGACCATTAGAAGTAGCGAGAAAGTAACGGAAGTATTTTCTTCATACAGAGAGTCAGTAGTAAGAAATCGAAGAGATTTCTATGCACGGGAAATAGCTAAAACTAGATTTGAATTAGCGGGATATAAGGCAGAGATTGGATTTATGCCCTTAATTGGAAAGTATGTAATTGAAACAACCTTGGTAATTGGTGCTGTTTCCATTGGAGCAATTCAGTTTTTTATGCAAGATGCGGCTCATGCAGTAGCTACGTTGGCAATTTTCTTGGCTGCTGGGTCTCGAATGGCACCAGCTGTTCTACGAATCCAGCAGGGCTCAATTCTTATGAAAAGTAGTATTGGAATGGCTAAGCCAACCTTGGATTTGATTGAATTCTTAGGCAATTCACGATTAGTTGAAAATATGGATGACGAAGTACATACGAAACATGATGGGTTTAAAGCAGAAATAGATGTCGTCAACGTCTCTTTAACTTACCCAGAGAAATTTGATAAGGCTTTGTTGAATGTTTCATTGAAAGCTTCACAAGGAGCAGTTATTGCAGTAGTGGGCTCATCAGGAGCAGGAAAGACAACTCTGGTTGATGTTCTTTTAGGGATTTTGGAACCAGATAGTGGAACTGTTCAGATTTCTGGTGTAACTCCACTTGAGGCAATATCAAAGTGGCCGGGTGCGATTGCATACGTTCCACAAGATGTTTTAGTTACGAATGGATCTATTCGCGAAAATGTGGCACTTGGTTACCCACTTGAAGCTGCCACTGATGAGCTGGTAAATGATGCAATTCGCATTGCTTCCCTTGCCGAGTTTGTTGCGACCTTGCCTGAAGGATTAGATACAAATCTAGGTGAACGTGGAGCCAAGATAAGCGGTGGTCAACGTCAGCGTATTGGTATCGCTAGAGCACTATTCACGAAACCGAAGCTGCTTGTTCTTGATGAGGCAACAAGTGCTTTGGATGGCGGCACAGAAGAGAGCATTTCTTCAGATATCCAGAAGTTAAAGGGTTCAACAACAGTTGTGTTAATCGCGCACCGCTTATCAACTGTGCGTGATGCCGATCTAGTTCTTTACATGGATAAAGGCGAGATTGTCGCTCGTGGAACTTTTGAAGAAGTTCGTAATGCGGTTCCTGACTTTGATCGTCAAGCCAAATTAATGGGTCTTTAATTCCCAAGACATTTCTTGTATAACTTTTCTTTCCAAAACAAATCACCCACCGATAATCCACGGTGGGTGTTTTGTATCCCTAGAGGAGGATTCAAACTTGATTGGCGCAGTTACGCGCTTTTGTGTTGCGTTATGAGCCTGGAGTTACTGCAGGCTTTGCCTTAACCAAGGTGGCTGGCTTTACCGGCTTGGCTGGCTTGGTTGGAACTATTACCTTGGCTGCGGTACGGGCAGCTTCGAAGGTGACTTTCAAGGGGTGGTTAGGTAGTTAATTGTTTCCGCTACGAGGAAACTGGCGGCGGTTCGAGGCAGTAACCCTTGATTACAGGTGGGGCTGAGCCTAGGGTTTGGACATGAATTGCACCGTTGATCACTCAAGCCTTAAAGCTGGCGAGTTTTGCACCTCATGTGGTGAGCGCGCGACTCCAGATTTT
>Ga0114967_10004397_pt1 | contig 11330 bp, 7 predicted proteins | sample M_130628_MF_Meta_FD_92639 | JGI IMG/M metagenome (GOLD analysis project Ga0114967, IMG submission 92639) | Freshwater microbial communities from Lake Montjoie, Canada to study carbon cycling - M_130628_MF_MetaG | ecosystem: Environmental > Aquatic > Freshwater > Lake | place: Lake Montjoie... | reverse complement strand
TTTTTTTATCAATTAAAGTAGCTTTTATTACTGGATTGTAAACATCGCCAGTACCCCAAAATTCTTTTGCATCACTATTAAAAATTTCTTTCCAATCACTTTTACCTTTTACTTCAATAATCCAGTTATGGTGTACAGTTGGTGTCATGTTTAATATTACTAGTATATCTTGTTTGGCTGCCAATCCTTTTCTTTTATACACTATCACAGATTCTTGTCGGTGGTTTAAATCTATCCATTCAAATCCTTTCGTATCAAACTGTAGTGCATACAATGCAGGATAATTTTTGTACAAATTATTCAATTGCTGTACACAATATTTCATTCCGCCATGACTTACTAAATCTAATAACCCCCATTGAAGTTCACTTTTATCATTCCACTCGTTTGATTGTGCAAATTCATTTCCCATAAACAACAACTTTGCACCGGGATGGGTGAACATGTATGTATATAATAATCTGAGATTTGCAAACTTCTGCCAAGTGTCTCCGGGCATTTTATAAATCATCGGACTTTTGCCATGAACTACTTCATCATGGCTGAGTGGCATCATAAAATTTTCATCATAAAAATACATCATACTAAATGTAAAATCGTTCTGATGAAATTGACGATACAAAGGATCTTTTTTAAAGTAACGTAAGGTATCATGCATCCAGCCCATCATCCATTTCATTCCAAAGCCAAGACCACCCAAGGATGTTGGTGCACTTATTTGGGGCCAATCAGATGCTTCTTCTGCAATCGTCTGAATATCTGGAAAATCTCTGTACAATGTTTCATTCAAATCCTTGATAAAAGCAATAGCCTCAAGGTTACCATTTCCACCAAATTCATTGGGTTCCCACTGACCTTCCTTTCGGCTGTAATCCAGTCGCAGCATACTATTCACAGCATCAACACGTAAACCATCAATATGAAAACGATCGCACCAAAAACGTGCACTACTGATTAAAAAACTTTTAACTTCTCCCCGCTTATAATTAAAAATATAACTACTCCAATCTGGATGATAGCCTTTACGCATATCTGCATATTCGTAAGTATGTGTTCCATCAAACATAAATAATCCATGTGCATCATACGGAAAGTGCGAAGGCACCCAATCTAGTATAACACCCACACCTGCCTGATGAAATGCATCAATCAATTTTGCAAAATCTTGTGGGCAACCAAAGCGACTTGTTGGTGCAAAATATCCAGTACCTTGATAGCCCCAACTTCCATCAAAAGGATGTTCCATTACGGGCATTAACTCTACATGTGTGAAACCCATTTCCTTAACATAGGAAACTAATTTTACAGACATTTCCTGATAAGTTAAATAGGAAGTTTCATCATTTTTATCAGGTCTCATCCAACTTGCCAAATGCAATTCATATACACTCCATGGAGCATTTAATGCATTCTTTTTTTTACGTTCTTTCATCCATGTTGTATCATGCCATTCATAAAACGTACCCCATGTAATGCTTGCAGTTTGTGGTCGTTTTTCCCAGTAATGTGCATAGGGATCACCTTTATCCAATTTCAATCCTTTATAACCATTAATGTGGTATTTATAAGCTTCTCCAGCATTAACGTGAGGTATGAATCCTTCCCAAATGCCGCTGCCATCATGCCTTACAAGCAAGGGATGTGTTGTGTTATTCCATGCATTAAAATTTCCGATCACTGAAACAAATGTTGCATTAGGTGCCCATACTGCAAAATAAGAACCTGCAGTATTCAGTACTTGTAATTGTTTGTTGCCAAAATATTCATACAATCGATAGTGTGTTCCATTTTGAAAATTGCGAACATCTTCATCGGTAAACAAAGAATAATTCCAAACAGATTTTGTCGCATCTATAAAATGTAAATCTTCATAAGGCTTTGTATCAATTTTTATTATAGATTTTTCCGTTGGACTAATATTTTCTGAATTTTTTTTATCTGATTTTTTCATTTAAGTATTTTACAAATAAAAAACTACTGTCATTGTATAATTAATTTGCAAAATGAAATACAACAAGAATTTATTTATCTAGTTTTAAATTTATTTTTATACTAATTTATTTTAAACCCATCAGGAATAATAGCCCCTTTTTTTACCACTACTATCCCATCTTTGATAGTATATAATTCGTGGTCAATTATTTCATTATGATCTGCACCATTAATACGCACATCATTACCAATTCTGCAGTTTTTATCAATGATTGCATTTTTAATATAACAACCTTCGCCAATTCCAATTTTAGGAATACCGTTAATTAAATTCAATTCCATTTCTTCAAGTGTTTCGTAGTAATCATTACCCATGATATAACTGTTTGCAATCGTTGAGCCGTAACCAATTCTCGATCTTATTCCTACAACACTCGATTCTATTCGGCTTGCGTGAATAATACATCCTTCTGCAATTACTGTTTTCTCGAGAGTTGTACCACTAATTTTTGCAGGTGGCAACATCCTCGGGCGACTATAAACTGTTTTTGTATTATCAAATAAATTAAATGCAGGGACTTCATGCGTTAAAGCAAGATTGGCTTCATAGAAAGAATAAATATTTCCAATGTCTGTCCAATAACCATCATATTGATAACTGGCAACAGTATAATTAGAAATAGAATCCGGCATTATTTCTTTGCCAAAATCTGTTGCTTTTGGATGAACATTTTGCAATAAATCAAACAACACTTTTCTATTGAAAATATAAATACCCATTGAAGCCAGATAGTGCCTTCCTTGTTGTTGCATTGATGTACCTGTGTCACTTTTCCAATCTGATAAAATATGTTTTTGCGGTTTTTCTACAAATGAAGTAATTAAATTCTCTTCGTTGGATTTCAATATTCCAAACTCTGTAGCTTCTCTTTCAGCAACGGGAATTGTAGCAATAGTAATGTCTGCATTCTTAGCCTTATGTTCTGCAAGCATTTGTGTAAAATCCATTTGATACAATTGATCTCCACTTAATATTAGCACATATTCAAAATCCATATTACCAATATGTCTTAGCGATTGCCTCACAGCATCAGCTGTTCCTTGAAACCAACCCGGATTATCTGGTGTTTGTTCTGCTGCCAAAATATCTACGAAGCCGGTACTGAATGCACTAAAATGATATGTATTTTTAATGTGTTTATTTAATGAAGCACTGTTAAATTGCGTTAATACAAACATTCTGTTGATGGAGCTGTTAATGCAATTGCTGATAGGAATATCAACCAAACGATATTTTCCAGCAATAGGAACTGCTGGTTTACTTCTAGATGCCGTTAATGGATACAAACGAGAACCTGCACCTCCGCCTAAAATCACAGAAACAACTGACTTTGATATACTTTGCATAATGTAAATTGATATTAATTAGATCCAAAAAATCCAACAAACCCTGATTTCATAAAAGTGAAATAATGATAACACGAATCAACTTCAGCAATTTAATAAAAAATAGTATACATAAATACAAGAATTTGATTTTTATTTTTTCTTAATTTTACTATTTTTCGGGATTGATACAATTTGCCGATAAACATTTTCATAGTTATCAATCACTGATTCCCAACTATGGTCAATTGCCATCATGTATTTTCTCATCCATAAAATTTGTTTTGGATTTTGAAATACTTCAATGGCTCTTTCAACACTATGGTAAATATCTCTGACCGATGCATTATTGAATCTAATTCCAAAACCTTCCTCTTCGCCCATGTCTTTTACCGTATCCTGCAGTCCGCCTGTGCTTCTTACCATTGGTATTGTACCATAACGCAAAGCGTATAATTGATTCAAACCACAAGGTTCTACCCTACTTGGCATTAATAAAAAATCTGCACCTGCATACATGGTATGACTCAGTGCTTCATTGTAACCAATTACTGCATGATAATTGTTTCCAAATTGATGATTCATCTGCTGGAGCTGCCATTCTATTTGAGTTTCACCGCTTCCTAAAATCAAAAATGAACATGCCTCTTTCATAGTATACAAACAACTTAATATCGATTCAGGTAATACATCTGCTGCTTTTTCACCAACCAATCTTCCTATAAAAACAATCAATGGTTTACTTGCATCTAATCCAAATTGATCACACAATAATTGTTTGTTTTTTTTCTTACCATGCGTTACTGTTCGTGCAGAAAAATGTTGTGTAAGAAAACTATCTGATTGAGGATTCCAAACCTCATTGTCTATTCCATTTAAAATTCCAATACATTTCCCCTTCTCGTATTCAAATAATTTTTCCAAGCCATTACTATTCAATTTCAATTCATTCATATAAGATTCGCTCACTGTAGTTACTCGCCAGGCACATTTAATGCCACTTGCCAATGGATTAATATTTCCTTCCCAATCTAACAAACCTGCTTTCCAATTGTCGTAAGGAGGAATATAATACCTTTTATCCAACCCAATCCATCCCTGGTATTGTGCATTATGAATGGTAAGTACAGATGGTATTTTAGCGAGCTTTTTTTTGAATCCATAACAATGTTGCATCATAAAAGGGATGAGTGCACTATGATGATCATGACAATGAACCAAATCAGGAATATGTTCCCAACTATTCATCCAATCTAAAACTGCAATTTGAAAAGCAACAAATCTTTCTGTGTCATCCGCATGGCTGTATATCGTTGTTCTATCAAGTAATCCTTTAATATCAACCAAAAACAAATCAAAACCGAGTGCATTGTTTCTTTCTTTGATAATTGTATAATCGAGTTTTGTAGGTCCTAAATAAATACTTCCTCTAGCATGTACATCAAATTCGTGATGAAGTAAAAACTTTGTTTCATACATGGGCATAATCACTTTTGCATGATGTCCTGCTTTGCATTGGTATTTTGGTAAAGCACCCACCACGTCCGCCAATCCACCTGCTTTTGCAACCGGATAACACTCTGCACTTACATGTATTATTTCCATTCAAAAATTATTAATTTTTCAAAGTACGGCAAAAAATAATTGAAACATTTTTTGTTTTTGATTTTTTATCAAAAAAATCTTTTAGTTTTCCAACTTAAAATCTAACGAAACCATGACACAGAAAAATTCAACTAACTGGGCACAATTCATTCCACTCGTTACAGTCTTCTTTTTTTGGGGCTTTGTTGCAGCAAGTAATGACATATTAATCCCTGTATTTAAAAAAGCATTTGATCTTACACAAGGTCAAAGTCAATTGGTTTCTTTGGCATTTTACATTGCATATACAGTAGGTTCAATTATTTATATGGGAATCTCGTTTTTAATAGGTCAGGATTTAGTAAATAAAATTGGTTATAAAAATGGATTGGCTTTGGGATTGTTTATTTCTGCATTGGGAACATTGTTATTTATCCCAGCGGCAAATACAGGTTCATTTCCTTTAATGTTATCAGGTTTGTTTATAGTTGCATTGGGTTTTTCATTGCAACAAACAGTGGCAAACCCTTTGGCCATAGCACTTGGTCCTATTAATACAGGTTCGCAAAGATTAACATTGGCAGGCGGTATTAATAATTTAGGAACAACCATTGGTCCATTGGTAGTAAGCTTTGCAATTTTTGGATCAGCTGTTTCTGCAAATACCAATATGAGCATTGAGAGTGTAAAAATTCCTTACTTAGTTTTAGGAGCTGCATTTTTACTGGTTGCAATTTTATTGAAGTTTTCATCATTACCAGAAAGACCTGAAACAATTGTAGAATCTGAGAATGCTGATAATGCTTCGAGAAGTTCTGCATTAAAATATCCTCAGTTGGTTTTAGGTATGATAGCAATATTTGTATATGTAGGCGTTGAGGTTTCTACTGCAAGTAATTTGCCTGCATACATGGAAAAGAACTTAAATTTTTTAACTAAAGATATTGCTCCTTATATTTCATTATACTGGGCAAGTTTAATGATTGGTCGCTGGACTGGCGCTGTAGAAGCATTTACAGGAAATTTAAGTTTGCAAAAAATTTTACGTTTCATTGCTCCTTACTTAGCATTTTTAGTTTTCCTTGGTGTAAACAAATTAATGAACCATGATTTAAGTCCATTTTATATTTATGCTTTAGTAATCTTAGTTTTAATTTTTGCAGATATGGCAAGTAAAGGAAACCCTGCAAAAATGTTGATGATATTTTCTTTGTTGGGTTGTGTAGCATTGTTTATAGGCATGTTTACATCAGGCATGACTAGTGTTTATGCATTTACTTCAGTAGGTTTATTTTGCAGTACTTTATGGCCTTGTATATTCACTTTGGCAATAAGTGGTTTGGGTAAAAACACAAGTCAGGGAAGCAGTTTTTTAATTATGATGATTATGGGTGGAGGAATTATCAGCTGGTTACAAGGATATGTTGCTGATATTACTTCAATTCACTTCAGTTATATCATAGGTGTTTTGTGTTTTGCTTATTTGGCTTTCTATGCTTGGAAAGTAAAAGCAATTTTGAAAAAGCAAGGATTGGATTTTGATGTAACAGTGAGCGGAGGTCATTAAAAATATTATACACAACTTTTTGAATAAACATTTTATTGTATGGGTAAACTTGCAATAGGCATTGATATTGGCGGAACTACTACAAAGTTTGGAGTAGTTGATGCAGAAGGAAATATTTTAGAACAAGACAGAATTTCAACTACGAAATATGAAGATGTAAATTTGTTTATCAACGATCTTGATAGTAAGTTAACACCAATGATTCAAAGAAATGGAGGTGTAACTAATTTCATCGGTATTGGAGTAGGTGCACCAAATGGAAATTACTATTCGGGTACAATTGAATATGCTCCCAACCTCAACTGGAAAGGAATAGTACCAATTGCAGAATTGATTCATAAAAAAATTGGATTACCTACCAAACTAACTAACGATGCAAATGCAGCAGCAGTAGGCGAAATGCAATATGGTTATGCAAAGGGTATCAAACATTTTATTTGTATCACGTTAGGAACAGGTGTTGGAAGTGGAATTGTGATTGATGGGAAAATTGTACTTGGTCATGATGGTTTTGCAGGAGAATTAGGACATACTATTATCCGCAAAGGAGGAAGATTTCACAAAGGAACTGGTAGCCATGGATGTTTGGAATCTTATGCAAGTGCAACAGGAGTTCGTGAAACTGCTTTTGAATTTTTAGCCGAAGACCCAACGCAGGAAAGCCTTTTAAGGAATTATACTACGGAAGAATTAACGAGTCAAACTGTTTATGAATGTGCAAGTAAAGGAGATGTTATTGCTAAGAAAGTATTTGAATTTACCGGGGAAATATTAGGTGAAGCTTTAGCAAATTTTGTCATGTTTTCATCGCCTGAAATGATTGTATTATTTGGTGGTTTAACAAAAGCCGGTGATTTGTTGATGAAACCCACCAAAGCTTCCATGGAGGCTAATTTGATTCAGATTTTTAAAAACAAAGTGAAAATAGTATTCAGCAATTTACATGAAAGTGATGCAGCGATTTTAGGAGCAAGTGCATTAGTTTGGGAATAAATAAGTTACATTTTTTTGCTAACGTATTCCGTTTTGTGGTTTTGGTTGACTCTTTATTTTTTGTAACGATTGTTGTTTTTGTTTTTCTGAAATTTTACTTTTTTGAATAATTTTATTCAGCTGATAACTGATGGTTATTCTGAAATTTCTCGTTTGTGTTGAGTTGAATGTTTCTAAATTAAAATTACTGCCATACACAAATGTGGTGTATTGCTGCATAACAATTGGATCAACTACATTAAAGCCCAATATCAATCGTTTATCAAAAAATTTTCTTTGCACTCCTAAGGTCATATTTAAATTACTTCTACCTCTGCCTTGTGGGTCAGAATAGCTGCTGTATCTGGCATTTCCTTCGAATGTAAGCAGATTGTTGGGCATATAACTATAGTTGATGCTAGTGTAAAATGAACCGCCATCACGATAGTAATACAAAAGTTTTTCAGCATCACCGTAAACATTATAAGTATAGCCGGCACTTGCATTCATTCTGAATTTTTTACTGAATGTATATCCGCCAAAAATACTGGCTTCATATTCACTTCTGTCGGCAATGTTTTTCCAGGTAATTTGTGTTTTACCTCCATCAATTAATGTACGAATAGTGTTAAAAATATTTTTCACTTTGTTATAACCTAGTGAAGTATTGAAATAATATTTGCCTTTTACTACACCAATATTCCAATCAAAATTATCTGCTGTACTTGGCTGTAAGTATGGATTTCCAAATCTCAAATTATATGGATCGCCATAAACAATATTGGGATTCAATTCGCCAAGCCCTGGTCATCTGACGGTTGATCTATAAACAAAAGAAGTATTGAACTGTTTGCTAAATTCTTTTCGAATATTAATTGTTGGCAATAAATTGAAATAACTATTTTGAACATCTGCAGAATTTCCTTTTAAAAATTGAAAATCAAATTGTGTAAATTCTGCTTGAATCCCTGCCGTAATTCTCCAGTTTTTCAAAAGTGTATAAGTGAACGCAACCCTTGCTGTGCTTATATTTTGATTAAATTTAAAATCACTACTTAATATATCATTCTGAATAAAAATACTATCTACCTTCCTTAAAAAACTCGTGTTGAGTGCATTGTGATAATTAGCTCGCTGAAAAGTAGCTCCGGTACTGAATGAACTTCCTTTCATTTTTAAAGGTTTATCATAATTCAATCTGGCACTGAAACTATTGCTGAAATTATTAAAAAATTGATTTTGGGAACTATCATTAATGGTGATAAATGTTGAGTTGAGGTATTGCTGGTAAAAATCTCTGTCGTTATCATTCTTTCCCCAATTTTCTGAAATAATAAACCGAAAAGTTTCTGCTAAAGTTTTACCATGTTTGGTATAAGTAAAATTAACACCATGGTTGTAGCCGCTACCTTCACTTAAATTAGAACGATTACTAAGTTTATAAATCAAATCAAACCGATTGATGTTAGTAAAAATGGTAGCATTATTATTATCAAAGTAATTTACATTTCCCTGATAAGTTATACTGATCGAATTTTTTTTATCTATTTCATAGTCAGCCTGAAACCTCAAATTTGGTCGTAAATTTTTATTTTTAAACTGACCCTCTGTATTAAATCGATTGGAAGAATCTGTATAAATATTTTGACGTTTAGAGTAACTGTTTCCTTGAATTACACTTGCCCCAACACCCAAAGAAGTATTGAAAGAAAATTTATTATTTCTGTAATTCATGTAAGCAGATGTACTTACCTCACCTCTTGAACCTGCTGTAACAGTGGCTTTTCCGGTAAACCCTATTTTTCCTTTTTTGGTAACTATATTAATTACACCACCACTTTCTGTAGCATATTGTGGAGGCTGATTGGTCATCAGTTCAATTTTTTCAATGCTGCTACCGGGCAAACTTTCGAGTAAATCTTTGAGTTGATCAGAATTTAATTCAGTTGGTTTATCATCAATTAAAATTTTGGGTTCTTTGCCTTTCAATAATATTTTTCCATTCGGATCATTGCTGATTAAGGGCATACTTTTTAATAGTTCTGATGTTGTACTGGAATTGCTCAATGCACTTTCACCAACATTGTAGGTCAACTTATCATCTTTCATTTCAATTAAAGGCTTTTCCGCATAAACAACAATTTCTATTAGTGCGGTTGTAGCAATAGCCATTTTAAGATCTCCAAGATTAAAATCAAAACGTTCGGAACGCACATTAATGCTATCTAGTAAAAGCCGATGAAAGCCTGTAGCAGTAGCCCTTAAACGATAAATAGAAAACTTAATTTTATCAAATTCAAAAGAACCATTTTTATCTGATATTTGTGTAATGGTTAAAGTTGTATCAGATATTCTAATCAATTCAATAGTTGCAAACGCTACAGGTTTTCCGTTTGATGCGTCTAATAAATTTCCGATAATTAAACCCATATCCTGATTTGACTTTTTAGCCGCAACCTGTGCTTCTGTTATTTTACAAAAGCAAGAAAATAAAATAATAAGATAAAAGAGTCTGATCATGAAAAGCATAATTGCATTAATAATTATCAGTGGGTCTTCATAAATATTAATTAATGAACTTTTTCAGAAAGCAACTAATTAATAGATTCTGTTTTATTCATGTAAAACCGCAACATCAATAAAATTGCAGCGTAAGATACTATATTAAAATTGGTATGGTGATCGAATGGTAAGATATGTGACCAGTGGTGGTAATTGGAAAGAATCAATAACAAAATTCGAACAACATTGATTGTCCATAAAATGAAAAGCCCTGACAATAACCCTTTTATCATTATTTTGAACGGTTGCTTTAAGGTAATTATAAATGCTATCCAAATTCCCATAATACCAAATCCTGCACAACCATAAGCCATAAGAATTGATGTACTATAGTTAAGTTGTAAAATACTTTTAGAACTAGCTGTTACATTGTAACCAAAAAGATTCAACAGAAAAGAACAGGTTTTTATGATACTATACTGCAACCCGTCCACATAATTTATATAATCTAACCATGGTAAATAAACGCTGCCACCAGGTGCAGTTGCTCCAATTAAAAAAAACGAAAAGCAATATAGTCCAATAGCTATAAACGCAAATTGTAATAACAATAAAAATAGAGAGTCTTTTTTAAAAAAATTAAAAAACATGATATCAATTGGAAGTAAAAAATGATGACTTACTTATTTTAAAATGCTTGCCAACTTTTCATTTAAGGCTTCGCCTCTTAAATTTTTGCCAATAATTTTCCCACTTGGATCAATTAAAAAGTTAGCCGGAATACTTTCAATGCCGTATAACCTTCCTGCTGCATTACTCCAAAATTGCAAATCGCTTAATTGTGTCCAAGTTAGGTTATCATCTTTAATTGCTTTCAGCCACTTTTCTCTTCCATCCTGTTTATCAAAAGAAACACCTAATACTGTAAAATTTTTATCTTTGAACTTATTAAAAGCTGCTACAACATTGGGATTTTCTTGTCTGCACGGCCCACACCAACTCGCCCAAAAATCAAGTAATACATACTTTCCTCTGAAAGAAGACAATGATACAGGTTTACCATCTACATCATTTTGCGTAAAGTCGGGAGCCATCGAACCAACATCTGATTTTGAAGTTGCTTCTTTCTTGGAATAATAACTTTGAATCATGTTTTCAATATACTTTGCATAAGTACCAACTTTGGCGGTTGGCTGCAAACGATTGTATCTTTTTTCTAAATCTTCAACACCATTAAACAAAGGATTAACAACACACAATACAAAACTACTCACTGGCGATGCCGGCTTCAATGCAGTGAATTTAGACACTTCATCTACTACTTTACTTTTAGTATTTTGAAATTCATTGATTAATGAATCTCTTTTCTTTCCCTCCGGACTTTTAT
>Ga0114967_10004395_pt1 | contig 11334 bp, 10 predicted proteins | sample M_130628_MF_Meta_FD_92639 | JGI IMG/M metagenome (GOLD analysis project Ga0114967, IMG submission 92639) | Freshwater microbial communities from Lake Montjoie, Canada to study carbon cycling - M_130628_MF_MetaG | ecosystem: Environmental > Aquatic > Freshwater > Lake | place: Lake Montjoie... | reverse complement strand
TTATTGGTGCAGTGTAATTCTTTTGGCAAAACAAAAATTGCTGTTGGTAAGCTAACTGTTAAATCAAAAAAAATAGTGGAAAATATTAACACCATTTGCATAATAGGAGCTGGTACCATGGGTAGCGGTATAGTGCAAGTATGTGCACAAAACGGCTTTTACACCTTGTTGTATGATATTAATACCGAAGGGATAGAAAAAGCAAAAACCGCTATTCAAAAAAATTTAAACTACTTGGTAGATAAACAAAAAATTTCGGTAGAAGAAAAGTCAACTATTTTTCAACGAATAAAATTTGTTACCGATACCAACGATTGTATTGCCGATGTTTTTATAGAAGCTATTGTAGAAAAAGTAGAAGCTAAAGTTTCTATATTTAATCAATTAGCAGAGGTTAACCATAGTGAAGCAATCTTTGCAACCAACACCTCATCTTTATCTATTTCTGCAATACAAGCAGGCATACAAAACCCGGCAAGGGTGGTAGGTATGCACTTTTTTAACCCAGCCCCATTAATGAAATTGGTAGAGGTTGTAAAAGGGGAGCAAACAAGTGATGAAGCAGCACAAACTGTTTATGACTTATGTAAACAGTTAAATAAAACGCCAGTAATTTGTAAAGATGCTCCGGGTTTTATTGTAAACCGAGTAGCCAGGCATTATTATTTAGAAGCTATGAATTTGGTTGAGCAAGGTAATGCAACCATTGAAAATGTAGATGAACTTATGGAAGCTACGGGTTTTAAAATGGGCCCATTTAAACTGATGGATTTAATTGGTATGGATATTAATTTAGCCGTAACACAATCGTTGTACCATGCCTTTAATGGTGAAGAGCGTTTTAAACCATCATCATTACAAATAAATAAAGTAGCCGCTAACGAACTAGGGAAGAAAACGGGCAAAGGCTTTTACAACTATAACTAAATAATACATTTTGCAAAACATTAATAACTCCCCTTCAGGGGCTGGAGGTATGATTTTAGTAACAGGCGGTGCAGGTTTATTAGGCAACGAATTAATTACACAATTACTACAACAAGGCAAACCCATAAAAGCGTTGTACAATAAAACGCCGTTAGCCATTTTCAATAATAGTTTAGTACAACAAATTCAATGCAATATTTTGGATATTGTTGGATTAGAAGAAGCCATGGAAGGTATTGAGGAAGTGTATCATTGTGCAGCAATTGTTTCATTTAGTCCAAAACAAAAGCAACAACTATTTAAAATAAATATTGAGGGTACGGCTAATGTTGTAAATGCTGCGTTAAGTGCTGGGGTAAAAAAAATGGTGTATGTAAGCAGTGTAGCAGCTTTAGGAAGAATACGAGAAGATAAACCTATTGACGAAACAATGAATTGGACGCCAGAAACTAGTAATAGTGCTTACGGACAAAGTAAATACCTTGGCGAAATGGAAGTTTGGCGGGGTATTGCCGAAGGGTTAAATGCAGTAATGGTAAACCCAACAATAATTTTGGGTAATGGAAATTGGGAAGATAGTAGTACAAAAATTTTTAAAAATGTGTACAACGAGTTTCCCTGGTACACAACAGGTAGCACTGGCTTTGTGGATGTAAAAGATGTTGCTAAAATTATGATTGACTTAATGCAAAGCAATATTACTGCACAACGTTTTATTGTAAGTGCCGAAAATAAAACCTATCAACAAGTATTTAATTTAATAGCAAAGGGATTTGGTAAAAAACAACCTGCCAAAAAAGTAACTCCATTTTTTGCTGCATTGGCTTGGCGGGTAGAGGCTATAAAAAGTTGGTTTACAAAAAATGATCCTTTACTAACAAAAGAAACAACAAAAACGGCCTTAGCAAAAGTTACGTTTGATAATAGTAAACTATTAAAACATCTTCCTAATTTTACCTACACAAAAATAGAAGACACTATAGAAAGAGTTTGCAAGGAGTTAAAAACTAATTAGTGAAAATTCAAGTAGTAAATTCCTAATTTTTAATTCTTAATTAATTTACTTCCCCATCACCTTCTCCCAAATTTGTGGTATTCGTTTTATCCAAATAAGTTCTCTTTTTACAATACTCGCCTCTTGTGCAGGTGTACCCCAATACGTTTTATTGCCCATAATACTGCTACTTACTCCTGTACGGCCAAGTAACACCGCATTTTCGCCAATGGTTAATGTTTTATTTACAATTACACCTCCCCATATAGTTACACCATCCTCAATGGTAACTACGCCAGCAACAATTACCCCTGTAGCAAACAAACAATTTTTACCAACAACGGTATCATGCCCAATATGTATTTGGTTATCAAATTTGGTACCTGCACCAATAATTGTATTATGGCTTACCCCTCTATCAATAGTACAACCACTACCAATTTCTACATTATCTTCTATAAGTACAGTACCGCAACTTGGCATTCTTTTATACCAAAAAGCGTTATCTTTTTTGGTATTGTAATAAAATGCATCACTACCAATTACTGTGCTACTTTGTATAATTACATTATCACCAAGTACACAATAATCAAGTATAGAAACATTTGGATAAATAATACAATTTTTTCCAATAACAACATTGTTTCCTATAAAACTATTTGGATAAATAAAACTTCCCTCACCAATTTTTGCACTATTACTTATGGTAGTTGTTGATGGAGTAAAGGGCCGAAAATGATTTACAATTTTACAATACGCTTCAAATGGATTGGCAACAATTAATAATGCTTTATCTTTTGGGCAATCAACTTCTTTATTTATTAGTATAAAATCTGCAAGGCTATTAATACACTTATCATAATACTTTGGATGATCAACAAAAACGATATCGCCTTTTTCTACCTTATGTATTTCGTTAATGCCCTAGGCATTGCCTTGAGTATTACCAATTAATTTTGCTTCAACAAATTCGGCTAACCATTCTATAGAAACAGGAGAAGGGAACTGCATATTTTTTTATTTTTTACAAAGGTACTATGCTTTAATTTATACACCATACACTTAAAATGACCTATTATTGTACGAAACCTAAATTTATTTTAATAAAATTCAGCTTTTTTTCTTTCTTTTTTTTGCTCAAAAACTTTATTTGATAGTCCATTTTTTTTGTTTACTTTAATAATAAAAAGGTATTAAAAATTTATACTTGAAAAAACAAAACCTCTTGTAAATCAATAGAATCAATAGTTTTAGCGCTACTTATTTTTATTTATAAAAATGCGCTAACAAAAAGTATAGGAAAATCATAAAATAATTTTGTAGAAATTTGTGTTTTCTAACAACGCTTATCCACAGCGCAAAATAAAATGTGAATAAAAAATAGTGGAATATATTTTATTATAGAGAAATTATTTTTTAATATTGTGAAGGGAATTTGGTTCCCGTACTTACTAACCCATCTATATATTAAAGTCTAACACAAAAATGTTAGACTTTATTTTTTTTAACACCTCATCATTTTAAGGTATGCAATACTACGAAGTAAGTAGAAATAATTTTTTAATTAGCGATGATAAATTAAAGATTGATAGTAACGTTGTACATAATTATTTATGTAACGAAAGTTATTGGGCAACAAATATTCCACTACAAGTTGTAGAAACAAGTATCCAACATTCTATTTGTTTTGGTTTGTATAAAATTGATGCGCAAACAAAAAGTATAAAACAACAAATTGGTTTTGCAAGAGTAATAACAGATTGTGCAACCTTTGGTTACTTGGCCGATGTATTTATTGTAGAGGAGTATAGAGGAAAGGGATTAAGCAAATGGTTAATGGAAATAATCTTAGCACATCCACACTTACAAAATTTTAGACGCTGGTTGTTAGCAACGCTTGATGCACAAGGCTTATATCAGCAGTTTGGGTTTTTACCAATTACTAATCCCGAAAGATATATGCGATTAACTGTTGTAGAAAACTACGGCACCTAAATTGTAAATATCTACATAGTGAATACGGTGTACTCATTACTAATTCTTATCTTGCAATAAATACAATGTATGTTAAAATCGATGACGGGTTTTGGAAGGTCAGAGCAAACAACAAATGATAAAACCTTTTTGGTAGAAATAAAAGCACTTAATGGTAAACAGTTTGAGTTGCAATTAAGATTACCCCCACTTTTACGTCCTTACGAGTTTGAAATACGCAACATCTTGCAAGAGCATTTAGTAAGAGGAACTATAGATTGTATGGTTGTAGTTAAGCAAAATGGTACATCCAAGCCTGTAAATATTAATACCGATTTAATAAAAGCATATTACAAACAAATTACAGAAGTAGCTACAGAATGTAATATGGATACTAGTGCTGTTTTAAGTGCTTTACTACGTTTGCCAGAGGTGGTTACTCCAACAAATGATGTAATTAGTGAACCCGATTTTATTGAATTTAACAAAGTTTTACTTGCTGCACTTGGTAACTTAAATCAACATAGAATGGATGAAGGAGCTAGCTTAGAAAAAGATTTAATACAAAGAATAGATAATATTAATCAACAAGAGGAAGCTATTTTAGTGCTAGAGCCCAACCGTAAAAAAAGAATTAAAGACGAAATAAATAATTTATTAGAAAAAAATGTAGGCAAAGAAAATATTGATAACAACAGAATGGAGCAAGAGCTGATTTACTATATGGAAAAAATTGATATTCATGAAGAGCAAATTCGTTTACGACAACATTGTGAGTACTTTAAAACTATATTAAATGAGTCAGAGGAAGGGAAAGGCAAAAAATTATCGTTTATTTTGCAAGAAATTGGCAGAGAAATAAATACTACAGGCAGTAAAGCGTATGATGCCGATATTCAAAAATGTGTGGTAAAAATGAAAGACGAATTAGAAAAAGCCAAAGAACAAGTTTTAAATGCTTTATAAAAATGAAATTGCTTTTTAAACGATTACCCATACTTTTTAGCTTACCGCTTATTATTAATTTTTCTTGCAAGCAATTAGATGTGTTTGAAAATAATACATCTATCCCAAATTATAAATGGCAGAATAATTTTAATGCCACAGGGCAGTTAGCCATTGCAGACACCTCCTCTTTTTATAATGTATACATTGTGCTTAGACATACTGATGCCTATAAGTACAATAATATTTGGCTTAATGTAAAAGTTCACTCTAAAACAGACACTATTGTAAACCAAAAATTAGACATTGGTTTAGCCACCGATGCAACAGGATGGGAAGGGATAGCAATGAATGATATTTGGGAAATAAGAAAAAAAATTACTGCCGCCCCATTTAAATTTACTAAAAAAGATACTTACCAGTATTCGCTTACACAATTAATGAGAGATAATCCGTTGTTGAATGTGCTTAGCGCAGGTATACGTATAGAGAAAGTAAGTTTTTAAAAGATTTAACAATCTATCAAAACATAAATGTAGTTATACCACGTTTTTACAAAAACAATTCTTTATTTTGCAACATATATGAAAATTAGATTTTTAGCTATAATTGTTTTAATATTTTCGTTAAATACTACAAAAGCACAATATCAATACCTTGAGTATGTACAAAAAGGGGAGGTTGGTATTACAGTGGGTGCTGCACACTATTTTGGGGATTTAAATACAAGAGCAGGGTTAAACAGGCCTAAACCATCTGTAGGACTTTTTTTTAGAAAACAATTTGGCAATTATATAGCGGCAAGGCTAAACGCACACTATGCTCAAGTTGGGTATAGTGATACGTACAGCAAAAATGACTATCAAAAAACACGTAACCTTAGTTTTAATAGTAATATTTGGGAGTTAACCGCACAGGGCGATTTTAATTTTTTTAAATTTATACCTGGTACAAAAGAATTTAGCTTTACTCCTTATATAACAGTGGGTATTGGCGCTTTTTCCTACGACCCCTACACCTATTTAAATAACGAAAAAATATTTTTACGCCCTTTGGGTACCGAGGGGCAATTGGTTGGTTACAAAGGAAGAAAACAATATAGCCCAACAGGTATTTGTATACCCATTGGCGTAGGATTAAAATTTAGTTTAAGCGAAAAAATAAACTTTACAATGGAAGTTACTCAACGCTTAACAAATACCGATTATTTAGATGATGTTAGCACTACCTATGCTGGCAGTACAAATTTTACTACAGGATCAACAGCTGCTTTATTACAAGATCGTTCTTACGAAATTGACCCAGCAAATCTTTTAGGAAGAGAAGGTAGGCAAAGAGGCTTTAGCAAACAAAGAGACCAATATATAATTGCAGAAATTGGTTTATCGTTTAATATTAGCACCTACAGATGCCCTAGTGCAAATTAATTTGGTATTTTCATCAAATTCAATATCTTCAAAATTGCCCAAATAAATAAGCATATCTCTTGCATTCCATACCATATATAAACTATTGTAAACCCTTTTTTTCTGTGTGAAACCATAGTTATTCAAAACACAAACAATTAAACTATGGCGCTCATTCTCTGCTTTATGCTTACTGTGGGTTGGGTATTTTGTATGCTTTGTACAAATGCAAAAAAAGTCTATTATCCTGTTGGGTCATCTCAACTCCTTAAAGCTACTGCTAACGATGTAGCTCAACTTTTACAAAAAGCCATTACGGATAGCACTATTTCAATTGAGCAATACAAAACTTTACCAATTACTGGAATTATATTAATTTACAATGCTACATTAAATGGTAATCAAACCTGTGCAGTAAAAAGTAACGCACTAGTATTAGGTTTAAAGCCGCAGAAGACAATGGATTAGTTTTTGGTATTTACCAATACCTATAACTATAAAATCTGGTTATAAGTGAAGGTTGTAATAGATGGGTTATGGATAACTATGCCAACTATGGCTGGGATACTTACTTTAGCTAAAATGGGCATAATTGGTCGCTGTACCAACGTAGAAATGGAATGATTGCCGAATATGGATTTACTGGGCGTAGAGGAGATATAATGAATACAACCTATAAAACAAAAAACTGAAAATCATTGAATTATAAAATATTAATGCTTGTATTTGTAAAATTTATGTATTCCCCAACAATCTCACAAAAACTCATAAATCTATCCTAAATTTTACCTACTTTTGCAGCCCAAACAAAGGCTGTAAGCCTTTGTTCGTCTTTAATGAGTATAAAAAATTCCATAAACATACAGCGTTTACCACGTCACATTGCCATTATAATGGATGGTAATGGTAGATGGGCCACAAGTAAGGGCGAAGATAGGTTGTATGGCCACTGGCATGGAGTAGAGAGTGTAAGGGATATAGCCACTGGTGCTGCCGAGTTGGGTATAGAGTATATTACTTTATATGCTTTTAGTACCGAAAACTGGGACAGACCAGCTTACGAAGTAAATGGTTTAATGGAATTGTTGATAGAAACAATTAGAAAAGAAGTGCCCACGCTTAATAAAAATAACATTAAGCTACATGTAATTGGCAATGTTAGTATGCTGCCCGATGCAGCTAAAGCAGAGCTTAACGAAGCCTTGCAAGAAACTAGTAGCAATACTGGTTTAAACCTAATAATGGCTTTAAGTTACAGTAGCAGATGGGAAATAACAGAAGCGGTAAAAGCTATTGCTACAGAAGTTAAACAAGGAAAATTACAGGTAAATGATATCAATCAAGATACTATAAAAAACTATTTAACCACAAAGGACTACCCCGACCCGGAGTTAATGATACGTACAAGTGGCGAATATAGAATTAGTAATTTTTTGTTGTATCAATTAGCATATGCCGAGTTGTATTTTACCGATACCCTTTGGCCCGATTTTAGAAAAGAAGATTTATATAAAGCAATAATAGATTATCAAAGCAGAGAACGACGATTTGGAAAAACAAGCGAACAAGTAAAAAAAGTTGACAGCTAACCGTTTAATTGCCAAGAGGTAATTTGGCAGTTTAAAGGTTAAATACTTTATAAAAATGGTTTTAAATTCCTATTTAGGGTTTAAGTGCATTAATCTTAACAAATACTTTTAATTAAAGAGCTTAATTTGCTCATCGAAAATTAACTATACATGCAGCTATTTTACAAAATATTTTTATTTAGTGTAACATTTGTATTTAGTAGCCAAATGGCTATTGCTCAGCTTGATACCATTCCCACCTCTATAGATCCAGCATTACTAGAAATATATAAATCTAAATTTCCAAAAGAATATACAATAGCAGGTATTGAGGTAAAAGGAACAAAAGCATTTGATGAAAATTTACTTGTATCAATATCGGGTTTAGCCATTGGCGATAAAGTGCAACTGCCGGGCAGCGATGCGTTTGGAAAAGCAATAAATAAACTTTGGAAACAAAATTTAATAGCCGATGTAAAAGTTTATATAACAAAAGTTGTAGATAGAGATATATACATTTTATTAGATGTTACAGAACGATCAAGATTAGCTGAATTTATTTTTGAAGGTGTAAAAAAAGGGGAGAAAGATGACCTTAAGGAAAAAGTAGGTTTAGCAAGAGATAGAGTTGTAACAGATAATATGAAAATAAGCGCTGTAGAAGTTATTCAAAAATTTTATACAGATAAAGGCTACCGTAATGTAAGTGTGGAGATGAAAGAAGAAAAAACCAACGCTATTAATAACGGGATAATACTGACTTTTTTTATAGCAAAGGGGAAAAAAGTAAGAGTAAGCTCATTAAACTTTACCAACAACGAGGAGGTTGCTGAAGCAAAGCTTAAAAAGCAAATGAAGGGTACCAAGGAAATGAGTAGGGTTACCTTATTCCCTGCAAAAGTAGAAAGCCCTTATGGCGATTCATCTAAACAATTAACATTTATAGAATACATAAACGATTTTGGTTTTTTATCGCTTAGTAAAACCAAAGAAATATTAGATCCCTACATACGTTTTAAATTATTTAGTGGAGCTAAATTCAGCGAAAAAAAATATTTAGAGGATAAAGAAAAAGTATTGGATTATTATTACTCTCAAGGCTTTAGGGATGCTACAATAGTTGCCGATACTCAGTTTTACGATACCAAAGGAAACCTTAATGTTGATATAAAAGTAAACGAAGGCAATAAATATTATTTTGGAAATATTGCTTGGAGAGGAAATACAAAGTATAAAGATTCTATATTAAATGTATTGCTAGGTATTAAACGAGGCGATGTGTACAATTTAGAATTATTAAATAAGCGATTAGGTAAACAACTATCTGCTGAGGGTGGAGATATTAGTAGTATTTATATGGATGATGGTTATTTATTTTATAGGGTAGATCCTGTAGAAACTGCTGTATATAATGATACCATAGACTTTGAAGTACGAATGACTGAAGGCCCTCAAGCTGTTTATGGTAACATAACGGTAAGCGGTAACGATAAAACAAAAGACTATGTAATTAGAAGAGAGTTACGTACCATACCTGGCGAAAAATTTAGCCGTCAAGATATTATTAGAACACAAAGAGAATTAGGTCAGTTAGGTTTTATTAACGCCGAAAAAATTAATCCAAACGTTGTGCCTAATGCCGAAAATGGTACAGTAGATATTAATTGGGAAATTGAAGAAAAATCTGCAGATCAATTAGAGCTTTCTGCTGGTTTTGGCGGAGGTATAGGTTTAACAGGTACTTTAGGTATTACCTTTAGCAACTTCTCCCTAAAAAATATTCGTAAAAAATCAACTTGGGATCCTTTGCCCAGTGGCGATGGGCAAAGACTAAGTGCAAGAATACAATCGAATGGTAAAGCATTTCGTAGCTACAACTTTTCATTTACCGAGCCATGGCTAGGAGGTAAAAAAAGAAACTCTTTTACTATTGGCTACTCCAATACAAAACAAGCTAATACTTTTGATAGCAGAACAGGAACTTTTTGTAGAAAATGTGGCGATACATCGTATGTAAAAATAAACAACTTCAGCATATCGTTAGGTAAACAATTAAAATGGCCAGATGACTTTTTTAACTTAATCTATGCTTTAAATGTGCAAACCTACGAGCTTAAAAATTAGTTGATTGGTGGGTTTGGTAATTTATCAAACGGTACATCAACCAATATAAGCTTAAAAATAGCCTTACTTCGTAACTCTGCTGGGCCAAACCCTATTTTCCCAACTTCAGGTTCTAACTTTATGTTTAGTGGCCAGCTTACATTACCCTATTCATTAATGGGTATAAAAATTGGCGACGAAAACGAGTTTAAATTGCCAGAGTTTCACAAATGGCGTTTTGATGGTGAATGGTATGTACCAATAGGAAGGGCAAGAGGAGCTGAAAAAAATAAACAATTTATTTTTAAAGCCGCTGCTAAATATGGCTTTATTGGTAAATATAATAGCAAATTACAAGTATCTCCTTTCGAGCGCTTTCAGGTGGGAGATGCAGGGTTAAATAATCAGTTTGCTCTATTAGGTTATGATATTATTGCACATAGAGGTTATCCAGTGTATACCTCATCTGACCCAAAAGTAAATCCAGATAATGGCAGCAATGTTCAGCAGTATTTTTCTATTTTTAATAAATATACAATGGAGCTTCGGTATCCATTTAGTACTAGCCCTACAAGTACAATTTATGGGTTAGCTTTTTTTGAGGCTGCAAATGGTTGGTACGATTTTAAGACCTACAATCCGTTTAAACTTCGTAGATCAGCAGGGGTAGGTATGCGTTTCTTTTTACCAATGTTTGGTTTGTTAGGTTTCGATTATGGCATAGGGTTTGACAGGTATACACCAACAAGTGGCTTAAAAGGCGCAGCTAAATTTACCTTTATGCTAGGTCAAGAGCCACAATAGGAATTAATAATTAAAAATTAATAATTAAAAATGAAAAAACTTTTTTTACTAGCAACTTGCTACTTTGTGTTAACTACCGCACAAGCACAACGTTATGCCGTTATTGATTCTAAATATATTTTAGAAAAAGTACCGCAATATAAAGAGTCACAAGAAAGATTAGATCAATTTAGCGTACAATGGCAGCAAGAAATTGATCAAAAACAAACAGCAGTAGATAAAATGCTAAAAGATTTTGATGCAGAAGCTATTATGCTTAGCGATGAATTAAAAAAGAAAAGAGAAGACGAAATTTTTAACAAAGAAAAAGAATTAAGAGATTTACAAAAAAAACGCTTTGGTTTTGAAGGCGACTTGTTTAAAAAAAGACAAGAGCTTATAAAACCAATACAGGATAGAGTATACAACGCAGTACAAAAATTAGCGGTAGATAAACAATATGACTTTATTTTAGACAAAAGTGAAGGAATTACCGTTATCTTTGCTGACCCTAAATTGGATAGGAGCGATGATGTGCTCAGAAATTTAGGGGTTAAATAAATCATAATAAGCTGTACGTAAGCAGCCTTTTTGATAATAAAATCTACTTAATAAAAAAAAGAAAAGTAAACTT
>Ga0114967_10004392_pt1 | contig 11337 bp, 9 predicted proteins | sample M_130628_MF_Meta_FD_92639 | JGI IMG/M metagenome (GOLD analysis project Ga0114967, IMG submission 92639) | Freshwater microbial communities from Lake Montjoie, Canada to study carbon cycling - M_130628_MF_MetaG | ecosystem: Environmental > Aquatic > Freshwater > Lake | place: Lake Montjoie... | reverse complement strand
GTACTGCGATTCCGACGATTTACGAACATCGGTTAACGGGGAAGATTAGTATCCAGCAGGACTTAGAAGATCATTTCTTACACAAACTTCAGCAGGGAAATTCTTTGTCGGAATCTCGGATTGAATGGGTTGCTAATATTAAGTCTGTGCCTGAGAAACCATCAGACTATCTCATGATGGCAAATTTGTATGGTGCGTATACGAGCAATTATCTGTTCAAGATTGCGCAGATTCGGGACTACGGATGGCTTTCAAAGCGAATGGTTGAGAACTTGTTAGGGGTCTTGACAGAGAATGTGAAAAAGGATTCTGAGTTCTTGGAGTTTGAACGGACGCTGGAGTTTGAAGGATATGAATTTGGGACTAAAGAGATTCAGTTAGTAGGTCGTGCTGACTTGATTGATGATGATACTTTGTGGGAAATAAAATGTGTAGATTCGCTAAAGTCCGAGCATATAATACAATTGGCACTTTATGCTTGGCTTTGGTATCAGACTGAGGAAGAGGAACTGGGTCGGCGTGCTTATAAGTTAATTAATATTCGGACGGGGGAGATTCAGCAGATTCGGGGAATTCATAATCTAGGATTCGTGTTGGATTTCGTGCTGGATAATCACTTTCGGGAGAAAGTTACTGTGACTGATGAGGCATTTGTGGAAAGGGCCAAGGCGGCAGCCTTAGAGGTTGTAAAGCCGGTGGTGCCGAAGATGTTTGGGGGAGGTGGAGGAGGGTTTATGTTTGTGGAGGATTAGCCAGAAATTCCAAATCTCTGGACATTTTTTTACCGAATTTCGGTAAAATTTGAAGCTGATTTTTTTCTAATACCCAAGTATAAAATGCCAGAATATACGTGCGATAAGTGTGGAAGAATCTTCAAGCAGAAAAGTGGATATACAGATCATATGAATAAGAAGACTGACTGTGTAAGTAATTCAGCAATCGGACAGGTAATTGAGAAGAAAGTAGAGGAGAAGGTAAAGGAAGTTGTTCACAGTCTCAATCCTCTAGCGGAAATTGTCCTACCACAGGATAAGATCGCACAAGAGGCAGTGCTTCAGAAGTTCTTTGAAAATCTTCATAATCTCCTTTGGAATCGTGCTGGACTAAATCCAGAGCGTGCTCTTGAGCATATGACTTTCTTCTTTGCATATCGTCTTATTGAGGCGCAGGCTGATACTTTGGCACTTCCGCAGGAGTGTCGCTGGTCATATATTGCTGGACTAAAGAATGAGAATGATCTCTTTGAGGCAATCAAGAAGGGTGTATCCTCTTTCAGATCTAAGCCTAAGACGAAGCCTTTCTTCAAGCCGCATGAGATTCAGAAGGCTGATATCATCTTTGAGATCGTTCGTCAGATTAATCGTATTCCGCTGAAGGCTCTTCAGGAGTCAGATACACTAGGTAATATCTTTGAATATATGCTGGGTCGTGGTATGAGCACAATGTCAGATGAGGGACAGTACTTCACAAACCGAACTATTTGCCGCCTAGCATTTAAGTTGGCATATGACATTAAGAAGAGTCTGCGTCGTGCTGATGGGTCTCTCTGTACATTTGCCGACTGGTTCTGTGGAACAGGTGGATTTCCTGCAGAATATGTTAGGGGTGTCAAGACCCATTTGGCGGATATAGATTGGAAAAAGGAATGTGGCGCAGTCTACTGTCAGGATAAGAACTTGAGCAGTGTCACCACAACTCTTCTAAATATGCTTATTCTGACGGGCATCCCATTCAGCAGTGATAAGATTCGTGAATCTAATTCTTTCTCAGATCCAATTACAACAGGTGCTGGTGCTCCGTTTACTGGTCTGACTGTTGACTACTGCTTTATGAATCCGCCTTATGGTGGCGATAAGACAAAGGGTAAGGAGTATAAGTTTGCCTACTCAAAGAAGGTTAAGGCTGATGATGGTACGACTAGCAAGAAGTTCATTGTAAACAGAGAAATTCAGAGTATTGGCATTGAGGACGATGACAAAGTCTCTGCTGGTGTTCAGTTGGCGATGGCTACACTTTCCGCTGCTGGAGGTGTCTGCTCTATTGTGCTTCCACAGGGCTTCTTCTTCGGAGCATCTAAGAAATGCATTGACCTGCGCAAGAAGATTGCTGAGGAATACAAGATTTGGTTTGTTGTGGATATTGCATCTGGTTCTTTCATCAATACAGGGACAAAGACATCTATGATGGTGTTTCAGCGGGGCGTTGGTCCTACGGAAAAGGTGTCCTTTATTGGGCTTGATGAGAAGGAACTTGTGACAGCAACTCTTGAGGAACTCAGGGCGAAGCACTATTCACTTAACTATAAGCAGTATCTGGCGCAGAGTGTGGTGGAGGTGGAAGGGTTTAACATGGTGAAGTTGGAGACACTTCTAAAACAGAAGAACTATCCTAAACATCCTACAGAATATGGAAAGGAATCTGGCAAGTTTAGATTTCATACTGGAGCAGAATCTACAAAGTTATTTACTGATACACCAGATATTGATGATTTGGTAATTATTGTAAATAGGACAAATGGTAGTGGAAAATCACATATCTTCCTTGATTCCAAGTGTTCTATTGCTGGGCAAACGATTACATTCTCTTGTAAAGATGATACTACTACACGATATATCTATTATTATCTCAGATCTAACATCAAAGTTCTAGAAGATGGTTACGTTGGTGCTAATCATAAGAACTTAACGATTCAGTATGTAAATGATATAAAAATCCCCCTCCCTTCCCTTGAACGCCAGCAGCAAATTGTGGAAGCCATTGACGGATGGACAAATCTTGTACAGAACGAGGAGGTTTCACTGAAGATGCTTGAGAAGCAGATGATGTTTCAGGTGAAGGAAATGGGTAAAGGACAGGCTCGTGTAAAGTTGGGAGAGGTTTGTGAAATTAGTCACGGAAAGCGTGTAACAAAGAAAGAAAATCTTGGAACTATCTATCCTGTATATGGTGGTGGCAATGATACTTTTAGAACAGATACTAAAAATAGGGAAGGTTTCACATGCAAAGTAAGTCGCTTTGGAATTTCTGAACATAACTGTATTCAGAATATCTATGGAGATTATTGGCTTATGGACTCAGGATTTACTGTGAATGGTGTTTGTGAAAAGACAATAGACGCTTACATATACTATTGGCTCATGCAAAGTAAGGAACTTGTCTATCAGTGTGGAAGGGCTACTGCTCAAATGAATATGGATATGGATACATTCCGTAACCTTGAAATCCCCCTTCCCCCTCTAACCGAGCAACAGACGCTCCAGTCAGACTTTGATGAGATTCGGCACAAGCACGCAAAGATTGCTATCTACAAGGCGAAGGCACAGGAGGCGATTCAGCGTCTGATTCCCGGGGCATAAATACTCTTATATGATTTAAAAGATAATATCTGTCTAATAATAGATGTATATGGCATCTGTATTGCCTATCACAATTACAAAAGAAGCATTGAATACATTTTTTACTGGAGCTGCGGGTGCTGTTACATTTGGAGCTTATAGCCAGTTTCAAAATATGGAAATGATGAAACTGAATAATCAAATACAAGATCAAAAAATGAAAGATATGCTTGATGAAAGAGAAAAGAAGTTTTCTCAAATGTTAAAAGATTCCCGTAAATGGTTTTAGATTACCAAACTACTTCTTCCTCAATACCCATCTCTTTACCCCAGTTTGTAAAGTCCTCATACATTTCTTTGGGATTTGCAGGAAGAGATGGATCCATTCGGTTCTTGTATTCATCCCAAGTTGCTATACCCTTTTCCTTACAAGCATAAATCCATTCTGGCAAAGTTTGAGGGAACGATGTTGTATCTACTCCGAGATAGTTATACCAGCAAATCCACCACTCGGCAAAATAAGCCTTTGGTTCTTCAATATACTTTGGATGCTCCACTGCTCTTGATTCATATTCCGCCTTAGAATGAATCCTCATATCCTTGTTAATATTCTTAAGGATAACATACTTCTCTTTCGGAGATCGTCCATTAATAGCCCGACGGACAAACATTGCTTGAAGACGATAGACTGTCTCCGAAATAGTAAGAGTCTCAGAAGAAGTGCTTACTTTTACAAGTGGTCCCATAAAAGTCTTCACAAACTTCTCAATATCTTCCTTCTTAAGAACTCCCTCTTGCTTTCCTAGACAATCCCAGATATCCAGCAGAATGTGGTCAAAGACTTCTTCTGCTGTAATGCCTTCATCACTTGGTCGCATAATCATACACCACCCCTCCTTCCCTTCATAGTCGGTGCGTAGGGCCCGGCCCGCAATCTGAATGAGAATATAAGTAGCCATAGTATTTCCCATCAGGACACATGTCATTTCAAGATTAGCGATGTCAGATCCTTCACGGTATCGTTCACATGCAAATAGAATCTGTGGACTAGATGAAACTGGGCTATCTACAAAACCAGAATGCCACGCACCACTAGCATCTTCTACAGCCACATAGGCTTTATAATTGGGTAAAATCTTCTTTGCTAGATTTGCTGCCATCCGAACATCATCTCTTGTTGGCAAATACGCAATAATTTTTCCATCGTGCCACTTTCCATCTACCTTTTTATCATATACAGTTGTACCAATTGCGTGAAGGAACTTTGTGATTCGTATTTCTTGAGTCAGTCCTTTTGTCAGAACATATGGAATAAACCGTGGTTGAGCAATCCATCTCTTTGCTACTGCATCTTCAACAGTGACTTGGTGAAGAAAGATAGGTGGTTCTCCGAAAAGTTCTGCAAGCTTCTTTCGTTGCTCTGCGCTACTTGTTAAAGGAGTAGCAGATGTTCCTGTAAGGAACTGAGTCTTCCAGAATGGAAGAAACTTCTTAATAAGTTCAAAGAGTTCATTTCCAGTAATACGGTGAACCTCATCATAATGGAAATGTGTGATTTGTGGTAGTTTAAGCATCTGAGTCTCCTCTGTTAGAGAAGCATGTGTAGCTATAATGAGAACATGTCTATCTGCTGGAATTACAAGGGATGAGAATTTACCATTACTACCATCAAGAACAGTAATCCCGAATTTTTCTAGCAGTTTGATTTTCTTCATAAGAGTATCAAGAATATCGTTCTTATGAGTGATTAGCAAGCCACGAAAGATCTTTCCTTGCTTCTTGTATGACATAAAAGACAAGAAGAGAAGAATAATCATACTGATAGTCTTCCCTGTGCCTGTTGGCCATTGAACGATTCCAGCATAGTATAAAGACTCTTCTGCAATCTTAGCAAACTTCTGCCAAAGTTCCCACTGGTTTGAACGAAGTTCTCCAACTGGAAAGAAAACCTGCATAAACATAGTAATCCAAGAAATCTCCTTGGCATGCGCAATCCTATTCTGCTCCTCCTCATCAGCCTTTTTCTGCTCTACATTCAAATCGTAAATGGGAAATGGGTCATTCTCAATTACAGCAAGAATGGGAATGCCCTTTTGTGCCAGAAACTCCTTGCGAAGTTCAAGATATGAGAAGGGGCATGATTGAAGGAACCACTCAGTGCCGCCGCCTTTATTGATATAATACTGCCCGAGTCCCTTTTGCTTTATAAACTCTACAAACTCGGCGTCTAAAACATACAATTCATCTTTGTTATGAAAGTAATCTTGCGGGATTACAATAACAAACTGAAAGACAGGGGCATCTACAAAGTAGGTAAATGCTCCTGATTTCCTATTACCAATATGCCAAGAACTACCATTCTTGATTGTTTCTTCATAATTACCATTTATCTTTGTTGCTCCACCACCCAAAAGTCCGTAGAAACACGGAAACGCATTAGCATATTCCATTTTGACCCTACTATTTGTCCATAAACAAAAAAGGGTCAATTTTTTTATGCGTTATACAATACAAATTAATGCTTATTCTGAATCTTCATCATCTTCATCATCCTCATCCTCCGACAACTCATATCCATCCACATGCGTTGTGGCATAACAATCCGGTGACCAGTGTGAAGTGCGACCGCACCTGTAACATGCTCCACTTTTTGTTTGAGACTGTTTTGGTGGTGATTTTTTTACTTCATAAACATTTGACCAATATTTTCTAGATTTTTTACTTTCACATTCTTCTTCATATTCTATTATTTCATCATCTCTATCCCTTATTCTTCCAGTGTAAGTTGTACCTTTCTTTGTCTTAATAGGGGCCGGTGAATCTGCCTCTTTCTTGGCCCAGCAGTTGGCTACGAAATGCCCTTCCTTTCCGCACCGAGTACAACAATCTGTTGCTCCACGAATCTCCTTCTTTAGCATTTCCTCTTGCGCTGCGCTCAGTTTGTCTTGAACATATGTCCCGCCGCGGACCTTTTCAATACCGTACTTTGCCATAAGTTCCTTAACATGCTTGTCCTCATCAAAACCGCTTGCATTCGGAATGATGTTGAGAAGTTTTATCGGACGATATTTCTTTGTCCATGCTGACCCTTCTCCATTAATGTGCTGTATAAATCGTTGTGCGGGATTATCTGATTTTCCCACATAATAATTGCCTCCCTCCAGTTTTAATATATAGATATTTGTAGACATTTTCTTGCTCAATAATTGGCGGGCAGGGTTTAAGCGTTCAATTTTTTACCCAGCCTAAACACTTCCCACTAGATTCTAGCAGAATGCCCATTAGTTTCAGAACTACGCAAATGTCCATAGACCAATTGCTAGAATGGCGGGAACGTGCTAAAATTAAGATTCCAATCCATCAGCGTGGCTTTGTATGGGATGCTAAACTACAATCCGGACTAATTGATACTGTAACACGCGGTCTACCTTTACCATCTCTTACATTGTCAAAGGAGACTGATAATCAGAATCGTTATTTTATTGAAGATGGCCAACAGCGTTTAACAACATTATTGAAATATAAGAATGGAGAAACGAGTTTTAAGGGAATATTTTTTAATGATTTGCCCGAAGATAAGAAGAATGAGTTTTTGGGATACAAGATTGGTGTTTTAATTTATGAAGATGCTACACAAGAAGAACGCGTAGAAATCTTTGACCGCCTGCAGAATGGAATGGCTCTTTCCGCAGGAGAACGCTTCAATGCTTTACGGCATCTCTCCCCAACTGTTCAATGGACTTGCGATATGATTCTAAATGAAAACGGCATGTATAATAAGAAAATTCAATATTTTTGGGGAGAAAAGATGTTGAATCCAGCAGAAGAACGTTTAAAGGATGGGACAAAGCGTTTTGGTGTTCTTAAGGAAGCAGTTTCATTATGTGCTGGTTTGCTATGGGGACCAGAATCATATACTGATTCCTATGAAAAGTTGCGGGAGAATTTGCGTATGCCATTGAGTTCTGAGCAGATGACTAAGGCGAAACTTTCACTGAATCAATTATTTAAGATTTATTCCGATGCCATGGAAAAAGATTTGACTGCTGAAAAAATAATGGTGAAGGATAAAAAGTTAAAAGAAGACTATTGGAAGCCCAAGAATTTTTCATTCTATATCCTATATGGTTTATGGACATATCCAACCACATGGCCTCAGCAGACAGCCAAATGGATAGACTTGCTAGCAGCATATCGTGTTCATCCCAAGTTTAATAAGGAAAAAGTTCAGTTTAATGGACAAAATATAACTGGGGAAGACAAGTGGCGCGCAGGTTATCAGTCTGTTATGGGGCTAATCAAATATACTACTGGAGGTACTGTTCTTCGGGAGGATACAGAGGATGAAGCCTAAACCTCTCCTTAAAAGAAGTAGTAATGGACCAAAGAATAGAAATTCTTTTGCAAGAGAATCTTGCTGTTCAAAAAGAAATTCTAATAGAGCTCCGAGCAAAAAATGAAATCAAGCAGATTGATTCATATTGTAGTTGGCGGCGATGCTGTGTATGTGCTTCTATTTCAGTTCTTATTATTATTGCTGGTGGACTTGGAGCAGCATTTGGTGTTGTGAATAAGTGATTAGTTTCAATTCCTAGCCTTCAAATCCTCTAGCACAGCCAAGAATTCCCGTGAATCCTCAAGAGACCACGTATTCAAATCATAAATCTCATGTGCCTGTGTAAGTGGATTCAGTAGGATAGCCCAGCGCACTGATAGAGGAATTTGCCCATGACGACCAAGAGCAACATATGCTAGGACCTGTAAGAGATTCTTACAGTTCCCCGAATCTCTCAAGTCAACACCTCTTGTCGCAGCCGATACCTTAAGTTCCACAATGATACCATTTTTGGTCTTTGGAATAACTAGATCTGCCTGTCCCATAATCATGTTCTCGGATTCCAATGAATAATCGCCAAATATGGGTTCATCCTTGTATCCAACACGACCTATCGTAGACATGATATTATCCTGAAGTTCATCTAAATTTGCTTCTACAAATTCATCAAAACGGGGCGGTAAACCTTGATATTGACTGGTTGGTGCTGTTACAGCTTGAATTTCAGATAGGCGGTTTCTAGCATAGAAATCTGCTGTCTGTGAAAGAATGTACTCATCTTTGATTGACTTTTCTTTATTAAGATGTGCCCTCAGAATATTGCGCTCAACAGTGTAGCAGATATTAGACATCTTAGGGTCCATTCCGAAAAGCCGACTATTGTAGAGTCCAATAATACGGGAAGCACAGACATACTGCTCAACTACATCGTTGGGCATATAATCCAAGTTGAGGAAATCAGCATCCAATGAAACTTCACGGAAACTGAACTCTTCCAAGGCATTCTTCTTGCTCAACTTCCAACGTTTCTTCTCATAGAACTGAAGGAGTTCAAAGAGTTTTTCCTGCATAGTTCTTGATGCACCGGAGCAGATAAGTTGCTTAATCTTCCAGTCAATGTATGTGCCGAACGCCATTTCGCGGTTTCGCTGTTTCATCTCATTATAGATGCCTTCGCAATACATTGGATGCCCATCATATTGATACGACTTAATATTTCCAGAACAAGCCTTAATTCTTAGATTCAGATCTGGATGCTGCGGCAACTTGCGAATTAGGTCTTTTACACCAATGGGTTTTGAGTTCCGCTCAAATTCCTCATATTCGGCATCACCCCAATATTCAATGTCCATGTAGTCCTTTAAGGAATCACCCAAGCGCTCTAAATGATGATGCCTCCCACCATTATTGGCATTAGCAAAGATGTAAAGTTCTCTAACAGATCGTGTTAAAGCAACATATGACAAATTTGTTTTCTCAGCAAAGAAGGATTCTCCATCCTCCTCATTCGGCATAGCTTGGAACATATCATTTGAGAAGTTAATGAGTGCTACAATATCCCACTCAAGACCTTTTGAAGAGTGGACAGTAGAACACTGAATAGGAGAGTTTTTTGCCCGAGTATCATACTTGAAATCAACTGTAACTGCTGTTTCATCCTCCTTTGTAATCTGATGGATATCAAAGGAATATCCCTGCTCCATACTATGATGTCTTAGAAATGTTGTAATCATCTCATATGATGGGCACTTGAGCACAGGGAAAATAAGAACAACAGATTTACCAGTAGACTTCGCATTGAGGATGAGTGGAAGAAGAACTTCTGCCACCATACCCTCATATTCACCGAGGCCTTTACCGGGATTGATGGCGTATTCAAAGTATTTTGGCTTAATACCTTCTTCAGAAGTTGGTTCTGGATTCATCGGAAGGATAAGATTGTTTTTAATCTCCTCGGCAAAGAGGACATTTACTAGATTAAGAATAGCCTTTGTAGAACGAAAGTTTGTTGTTAGTTTATACTTCTTCACATTCTTGTCAATTCGCGTCTGAAACATTGTGCGAAGAAATTCATTTGATGTTCCACGGAAGCGATAGATATTCTGTGCTAGATCGCCAATGGCTACCATTGTAATCTTAGGATTCAGCCATTTCCATAGTTCAAGAAAATGAAACTGAATCTCATCCAAGTCTTGAAACTCATCAATAATGACGCACTTGAAAGAACGAAGGATTGTGATTAGAGCAGCATTACCCTTCTCAATTTGCGAAATAAAGAAGGCTACCTTCAAGTCCATCACTTCCGAGAACAAATTATCGGACTGCGGCATCAGAATGTTCCCTTTCTTCATAAAGCTAAACATTGTCTTGTGAAATGTTCCTGTAATTACTTTAGTTGGTCTCTTCATGACCTTACGGAGTTTGTGTTTAATTTCATCGGCTGCAAATCGTGTAAATGTAATAAAGCATATTTCCTCTTCCTTAAAAGTATTATTTTCTATCTGCTCCTTAACATATAGAGAACAGGTTGTAGTCTTAGCACAGCCAGCTCCAGCATTAATCAGCATACAACCACTCCTGTGACTGATAATTGCTTTCTGTTCATCTGTTAAATACATTTTCTTTCTCAATAATTAGTCCGTAAGGTTTAAGCGTTCAATTTTTTATGTATTATTCACCTCCAGGTGGTTGCTGGGCGTCATAAAACCCTGCTCCATTACATACTCCACACTGATTCCAAACTCTTATACTCCCGCTGCCACCACAATTGGCACATCTAACAACATGTTCGCCAAGAGTTTCAGTGCCCGAACCTCCGCAAGCTCCGCACGTACTATCTACCATTTGTCCGCCATTACCTCCACACGCCTGACAATTAACAATGTAGCCACCGCGCTGAACGCGACGAGTTCTAGACCGCTTAGACGTCTTCTTAGAACGCTTGGTCTTAGAATGCTTACGTGTAGGCATTATACTCTATTATTAGATTTTAAGTGGAATAAAATTTGAATCTAGCCAGACGTTTTAGTAAAACCAAAGATGCTATCCTCCGAAAGTTGGAAAAACTCAAATGCTTTCAAGGAAATTCAGAAAACAGAAACACAAAAGACGTATTATAAACGCATGAATGCCAATGCCGACGTTATGGCTCTCGTTGAATTGGATTCCAAGCCCTTCGGGTCCAAGTGCGAAAAGATTCTCTGCGAAATTTTCCAGCTGGATAAACGTACATCAACGCAGAATGACGGATGTCGGCTAAAAAAGAAGCTTGAAATTAAGACCGCCCGATACTGGGCCGGTGCGGATGACTGTAAGTGGCAACATCTTGAAAAGGACCATGACTTTGAAATTGCGCTTCTAGCAGTTCTAGACTTTCATGGATTTAAAGTGTGGGCCGTAACAAAGACGCAACTTTTCGGTGAACTCTTTGACAAAAAGATCGTAACACGGCAAGGCGAAGAGGGCCATTGGACTACAAAGTCGGCCATTCTTCCCTATCTAACTCCGATTACCAGCATTGCTGATCTTGATGCATTTATTGCGAAAGTTTAAAACAGAATGTTTCCTCTTCCGATTCCCGTGTCTCCTTGCCTTCCGCCGAAATGCGTTTTCCTCCAGGTCGGGCTGAACCCGTCATCACAACCGTCTTTATTAGGTCCCAACCCG
>Ga0114967_10004390_pt1 | contig 11339 bp, 10 predicted proteins | sample M_130628_MF_Meta_FD_92639 | JGI IMG/M metagenome (GOLD analysis project Ga0114967, IMG submission 92639) | Freshwater microbial communities from Lake Montjoie, Canada to study carbon cycling - M_130628_MF_MetaG | ecosystem: Environmental > Aquatic > Freshwater > Lake | place: Lake Montjoie... | reverse complement strand
TAATCAAAAAGTAAACATCATCGACCTTCCTGGCACTTATAGTTTGTATCCAAAAAGCGGTGATGAGTTTGTGGCCTACGATGCATTGTTTGATATCAATTTTGATGCTAGACCTAATGTAATAGTAGTATTAGTAGATGCTAGTAATTTAAAAAGAAATTTATTATTCTGCACACAAATCATAGACTTAGGATTGCCTGTAGTAGTTGCTTTGAGTATGGCAGATATTGCTGCAAAAAAAGGAACTATTATCAATACATCTATGCTTGGTATTCAATTAGGTGTGCCAATCATAGCTGTCAATCCAAGAAAAAATAAAGGCATTGGCGAATTAAAAAAACAAATTGCTAACACATTGCAATTTGGCTCACAGTTTAGAATTAGAGAAATTATTGATAGCAAAGCATTAGCACCTGCTATGATAGATGGAGTACAAAAAATATTTCCGCATTTAACGCCTTATGCCTGCTTGCACATGGTAAGTGAGTTAGATAATGTTCGTTTTGTAACAGAAGAGCAAAAGCAACAAATCTTGCATTTGCAAAGCATTGTACCTTTTAATAAAACAAAAGTACAAGCAGCAGAAATTATGCAGCGATATGCGCAAATCAAACAAGCCATGAAGGTAAGTGTGGTAGAAGACGACCCATTAAAAAAAGAATTGCGTACAGAACAAATAGATAAATTATTACTGCATCCTTTATGGGGCAATTTAATTTTGCTAGTGGTGTTGTTTATATTATTTCAAAGTATATTTTGGTTAGCTTCTTTTCCAATGCAGTGGATAGATAGTTTATTTAGTGTAGGCACAACTTGGTTGTCATCTATTTTGCCAAATAATGCTTTCGCTAATTTAGTTATTAATGGATTGCTAGCAGGTATTGGAGGCATCATTGTGTTTGTACCTCAAATTATGATTCTATTTGGGCTAATTACTATTTTAGAAGATAGCGGTTACATGGCGCGTATTAGTTTTCTTACAGATAGACTCATGAAGTCTGTGGGATTAAATGGCAGAGCCGTTTTGCCATTGATTAGTGGTATGGCTTGTGCTGTGCCTGCCATCATGGGAGCGCGCACCATCGAAAACAAAAAGGAAAAATTAATTACAATATTAATTACACCATTAATGAGTTGTAGTGCAAGGCTGCCAGTATACACTATTTTAATATCTTTAGTAATTCCCAACAAAAATTATTTAGGCTTTATCAATCTGCAAGGTTTGGTAATGATGGGATTGTATTTATTAGGATTTGTGATGGCATTAGTAGTAGCTAAGGTGTTGAATATATTTATTACCAGTAAGCAAAAAAGTATTTTCTTGATGGAGCTACCAATATACAGAGCACCGCGTTGGTACAATGTATTTATTACCATGCTTAGTAAGGCAAAAATATTTGTAAAAGATGCAGGTAAGGTTATCATTATCATTAGCATTGCATTGTGGGCATTATGCAATTATGGTCCTGCAAAAGATAGACAAGCAATAGAAGATAAATATGCAAGCACTATAGCTACTGATTCTAACAACGTTGCGCAACTGCAAAAATCTACAGAAATGTTGGAGCATAGTTATGCAGGTATATTAGGAAAAAGTATAGAGCCTGCAATTAAACCACTTGGTTTTGATTGGAAGATTGGTATTGCATTGATTACTTCTTTTGCAGCACGTGAGGTATTTGTAGGCACGATGGCTACTCTGTATAGCGTGGGGAATGATGGAGATAATACATTGCCACTGATGCAAAAGATGCGTGATGCGAAAAATAAAAAAGGAGAAAAAATTTATACATTAGCTACAGGAGTTAGTTTATTATTATTCTATGTTTTTGCAATGCAATGTATGAGTACAATGGCTGTTGTAAAACGTGAAACTGGTTCTTGGAAATATCCAATCGCACAATTTTTTTACATGGGAGCAATTGCATATTTATTCAGTTGGGTTGCTTTTCAAATACTTAGCTGATTTAACAAAGTTTAAAAAAATATTTATTAATATTGCTATTGGGACAATAACGTTTTTTACCTAATAAACTAAATAAAAGAATGGAACGCACTGTAATGAAGCGCCCTTTAGAGCGCGAACTTAAGCAAACGATTGAAAAAAGAAATAAAAGGTTAGCTGCTTTTTTTGAACAACTTGGCTTGGAAGTAGAAATAATAGGGGATATGGAAACACCAGCCGTAATTAAAGAGCAGTATTGTTTAAGCTGTTATGTGCACAATTTCAATTTAATTTTTACAGATCATTATGATCAAGGCAATGAGTTGTACAGAGTAAAATTGCAAAAAGAGCAAGAGTACGAAACAGAGCCAATCGTAAATTGGTTAAAAACTGCAACGCATCGCAGAATTTTTCGAATTAAAATGAAAGAGCAAGACTTATATTTGGTTGGGTACAACTTTAAAGATAAAAATAGTCCAGAAGAAAAATATCCTGTGTTTGGAAAGTATGCTCCAAAAATTTATTTTACAGAAGATTATGCTACAGATTTAATTGCATTATACAATTTAGATTATTGCGAAGTGCAATAATTATTTTACAAAATTATAATTTCAAAACCGCAATAGAAATCTTGCGGTTTTTTTATTGTGATATTTTTTTGTAATTTCTGAATTGATTTTAAATGTAATTTTCTGAATTATTAATTACTACTACATGTTTTTCAATTCACATTATTACAAAATTTTCACCAAGGAATTTATTGTGTATAGAATGAAAACAACATTACATTTTAAATGTAATTTCATAAAATGCAAATGACATTCTTCTAATAATTAGTAAAAATATTTTCAAAAAAAATTTGTTGTATTCAAACATACGCTTACCTTTATATCAATCAAAAAAGAGACAACTATTTTTTGAGGAAGTTATTTTTACTAACGCATAAAATTCAAAAAAAATCCTGAAGTTATTTTCAGGATTTTTTTTTGATTAAATTGTTTTATAATAATTTGAAATTTCTTTTTCTGAATTTCTTTTTTTAGATGGTGTTCTTTTTATCATCTTTCCATTTCCATAAATACATACATGCAATAGTGGTGTATGGTCCGTAGGTCTTGGCCTTAGCAAGCATTTTATTTTTCATTTCTTTTTGGTTGCTAGCATCCCAACCATACAATCTACACATGGCTTGTTGTATGCCAAGGTCGTCTACTGCAAAAATATTTTCTCTTCCTAGTGTAAACATTAATAGCATTTCTACAGTCCATCTACCAACCCCTTTTATTGGCAATAAAAATTCCATTACAGCTTCGTCGCTCATTTTTGTAAATGTCTTATCTGTAATATGATTATCTAACCAATATTGTGCAATATTTTTTATGTAAGTACTTTTACTATAACTAAATCCTACACTGCGCAATTGTTCTATATCTATACTTAATACTGCTTCTGGGGTAGGCTCATCTATTAATGCTAAAAATTTTTTAAAAATACTATCTGCAGCTTTTGTACTTAATTGTTGCCCTGCCACACTGCGCACTAGCCATAAAAATACATTTTTTCTTTTTTGTATTTTTAATTCTTCCATGTTTTGAATAATAGAAAAAAGTTTTTTGTCTTTTTGTAAGTAAGATAAATGCTGCATGCTAATTTGTATTGAATCTATTTTACACAGTTTTACTTTATTCTACTTCGGTGCTTATTATTTTCCAAAGTGCGTCTTTCAATTCTTGTAGTCCTGTATTGGCTAATGCGGAAATAAATATTAGCGGCTGCGTTATTTTCATTTCATTTTTGATGGCTTCTTTCAATTCGTCATCTAGCATTTCGCTTTTACTAATTGCTACCACTATTTCTTTATCTAGCAATTCTGGATTGTATTCTTCCAGTTCATTCATTAATACATCATATTCTTTTTTATGATCTGCACTATCTGCTGGTATTAAAAATAATAAGCAAGCATTGCGCTCTATATGTCGCAAAAAACGATGTCCTAATCCTTTTCCTTCTGCTGCACCTTCTATAATACCTGGCAAATCTGCCATGCAAAAGCTATACTTATCTCTATAGCTAACAATTCCAAGTTGCGGTGTTAGTGTAGTAAATGCATAATTTGCAATTTTTGGTTTTGCAGCACTTATTACACTTAGCAATGTACTTTTTCCTGCATTTGGGAATCCTACCAAACCTACATCTGCTAGTACTTTTAATTCTAAAACTACAGTTACTTCTCTGCTTGGCTCACCAGGTTGTGCATAGTCTGGCGCTTGCTTTACTGCTGTTGTAAAAAAAGCATTACCCTTACCACCCATTCCACCAGGTACCAATATTTTCTTTTCGCCATGCTCTAGTATTTCTACCAATTGGTCGCCTGTTTCTTCGTCTACTGCCACAGTTCCTAATGGCACAGGTATAATGATATCCTTACCATCGGCTCCAGTCATATTACTTTTGCTACCATTTGTTCCAGCTTCTGCTAATACGTTTTTAAAATATCGTAGATTTAAAAGTGTCCACATATTTTTATCGCCTTGCAATATAATGTGACCACCTCTTCCTCCATTACCACCATCTGGTCCTCCATTATCAATAAATTTTTCTCTACGAAAATGCACTGCGCCTCTACCACCTGCTCCACTTTTACAAAATATGCGGATATAGTCAACAAAATTATTTTTTTCCATACATTGATTAATGTGCAAAGATGCATAATTATTGAGAGAAGTGGTAATAATGAGTTGTTGTATGCTTACAATAGTTATTTAAACATTTTGAGATAAATAATAACCACAAATTCTTTCTAAAGATTTATCTAGGCTAGTATACCTAAAATTAGGCATTGCTTTTTGTAACTTACTATTATCGTACGCATAAATGGCATTGGCTGTTAATGCTGTTTCCTTAGTAATCAGTGGGGCTTTGCCAGTCAATAATTTTTTGATCGCAAATAATCGCCATACTACTGCACTCATCCAAGTTGATGCAAATTTAGTTGGAGGTTTTTTACCAAAAGCATTCGCCATTCTTGTAAATAAATCTTGATAGGTATAGTTGCCTTCGTTGATTATAAACCTTTCTCCTACTATCCTACTTTTCATTAATGTAATCATAGCACTAACTACATCTTGCACATCTACATAACCATTCATGCCGCGAGTATAATAAGGGAATTCATTAAATACATTTTTAAACAGTTGGCTGCTTCCTTTGTTCCAATCGCCTTCGCCTAGTATTACAGAAGGATTGACAATTACCACAGGCAATCCCTCCGCATTAGCGCGCCATACTTCCAGCTCAGCTTTGTATTTACTAATACCATATTGGCTAGTATTATCATCCATCAGCCATGGTGTTTTTTCGGATATAAATGCTTTGCTTTCTGCTCTTGCAATAGCTGCAACACTGCTTACATACAATAGTTTTTGTACCTTATTTTCTAGGCAAGCATTGGCAATATTAGCGGTGCCTTCTACATTATTATGATACATCTCTTCTGTATCACTAGTATCAAAACTAATGCTATTGGCGCAATGATATACTTGCTGTACACCTTGCATAGCAATGCTTACAGCATCTATATCTAAAATATCACAAGCCATCCATTGTAAGTTAGGATGATTATTTTCTATAAATTCTGTCGGAATATTGGTTCTGTAAGTAGCACGAATATTTGTACTTACCTCTATCAATAATTTTTTGATGAGATGAGTTCCTAAAAATCCGTTGGCTCCTGTTACTAGTATCAAACTATTTTATTTATTTAAACATTACCAAATCAACTCATCAACAAATTAACTAATTACTTAAACTGTTCTAAAAATCTAACATCGTTTTCGCTTAGCAAACGAATGTCTTTAATGCCATACAACATCATTGTCATTCTTTCTACACCCATTCCCCAAGCGAAGCCTGAATATTTTTTACTGTCTATTTTGCAATTGTCCAATACATTTGGGTGTACCATTCCGCAGCCTAATATTTCTACCCAGCCAGTATGCTTGCATACACTGCAACCTTTGCTATCACAAATAAAACAACTTACATCCATTTCAGCACTTGGCTCTGTAAATGGAAAGTAGCTTGGTCTAAAACGTACTTTTACATCTTTGCCAAACATTTCTTGTACAAAATAATACAAGGTTTGTTTTAAGTCTGCAAAACTTACCCCTTCATCAATATACAATCCTTCTACCTGATGAAAAAAGCAATGTGCTCTTGCACTAATTGTTTCGTTGCGATATACTCTTCCCGGAAATACTTGTCGGATAGGTAATTTACCTTCTTCCATTACTCTTACTTGCACACTGCTAGTATGAGTGCGCAGCATCCAATCTGCACCGTGTTGGGCTTTTGAGTTGATGTAAAAAGTATCTTGCATATCTCTTGCAGGATGATTTTCTGGTAGGTTCAATGCATTAAAATTGTGCCAATCATCTTCTATCTCGGGGCCTTCTGCTACAGTAAATCCAATTTTTTCAAACACATTTATCATTTTATTCATCGTAAGACTCAGCGGATGACGCGCTCCAATTGCAGATGGTAAACCTGGTAAGCTATTATCTGTTTTTGGAGTATTGTTTTTGTTAGAATTATCTCCAAATTTTTCTTTATAGGCTTCGTATTTCTCTTCCGCTTTCTGCTTTAATTCGTTTAGCATCAATCCTGCCTCGCGCTTCATTTCTTTTGGTACATCTTTCATGGCACCCATAATATCTTTTATCTTGCCTTTTGTACCCAAAAATTCAATTCGGTATTGCTCCAATTCTTCTGCCTTGGATATCAGGTAAGCCTCTACTTCGGCTTTGTTTTTATCTATTAGTTGTTGTAAAGATGACATGCGTGTGCAAATATAATAAATATGAATTGTGTACAAGGTAATTAATATCCTATTTCTGTTGCAATGCAAACTCATTGTGTATTAGATTTACAGTTTAATGCAACTATATATCAAAGCATTGGTAAAAAAATGCAGCGCTAATAATAATATTAAAAGTACTTAGTAGCTTTCCTTGGATGCTAGATATATTAGCCAGTCTATTCAATATCCATTGGATTTAAAATAAACAGAACTAACTAACGTAAAAAACTCCGTCTAGCACTTTTCATAGCTACTTTTAGCCATTGCAAACAATCTATCATCTTCCAAATTAGCTTTGACTCTGCAAGATGCTTCTGCAATATCCAACTCCATTAAGCCTAAATAATAAGTATACATTTCTTTTAATTGGGATAGGCTTGTATGTATTACAGAATCGCTTACAACAGAAATGTTTTGAAAATCTTTGGCATGTTGTGCAAGGTTTTTTGCTTGATGAATAATATTGATTGGCCAAACTTCTTCTATAAATAAACACTCTCTGGTAGATTGCAAATGCACATTTTCCATATAACCTTTGCTAACTTTAAGTCGCACACTTGTAAATGCAATATCACTACCAATAACTTCTTTTAACACAATCATGTATGGTGGTTGTGTTTTTTGCATCATTTCGTCTACCATGCTTAGTAGTATTTTTTCGCCATTAGCACCTGCAAAGCGCATCATGTCGTTTAATTTATCAAAGGATAATATCATATGCACATCTTGCAATTGATTGGCAATGCGGCATTTAGCCCAAATAGTTGCATAATGGCTATTATCAAAAATAATGTGAGTGGCGCTAAAGCCATTGATATCAAATTCTGGAGTTGCAATATTTGTTTTCATCGTTTTTTACTTTTTTATATGATACAAATATTTTACCTTCACTACGTAACCAATTTATGTAGTAAACAACTATTTTTATTTTATTAAAAAATATTTTTAAAAATGCCGTACAACAAAGATGCCTATACCAGATACAAATTGATAGATCAGCGGCTGCGTAATACACGCATTGCTCCACCTAGCTTGCAAGAATTGATAGAGTATGTGAGTGATAAATTGGGCAAGCAAGTAAGTATAAGTTCTATACAAAAAGATATTGAGGCAATGCGCCATGATGCCAATTTAGGGTTTAATGCACCAATTGTATATGATAGATACAGCAAAGCTTATAAGTATGCTGAACCAGAATATTCTATCGATAAAATGAATATTAGCGAAGAAGATTTGCAAGGCCTAGAAACTGCTTTAGGCATTTTAGAACAGTTTAAAAGTGTGCCAGCTATCAAGTATTTTGAAGAAGCTATTAGCAGAATGAGTACTAGTGTTAAAAAAAACAGAGAGGTTAGTAAAGAGAATATTTTTTTGCTAGATAGGCCAAATAAATATTTAGGAGCGCAATTTATGAATACAATTGTAGATGGCATCCGCGATAAACGTGTGATTAAAATATCTTATCAATCTTTTAATAAACTACAAGCGAAGGAACATATAGTGCATCCTTATTTTATAAAAGAATATGATGCGCGCTTATATTTAATAGCCAATGATATTGCTGCTGGTAAGGCACCGAAGTTTCTTACATTTAGCTTTGATAGAATGCAAAAAGTAACAGATACTTATGATAGTTTTAAAGAAGAATTTGTAGATAAAGTAAATTATTTTACCAATGCATTAGGCATTAGTCACGTAGATGGTGTACCAGAAAAAATTGTATTAAGTTTTCATCCATCACAGGCTGGATATTTAAAAACACAACCTATTCATCATAGCCAAACAATATTAAAAGATACAGACAAAGAATTTAAAATACAACTACAATTGGTAGTAAACCCAGAGTTGCAAATGCGTATACTAAGCCATGGTAGTAAGGTGAAAGTGATGGAACCAAATAGTTTGAAGGATTTTGTAGCTGCAGAGGCAGAAAAAATGATTGAAATAAAGAAGTAATTAATTTTGAAATTATAATGCAAAAGATAAATATTTAGATGCATAAATAGGAGATGAAAAAAATTAAATACACTTATAATGCCAGTAATGGCAAATTTGAAAAATGGCAAACCCCTTTACGCAATAAAGTACTACGTGCATTTACATTGCTGTGTGCTTCGCTTGTTACAGTATCATTAACCGTTTGTATTGTATACCGCTACGTGCCTAGCCCAGGCGAGCAACGCATGAAAAAACAACAAGCATATTTGCAAGAGCAGTTTGAAATTTTAAAAAAAGAAATACGCAACCAAAACAAAATGCTGAATGCATTGCATGAAAGAGATAATGAAGTATATAGAAGCATATTTGAAGCTGAGCCATTGCCAGATAGTTTGCGAGATATACATTTTGTCTTAGACGAAAATGAATTGGAAAAAAAATTATCGCCATACAATAACACCGAGTTGATAGCTACCATGCAAAAAAATATTTCCGACTTTAACCAGCGCATTGCCCAGCAAGAAAAAAGTTATGACCAACTGGAAATATTGATTAGTAAAAAGCAAGACATGCTTGCTAGCATTCCAAGTATACAGCCATTAAGTAATAAACAGCTAGAGTACATTGCTAGTGGTTTTGGTGTGCGTATAGACCCCATTTATAAAGTACCGCGCTTGCACACAGGTTTGGATTTTACCGCACCACAAGGCACACCAATTTATGCCACAGGAAATGGTATTGTAGCCGAAGTAAATTTTAGCGCCACTGGGTATGGCAATTTTGTACGCATTCAGCATGGCTATAACTTCGAAACTTTGTATGGCCACATGATAAAAACAAATGTACATGCAGGGCAAGTAGTAAAGCGAGGACAAACCATAGGTTGGGTAGGTAGCACTGGCAAAAGTACAGGTCCACATTGCCATTACGAAGTAATACGTAACAACGATAAAATAGATCCTATTCATTTTTTTTACAATGATATTAAACCCGAAGAGTATGAGCAAATGGTGCGTATAGCAAGTGCTGGCAATCAAAGTATGGATTAAAGCGATAATATTTTTTGATTTTTAAATTTACATAATTTACCATATGGAAATATGGTATTTTTAGAAAATATAAATTTTCAATGGCAGTGAATAATTCTATCATCTAACATCTAATAATCTAACATCTAAATATTACCTTTGCACCATGACAATTCATAAAGAAGGTAAATGGTATTGCTTAGGTGGCACCGTAATATTTTTTGTTTTACTTACTGCTATTTCGCAACTATTTCCGCATTGGCATCCATTGTTTTTTGTACTTGGGGGAATATTTTTACTATTATTAATTTGGGTATTTTGGTTTTTTAGAATTCCAAACCGTACATTTTTACAAGACCCTAGCTTGATTACCAGCCCATGCGATGGCAAAGTAGTAGTAATAGAAGAAACTACAGAAACAGAATATTTTAAGGATAGACGCTTGCAGATTAGTGTGTTTATGAGCCCACTAAATGTACACAACAATTTGTATCCTATGCAAGGAGAAGTAGATTATGTAAAATACCATCCTGGAAAATTTTTGGTAGCATGGCATCCAAAAAGTAGCACAGAAAATGAGCGGAGTACAGTGGTTGTAAAAAATGCAAAAGTTACTATACTATTACGCCAAATAGCAGGTGCGTTGGCACGCCGCATTGTTACCTATAGTCAAAAAGGTGATGTTGTAAACCAAAACGAAGAGTTAGGTTTCATAAAATTTGGTAGTAGAGTAGATATGTATTTGCCAATTGGTACAAAAGTAGATGTAAAAATTGGCGATGTGGTGCAAGGTGGTGTAAGCAGAATTGCAACTATTTAAACTTTGATTGAATATGCCAGCAAAATTTGCAGAACAGGATATAAAAAGCAAACTTCGCAACAAGAGAAAGCTTAGTAGGTTTATAGATCATCAATTAAAAAAAACTACTAAGAAAACTGCTGCCTTGCAATATGTATTTGTAAGCGATGATGCATTGTTGCAAATGAATCAACAGTTTTTACAGCACGATACTTTTACAGATATTATTACATTTGATTTAAGTGAGTCCCCTGATAAAATCATTGGGGAAATATACATTAGCATAGATAGAGTGACAGAAAATGCCAATAAATTTTCTGCACCATATAATGCTGAATTGCATCGCGTAATTTTTCATGGGGCATTGCATTTGTGCGGTTATAAAGACAAAACCAAAGCCGATAAAGAAACTATGCGTGCTATGGAAGATAAGTGGTTGAATGCTTATCTGCAAGTAGTAAATAATTAAATAATATGCTACATGCTATTCTATTAATATGTAGTTTTTGTATTGCAATAATCAGCAAAGCACAAATTATTACCATGGATGGCAATGCATTGTTTGACGATCATGCATCCTACTTTTATCATTTGCAAATACACTGTATTGGTAATGATACTTTTGCAGGAACAGTAGCATACATCCCACGAGGACAAATGGAGATAAAGAATAAATTTTATCAAATTATTCATTTGTATGTAGATAGTCAAAACAAAAAAATAAAATTATTAGAAGGCGATGCGTTAGGCGTATCGCCATCCAAATTTTTT
>Ga0114967_10004385_pt1 | contig 11345 bp, 11 predicted proteins | sample M_130628_MF_Meta_FD_92639 | JGI IMG/M metagenome (GOLD analysis project Ga0114967, IMG submission 92639) | Freshwater microbial communities from Lake Montjoie, Canada to study carbon cycling - M_130628_MF_MetaG | ecosystem: Environmental > Aquatic > Freshwater > Lake | place: Lake Montjoie... | reverse complement strand
ATCTGCAATCATTTCACAACTTTTGTAATCTAGACTTAGAGTGCTGTCACGATACAGATTCTCAAGCCAACGTTTGAATTGTATAAACTCAATGTCTCTGTCATTGTGGAACACATCAATCCATACTCTGAAATGAAAGATGTGGCGATGGGGACTGCCGAGAAACGATACGTCATATTCGTCTCCGGTGGCCAATGCAGGATCTGTAGCTGCGGCCGGATATTTATGGATACCTTCTTTGCGAAAAGTGGTCCAAATTTTACGATCCGCGTGGTGCCGAATACGGTCGCGTGTTTCTGTTAGTGATTGTTCTCTTTGATTCATAATATTATTCCAAAGTAAAAAGTTTGTGGAAAGTTGATTGAGACATCAACTCAATTTTTTTCATAGCACCATCTGTAAATCTGAACTGATATGATCTAGGACCGACGGCGCTACGCTCAAAAAAACCATAGTAGCCACCTGATATATAATCACTGGTATCGCCTTGGATGATTTTCTGTCTAGCTGTTTCGTAACATTGTTCAATTTTTTCTTGTATGTACTGTGAGGAAAAGTCGTAGACTTCTGCTGAAACGATTATTTGATCTTTGGTCTTGACTCGGTATTGTTGTTGTAGTTTGTCATGAATCACAGATGCCTGATAAGGAGTTGTGACAATATCTTCGGGTGTCATTCTGCCAATTGTTTGTGCAGAAGTAGCATCAAGATCTCGTGATTTGACTTCCATATTGATCACTGGTATATCTGGTCCAGGCCCATTGGACATAGGATAGCCTTGCTCGCCAAGTTCTTTTTCAATATATCGACCAGCAGCGCCATTGATATTTGATGGAACCAATTTACCAACCATGTTTGCTTTGAGTCGAACAACTTTGCCTTTCATAATACTTCGTCCTTGGTATATTTAGACCAGTCTGTGAAATGGTCTCGATTTTGTAATTCATGTATGCTGTGACACCAAACACCCGGGTTGGTAGCAGCAAAGTCTTTGTCGTCCAGTTTGAGTGTGGCGTTGTAGCCTAGTTGTTGGATGTAAGGCAGTTTCACAGAGATCATTGGAATGAAGTTGTTGTGTTCACACAATCCTGATTCCAGCAGGCCTTCTGCACAACCAGCGTCTATGTCCAATGTACATAGATAATCTTTCTTCAAGAATGTGGTAATCATGTCTTCCCAGGCCCACCAGGCATCGGCATCATTGATAGCCAGGTTAGGAAAACTCTGATTTGCGCCAAAGTAAATATGCTCGCAACCTTGAATGTGTGCGGCAATATCATTGGTTGCTTGTACTCCCACCACAAACAAAGTTTTTTTGCCCAATGCTGGTGTGTGTTCTACTTCAGTACCGTAAAAGAACTGCACATTCTCATGACCTTCTCGATTCATACCTGATCCTGTTCAAGTTGTTGTAATGCTTGTAAGTTTAACTGATCTTCGGGGTCAATGTCAACCTCTACCATGTCAAATAATGCATTGAATTGAGTTCTTGCATTCATGGCCTTCTTGCCTTTGAAACCACGTGTGCCCACCACATCCATCCAGTAGTTGTTGTAGTGTTCAATGATATCCATGCTGTCTTGTTTGGTTGGAGCAGCAAAGATGGCTTCCACAATGTCATGGAATCGAGCATGATCACCTTTTTCATTCCACAGCATGCGAGGCCACTTGGTGCCGGAATCATATTCGCGATTGGCACGTTGTACAGATTCCAAGTGTGTCCACACATTGTGCCCCATCAGCAATGCATATGAGAAACTGTCCCAGGACGTTTTGCCTTCTTTGCCAATCTTGTTCAGATCACCAGGCTTGTAAATGCAAACATCTTTCATGGTCAAATGTCGACTGATAGGGCTTTCATCAAAGTGACTGACCAGGCCATCTGCTACCACAGCCGGACCATATGGGCGTGTGTCTGTGCTGTATTTCTTGTCGTCAGCAATGGGACTCATTCTATAAGACCACTTGCTGTTGTGTGTGGTATCAATTTCGTGATACACTTGTCCATTGGCAGTGGCCAAAAACGGGCTGGCACAATCAAAGCTGATGGTAAATGCTGGATTCACATGTTTTCTCACTGCACGTTGGATAGCGGTCAGCAGCACAGCCCATTCCAGTTTTGATGTGCCCAAGAAATGCATCCAGTCATGTACACCTTCTTGCAAGAGATTATCGTAACGCAAAGCAACAAGACGTCGGAGCACCAGATGCACGTCGCACATGTTCTGCCCGCCCATACTCCACCCATCAAAGTGTGTGTCAGGATACACAGCAGGATCACAAAAGTGTTTCATCTCTTCATACCACGCATCAGCCGAAGTGTGATTGTCTCCTTGCAACACATTCAAAATCTTGGTGCCACCATTAGCAACACCTTTGCGGTGCCGCATGAAGTATTCGTTGTTGAATTTGGTAGCATCCACAGCTTCTTGCAGCGTGGTAATCTGGCAGGCTTTTGAGGCTTTTTTATCGTGTATGACCCAGGTTGGGATGTCAAGAGTCATGCAATAATCAGACACATTGTCCAGCCAGTTGAGAATTGACTCACGCTTCTTTTGTGCTTTTGCACAACCTGAGTTGGCCTTCCAGTCGCCTTCCCACAGGCCTTTGGCAATCTGGAATCCACCCGAGTCGCCCAGCATGAACGTACCCGGTTCTCTATTGCGAACCATGTCTTCTGACCAGTCTTGTTTGTTGAGATCCAGGTTGGCATGCCCACCTGAATACAGGCTCCACTTGTACGGAAACAATGCTTGTTGGCTGTTGAGCCAGTTCAGCTGTTCCATGTCCTGTATTCCTGTGGGCATACGTGCAGGATCCACATAAGGACCATTTACTGGATCTCTTTGCTTGCCCACAAAGGTGGCGTAGAAACCGGATATGGCTGGCAAGAACACAGCATAGTCATTCTGTTTGGCAGTGAGATTGTCTTGGATTAGATCTTGAGTCATGACACCAATTCTGTAATTATTTTTAATTTTGTCTTTGCCTGCTCAACAGCATCAACAGCATCGGCCACAGTGGGATGTTTCTCAGCCAGTACTTTTAATATTGATTCTTCATCACGCTTTTGCCGTGCCCAGTTGATCAATTCTTCAGCGTCGGGAGTCAATTTCACAGTGGCATAGCTAGACGGCATGTTCATCCAACCGGTACCGGCAAACACCTGTATCTCTGTACCCCATACACGCATCATACCTTGCATGGGAGTTTCAGTATGCATATTGACATAAGGCACACTGATGTCGCCGCCACTGATCATTACTGAGCCAGTGCCCATTAGGCCTTTGATCATTTTGACTGTGCTGGCAAGATGTAGTTGTAAACTGCAATGCCTGAATCCACTGTGATCTGTGCAGCACCGTCATCGCTGATACGCATGATCTTGTCTCCGGTCAAGCTCAAGATGCTGTGTACCTGTGCAGCAGGCCAGGCCCATGCACGTTTGAGTGTGCCTTTCACTCCAGGATGAAACACAAAGTTACCAGCGTGTGTGGAATGATCACCAAAGAACAATTTTAAATCGCCGTTTTCAATCTTCACAGTGAAGTTGGGTTCTTCTGCATTGGCAGTCATCTGCCACTTCAGTCGCTGGATAGCAGCATTGGTTGGTTCGAATTCCACATGCCAGGCGGCACCTTTGAACTTGGCAGTTTTGAGTTTGTCGTTCACAATGGTACTGGCCATGAAACGATAGGTATTGCGAAAGTCACCTGCTTTGTTTTCAAACTCAATGCCATCTGGTTCGCCATCTGCCTTCTTTGTGATAGTCAGCGTGGCATCTTCACGATACTCCTGCAAGTTGATCAAGGTCTTGAGCTTGCCAAGATTAGGCATGCCAAAAGTACCAATAAACTCAGCCACTGGGTTTTTAAAATCCGCTTGTACAACCACACTCAAGTCTTCGGCCAATCCACTCATGCTGGTGGCAGCGTCTGTGCCTACAACTTTGACCAAACTGATACAGCCTAGATCAAACGTGTGTTCTACTAAATCTAACAAATAATCTTTCATACTAATCTCCTTGTATTGTGTGTAGTATATAGGTTTTTTTACTGGCCTGCAACTATTTTGGCCAACGACTGGCCGCCTTTTATACTGGTCAAGTGACCAGGCTTTCGTAACTCTACCCAACTGGCATCCAGCAATCCGTTGTATTCAAAGTTCACTGTGTATCCTTGCTCACGTGCTAGACTGCATACTCGTGTTCCGGGTGTGTAACACATGTAGTTCTTTTCAGCAAATGATACACCGTGCCATCGGTCACAGTTGTTGTAAGTAAAAATCAATATGCCACCGGGTCGCAACAATTGAAACAGCTCGGCCAAGTAGTCATTGATAATTGATAATGGTTTGAAGTTAAAGTAATTGTAAGCAAAAATCACACCAAATTGGCCTTTGGGGAAATTTTTAAATATAGGGCGCTGGGCATAATCGTTTATGGTATATGTACGTAATCGTCGCTGGTACTCAGGAAGATACTGTTCCATTGATGGTCTAAGCAGTTCCATGTCATGATCCACCAGATACAACGGATCCAATGCTACCATATCATTGATATAATCTTCTGTGCTGGGCCTGATGATCATGCCAGGCAGTCGCCAATCTCCGCAATTTTTTAATCTGGCTCGCATTATGGTCTCGCTCTCGGTATCAATCAACAACTTGCGATCCAGTATACCAGCCACTGTATCTTGTGAAAATTCTTCCTGGTATACTCGCATGCTGTGATTGTACATGCTTTGATCTTGAGATTCAATCAGTTGCTGAAGCGACTTGGATAGGTTGGCAAAGGATTGTCTAAAAGATTCAACAGATTGCTGTATTGATCCAAAATCGTTCTCGAGATTCTTGATGTCAGATTCCATTCTAAGTTCGATATTACTGCTGGCATGATACAACAGATTTTCAAAATACCGCACAGCGTCGGTGCCTGTAGGATCAGGTTCAAGACTGTCTATCAAATTTTTAAATTGTACTACCTGGCTGAGATTCATTCGAACGAAAATAAACTAGTAAATGTGTTTTCTGTGTTGGTAGCACTGGCAAGATTCCAATTCAGCACACCCAACAAGTTGTCAATTTTTTGATCCACCACTGTGGCCTCCATGGCATCGTTGTCAAATGGCAAGTCTTTGAACCATTGCGGCAAGTGCATTTCATCTGTGGGATATCCAATTGATGTCCAGCCCAGTGCATTTGGCTTGAGCTTGCACACAATGGTCTTCATGCCATCCACAATCTGCATGCTGTAGTTGTCGCTGTTCATTCTGCGCAGATTGTTCCAGTTCATGGCTGCTCGCACATGCCCAGGCATGTTGGCTTTGCCCTGTCGTTCTTCTTCTTTGCCGTACTTGGTCAAGTTGTTCACACGCTTGGGCGATCCTTTTTCCCAACCTGGCCGCTCCATAAATTCATATTTGAATTTGCGTACACGTTCAATGATTGCGTCACGATCTGCTCCGGCCAGCACTTCAGTCAAGATGGTGCTGAGAAAGTCCTGAATAACCTTGGGAGTGTCTGAACGTTTGAGGTCCAGGCCAGTGGCTTTGATCTTGCCAGTTTTGCCATTCACATCCAGCCGTTTGCCTTCCAGGTCTATGATGTTCACCGCATAGCGTTTTTTTGTAATAAACAACGTGCGGTCTGCCACCATCTCTCTACCAGCTTTGATCAGGCCGCCCATGTCTCTTGGACAATGGAATGCCTGTTCCATAAACCCAGGAAAACTCTCATTCACTTGTTCAGCCACACTGTCATACAATGCAATAGCAGTTTCTTTGCTCCATTCCAGGCGACCTTCTGCAACTTCTTTTTCCAACACAGGCCAGGCACTGAAATAACAACTGTCAGTGTCGCCGTATATGATGGCTTTGCCCACATGATCATACTCACCGGTGATACATTCATTGATATGTGCATCCATGTGCTTGGCAATGCTTCTGCCTGTGAGCGTGGTACTTTGTCCAATGCGTTTGTCAAAGAATCTGCAATGCGGATTCAGAATAGCGCCGTACAAACTGTTCAAGTTGATCTTCTTGACCAACTGTCGCTTGTCCCAGAATGCAATTTCTTTGGCATCTTTTGCTTGTTTCTTCTTGGCCTGCATTTCTTGACGTTCACTGTACCAACGTTCCAGCAGGCCTGGAATGATACCTTTCTTTTCATATGTGAGAATGGTACCATTGGCAGTAAGTATCCACGGGCGATTGCTGTTGAAAATCATGTGCCAAACTTCTGCAGCACCATGCACAGTTTCTTCACCAGTTTCCCATTCAATGGTAATCTCAGTTCCAGGCTGTTGTTCCATCACTGCTGTGTATTCCAAGCTGGCAAACAAACCTTCCCATGCCGCTGCAAAACTGTCGCCCTTGGCCATGCGCTCTTTGATAATCCTATCAGTCATGTGTTGTTTCAGCTGGCCCACCACAGTTTCTGGGCCCATGTTCATGGCACGAATAGCAGTGGGATACAAACTGTTGATGTCCACTGACGCCACCCATTTGTGTATGCCTTTTTTGGGATATGCAACATACGCACCTGCTGCTTGAGTGTCTTCGTCTACCAGGCGTTGCTTACGGTTGGGCACAACCATACCGCGTTCGTGTGCTTCGTTGATGATGGCCTGTTCGGTCACTGCCACAGCACCCATTGTGGTCTGTAACAACACAGTATTGGCATGTGCCAGTTCGCTGGCCAGTTCTAAGAATCGCAACTTCTTGTCTAGTTTGTTGACCAGCATGGTATCTTGACGATTGTATTCAATGAACTTTTTAAAATGTTGATTGTACAACTGATCCAAGGTGCCTTCAAACTGTGTTTTGCGTTCACCCAGTTCATGCTCACCAATGGCATCCAAGCTGTAGCTGTGTCGTTCTTCATAGGTGTACTTGCGATACAGTTGCATATAGTCCATATGCACCCGGCCAATCAAATCATAAGTTTGATTCTCTGCGCCGTATCGTTCAAACATTCTAGGCTTGGGAAACTGTCCCCATAAACAAAACTTGCGTGTGTCATCTTTGCTGAGCACACGAGTACAACGATTAACAGTGTATGGTATGTCATAGCCTTCCGAATTCCATCCTGTGAGCACGTCTGCATCGTCAATCACATCCAAGAATGCTTTGATCATGTCAGCTTCGTTGTCAAACAACATGGTGTTTTCAAAATCAGCCACAAGTTCTTGTGCAGTAGCCCAACTCAATCCCAGTGGCGGCACTGCCAAGGTGATCAACTGATCCATCCAGTCCAGGTATACAGATATGGCTGTGATGGGATTGAACGGATCTTCCACTGGGGAGAATCCGCGATCTTTGTCAAATGCCACTTCAATGTCAAAAAATGCTGTGTGCAGTTCGGGGGCGTCTTGGTCTTTGTAGTTTTCTTCGAGGCATCTAAAGATTGGATTGATATCACTTTCGTAAAGATGCTTGCCTGACTGCACACGCACTTCCTTGCGGAATTCTTTGTTGTTTCTTGTGCTGAATCTACTTACAGGTGTTCCGTGTATGCTGCGGAACTTGCCGCGAGGATCGTCGTAGTAGAATATGTAATTGGCCGGATACTCTCGGTATTGTCTCTGACCGTTGCGGCGTTCAACCACATGTATGCGATCGTGCTCACGATCAAATAGCGCATCAATATAACTCATTGTTCTCCGTTTGTGGCCGGTGGGCTGTGATTCATGCTCGTGACGTGAGCGATTCGTTGCAAAGCAATATTTATAGCGTCTTGCCCACAGTTTCAAGAATTGTTTCTAACAGTTCGTGATCCTGTTTGGCTTTGCCAAATTCAGCTTTGTGTGCCAGTTTGATGGCTTTCTTCAACACCGCTGGTTTGATTTCTAATTCTTCAGCAATGGCCTTGATGGTATCGTTGAGTCCGCCCTGCAGGGTATCAATCTCGTGCATGACCTGCATGCCTTCGTTGATGATCTGGGTGAGTTTGATCTTTTGATCGCCGTTGAATGTTTTTTCGCTCATGTGAATCTCCAGTTAAAATGTTATTATACAGAGATAATTTAACAATGCAATCTCATTAGAGTAAATTGGGCATAAAAACATTGGTATCAATGTCATGAATTTTGGTTAGTGTGCATTGTTGATAGTTATCTAATGCAAATTGTTTACATCTATCTTGATTTTGGTATTCGTGTATTAAAAAATCTTGAGGCACCAGATCTAAATTCATTAGTTGTCCTATGACAAAACAAACCCAAAACATATTGTTAAAATTATGTTTAATTGTAACAGGATTCACACAGGTATTAATGTATTGATCTCGTCGCAGTAAAAAATCTTCTTCACTAATAATGTCGCAAGAGTTTTCACTTTGAAATTTATAAAGTTGTGTATAGAAATTTTTTGGGACGTTAATCAAATCGTCGTAATTAAAAAACACATGATCATTGATTTGATCAAATCTGCATACAAATTTTGCAGTGTTTACGCATTCTAAAAAATAAGTTTTATAATCAGTTTGATTAAAAATATCTAAATCATTATGAAAACATTTATATATAACATTAAGATAAAAATTAAAATAAAATTTGCCACTGTACAAATAATCAAATTTTGTTGGGTCAAGTTCGTGGGCTAGTTTGATAGAATATTTTTCTATTTGAGTACGATTATGTTTATGAAAATTTACAGGATTGTCTGGCAATAATTCACTACAGAGTAAATTTAATAACCAATTTCCGCCGGCCCCACCAGGATAACTGATATTGATCATTACGCTCGCTCCGGAAAATTAAACATACAATACTTATAAATCTCAAAATTGAGTGGATTATTAGTAATTGCTCACTTTAGAGAGTCACCGTAGCGAATGGCTCTTCTCCGGGCAGCAGCCGCCCCACACCTCGCAACGAATTGCGGTCCTAAGGAGTGTTCATCTAGCCAGTAACCAGCGTTGGTTGGTAATCTCAATCACTCGTTCTACCAAGTGACTGCGTTGTGCAAATGCCACTTGATCCAGCATGCCATGGCTAATGTATTGTCGGTCAATGTAGTTCCGGATGTGTCGTACATCGTCTGCTGTGCTGGCAGTTTCCAGCATGGTGTTGACAGTATTCACAGTTTCTTTGACTCGTTGTTTCTTTTGTTTTTCTATTGCAGCAAGAGCATCTTTGGTACGTTGTGCAATAATTTCTTTTACACCGTCTTCGCCACCATTGGCGTTCAGTGTGTCTTTATTGAACTTGCCAGTGCTGTAGTATTTTGCTGCTCCGTCAGCTCCTAGAAATATAGCAATACTTGGTGCTTCGGGATGTTTGTTGAGGTCCACGCCCAACTGATCCAGGCGTTTTAGATTTTTACCATTCACAATGTTGAATGCACGGTCCTGGTCTTGAGGTGTCCATTGTTTCAGTGGCTTTTGCAAGGTGGCATCTTCTCTACGTGCATCTAAGATTGCAGCATTGGTCAGCCCATATGCTCCCCATGCTGTGGTTTTTCTGTTGTCAGGCCCTGCTGATCCAGTACCGGGAGCATAATGATGCCCTATATCATAATCATCGCCCGATTCACGTTTTTTTACTAAACCTGACAGCCAATTACCTACCTTACCAGCTTTGTCCACAGCACCTTTTTCTATACGTTGTATAACGTTAGGCTGCGATGGTGTGGGGGTGACCACATGCTTGGGTTGTGCCACCGGGAGTTTTGGTTTTTTAGCAGTGACAATCTCTTCGCCGGGTGCCATGGAATCCGCAGCAGGCACCATTTCCGGCGCCGCTGCCGCTGATCGTGCCGCTGGGCTGCTGGGTTTGACAGATGGAGGCACAGCCTGACTACCTTTGGGAGTTAGTTCAGGAAATACATTAGAAACAAATTCTCCCGATGCAACTCGTTTTAGTCTATCTGCAAAAGATGGTGCAGCAACTGGAGCAACAGCTGGCGGTAGATTTCCAGCATTTGGCCAAACTTGTACTTTGGGGTTTGCAATAGGATTTGAATCTTTCCAATTGGGCAATCCAGACACCGGATCTCTATCAGTACCGTGGGTACCCATTGGTACTCGATCGGGCACAGCAACCACTGGAGCACGCGACGGTGTTTGTATTTTTTTAGCTATCTTGGATAAACTATCACCGCGTTGCACCGCATAATTTGAGCCATCGGGCAAACTTAAGACTTGTCCAGGTTTGATAAGATTGGGGTTTCTACCGATTACGTCTTGATTGTTTTGATAGATTTGATTTACCAACTCTGGATCTATAGACTGATCTTCTTCTTCCAGAGTGGGTGCTGCAGGCGCTCTAGGGGCCCTGGGCAGTGCCAGTGCAGGTGATCTGGGAGACATTGATGTTTCATTCACTGCAAAAAAATTGTCTAAGATCATTTTATTTTTCTTCTAAGTAGTCTTGATCGAGATCCTCAGGCCGACGGTTCTGAAACAGTCTCACTGCTATGTCCGCATGTTCAAGGTTTGGGAATCGTGTGGGCAAGCTGCGCCCCGCATGACGTATTTCAAATCCTGTTTGTTCGTTGCCATAGCATTCTAGTGTCTTGCCATTTTCCATGGTATATGTCCTAACAGGTGCGTTTTCTTTCATCGGCAATAATGTATTGGGATTGATACCCGCTTTTTTTGACCGCTCAGCTGCTTGCAACTCTGCAGGTGACGGAGGCGCTGGAATACCTTTGGCAGCGTTTGCAATTTGCTCGTCGTCGGGCAACCAACTGCCAGTTCTGTATTTGTCTCTTGCAGCTTGCACAGCCATGGTAGGAAAACTCAACGGTGGATATATTCCTGCACTAGAAATACCCGCACCAACGTAGTCGCCTAGATTTGCTCTGTCTATAGCATCTTGTGCTTGTAATCCAGCACCAACCACTGGCAAGGCCTTACCAAATGCTTTGCCGCCCAGTGCCATTGCACCGGTTTCTTCAACTTCGCCGTGTTCTATTGCGTCCAAGGCTTTGTTTTTTAGCTCGTTGCTGACGCGGCCTTTCTTTTCCAAGTGGTCAAGATACTGTGTGAGATCTTTTTTGACTCGACTGACCATGTCCTCTTCAATGTCGGCCATGGCTTCTTCCAAGGCATTGCCACGCGGTTGCACACTGTCGCCTACCATGTACCCATCCATGGGATCAGCAGGATCTGTCTTGCTGCCCAGGGCACGAATATGCTTGGGTTTGAACAATGCAGGCAGTTGTGGAACTTTCTGTTGTGCAGGAGACAGGCGTCCTTCCACAGCCGCCAGACGTTCCAGTATGTGTTTTATATCATTGCTCATGCGCGATTGTCTTTCAAGTAACTCCTCAGCATCCACGCATGTTTCTGATGTGCATCAATGCGCTCTGCGATAAAATTAGCAATGCCTTGTTGATTTTCTT
>Ga0114967_10004381_pt1 | contig 11349 bp, 9 predicted proteins | sample M_130628_MF_Meta_FD_92639 | JGI IMG/M metagenome (GOLD analysis project Ga0114967, IMG submission 92639) | Freshwater microbial communities from Lake Montjoie, Canada to study carbon cycling - M_130628_MF_MetaG | ecosystem: Environmental > Aquatic > Freshwater > Lake | place: Lake Montjoie... | reverse complement strand
TATTGGATGCACCCAAGCGCGGCGGGTCCGCTTCTGGCTCAGGCTCAGGCTCAGACTCAGGCTCGGGCTCGGGCTCGGGCTCGGGCTCGGGCTCGGGCTCAGGCTCAGGCTCAGGCTCGGGCTCGGGCTCGGGCTCGGGCTGGTTTCTTTTTCGCAGGCGAAAATTCCGGTGGTTGCCCGGGCAGGGCGGTGCTTGGTGCGTGGCGAATACTTTCATTTTCCCATGCCCACTTCCCCTCTTCCTCCCCAGGCAGTCCTCTTCGATATTGGCAATGTGCTGCTGAAATTTGACTTCAACCGGGCGGCCACCGGCATGGCGGAGCACAGCGCCCTTGGCGCTCCGGAGATCCGGGCGATTCTCGATGGCTGGCAGCACCGGCACGAAACCGGGGCGGTTTCCTCGGAGGAATTCAGCGAAGCTGTCCGCCGGGAAATCGGGTTTAGCGCGCCAGAAGCTGTTTTCAGACAACACTTTAGCGACATTTTTACGCCAAATCAGGCGATGTGGGACTTCGCCCATCAGCTCTTTGGCAAAGTGCCGGTCTTTCTCTTTTCCAACATCAGCTTTTGGCACGAAAGCTGGGTCTTTGAACAGTATCCGGACTTTGCCCGCTTTGATGGTGGATTTTACTCATGGCGACTCGGAGCCATGAAGCCGGATGCCGCCTTCTACCGCGCTGCCTTGGACACGCTGCCCTACGCGCCGGAACGAATCGCCTACATGGACGACATGCCGCTCAATGTAGCCGGCGGCATGCAGGCCGGTTTTCACTCCGTCCAATACCATCCCGATGAGCATGGGGCGTTTTTGGAGAAAGCCACAGACTGGGTTCGGGAAGGGACTTGAATCGTAAGCCGCGATTTCCGGTGAAGCTGCCCTGGCTGTCTGGTGAACGTGAGCTGAGCTATTGCACAGGAGGGCAAGGGCAGGAATGCTGGAAGCATGACGACACCCCATCCCCAGCAGGGCGCTTTTCCGCTGTTCCGCGTTAAAGGCATTCAGGTTTCTCTGCATTGGTCATGGCTGTTGGTGGCCCTGTGGCAGATTCAGAGGAACCGGGGAACGTATGATCTGGCGGCTTTTGCGGTGTTTGAATATCTGGGGCTGTTTGCCATGGTGTTGCTGCACGAATTTGGCCATGCCTTTGCCAGCCGCTCGGTGGGGGGCCGGGCGGAGAATATTCTGCTCTGGCCCTTCGGGGGCATCGCCTTCATTGATGCGCCGCGACGGCCGGGGGCATTTTTATGGAGCATCGCGGCGGGCCCCTTGGTGAATGTGGCGCTGGTGCCTGTTTTCTGGCTGCTGATGCATTATGGGCTGCCTGAAAGCGCCGGGCCGGATACGGTGACGTTTGTCTTCACCTTGTTTTACATCAATCTGGGGCTGCTGATCTTCAATTTGCTGCCAGTATACCCGATGGATGGCGGTCAGATCCTGCAGGCTTTGCTGTGGTATCGTTTGGGCTATCCCAAAGCACTGCTCATCGCGACGGGTATCGGTCTGGCAGGCGGGGTAGCTTTGATCGCGCTGGCCTTGATTTACCTTGAGAGCGTCTATTCCGCCCTGTTGGCGGGGTTTCTTTTACTGAATTGCTGGAAGGCGTTCCAAGCGGCGCGGAGCATGGTGGCTGCGATGCCTCCTCGGGCTTCCTGAGCAGCCTGAGGGCAATTTCAGGGTTTGGCCTCAGGCTGTTCCCACGGTGACAGGACTTTTTTATGATTTCCGGGTGCGCCCCCCGGTTGTCCGGTGGAGCATCCGCCTTCATGCGACGTCTTTGGTTTTTTACTCTGCAAAGCCTGCTGCCCTGGGGGGCACTGTTGCTGCATGTCGTGGTCTTCATCAGCTATGCGCGGCGCTGGGACAAGCTGGCGGCCCTGACCGTCTTTCCCTTTTGGGCCTGGGGCCTGCTTGGGCTGCTGATGGCAGGCGGGGCGTGGATCTTCACCCGGCAGCGCTTTGCTCTCGGCATCGCGGGTCTCTGGCTGGTGACGGTGCTGGGCTTCTCGGACGAGAGCCGCCCGATGCTCCGTCAGTTTTGGAAAGCCGGCCCGGAACAAGGTCTGCCTGCCGCCGCTCCCGATGGCAGCAAGGTGCGGCGGATCATCACCCTGAATTGCAAAGCAGGGTTCTTCAATCCTGCCTCCGCCCGGGAAGTCATGCCCTGGCAGCCGGATGTCGTGCTTTTTCAGGAAACCGCGCAGCCTGCGGTGCTCCGCCAGGTCGCCCAGGAACTCTACGGTGGCAATCCTGACGATCATGCCGTGGGCAGTTGGGAATGCGGCATCATCAGCCGGGGCAAGCTGGTGCGGCGGGGCATCGGAGCCCTGCCCAATATGGTCTCCGCCACGATCCAGTTTGACGATGGTTCCATGCTGGATGTCACTTCGGTGCATCTTCATGGAGCGGAGAAAGATGTGAGATTCTACAAACGCGAAACACTTTACAAGCACGCCCTGAACCGTGTCACCCACCGCAATGAGTTGCAGCAGCTCCTGACCGTGCAGACCATGATGAATGCCCAGCGGCCATCCCTGATCGGGGGGGATTTCAATGCGCCGGCGGGCGACTCCATCTTCCGTCTGCTTTCCACGGCGGGATTTACCGATGCCATCGCCGCCATCGGCACGGGCTGGCCGGACACCTATCCCAACCAATCCCCCATGCTGCGCATCGATCACCTTTGGGGCAATGCCCGTCTCATCCCCGTGCGCGGCTGCGCGGTGAAAACGGTGCATTCTGACCACCGCATGGTCGTGTGCGATTTCATCGTCAAGTAGCTGCCCCGGTCGCTGCCCGGGCCATTGACGGCAGCCGCTGCAAGCCGCACGGTCCCTGCATGCCCACGCCCCCCGTCCCTGCCTCCCCGCCCGTATCCTCACACCGTTGGATTCTGGGCTATCTGATGCAGGAAAAAGCCGTTTTCATCCCCTCCATGCTGGCCTTGTTTTTCACGGCCATTCTCTCCCTGGCCTTCCCCTGGTTTCTCAAGGAACTGATCGGCAACCCCACCGATGCCCTGCATACCGGGGTGGATCCCACGGCCATTCTGGCTAAATCCAACCGGGTGGTCCTCCAACTCGTTGGCGTCCTCGCTTTGCAGGCTTTTGTCGCCTTCTGGCGGGTTCAGGGCTTCACATATGCCGGGGAATCCGCCCTGAACCGCCTGCGCCGCGATCTCTTCAGTCATCTCGTCCGGCTGCCCATGCCCTTTTTTCAGGAGCAACGCGCCGGAGCCCTCAGCAACCGCGTGTCGGCGGATCTTGGTGTCGTCCGCGAGACCCTGCTCACCACCGTTCCGCAGGCCGTCCGGCAAAGTGTTATCCTCGTGGGGGGCCTCAGTTTTATCTTTATCGCCTCATGGAAACTCTCCCTCATCATGCTCGGCAGTGTTCCCTTCGTTGTCCTGGCGATCGCTTTCTTTGGGAGAAAAGTCCGCAGATACTCCAAAGCCGCCCAGGACTCCCTGGCCGAAGCCGGCACCGTGATTGAAGAAACCGTCCAGGGCATCGCCGACGTCAAATCCTTTACCAATGAACCCTTCGAACTGACCCGTTACAGCACGTCCCTGCAACGCTTCTTCGGCGTCACCATGCGGGGCGCAAAATCCCGCGCCGCCTTCCTCTCCTTTATCATCTTCGCCCTCTTCGGCACCATCGCCTTTGTCGCCTGGTTTGGGGCGCGCATGTTGGCCCATGGCGATATCAACGGCACCAACTTCGTCTCCTTCATTCTCTTCTCCATCTTTGTCGGGGCCTCGCTCGGCTCCTTCCCGGAGATCATCTCGCAGTTCCAACAAACCGCCGGGGCCACCGAGCGCCTGCGCGAACTCCTCCACACCGCGCCCGAGCGCACCGATGGCGCGCCAGACATCATTCTCAAAGGAGCCCTCGCCTTTGAAAACATCGCCTTCCGCTACCCCTCCCGCCCGGAAGCCCGGATCCTGCATGCCCTCAGCTTCTCAGCCGATCCCGGCCAACGCATCGCCCTCGTCGGCCCTTCCGGCGCTGGCAAATCCACCGTCTTTTCCCTCATCCTCGGCTTCAATGATCCCGAGGCCGGCCAAATCCTCTTTGATGGTCAACCCGCCGCCGGGTTATCCCTCCAGGCCCTCCGTTCACAGATCGCGATCGTCCCCCAGGAAGTCCTCCTTTTTGGCGGCACCATCCGGGAAAATATCGCCTACGGCAAACCCGGTGCCAGCCAGGAGGAAATCCAGGAGGCTGCCCGGCTCGCCAATGCCTACGACTACATCGTGGACCTGCCGGAAGGCTTTGAAACCATGGTCGGCCCGCGCGGCACCAAGCTCTCGGGCGGTCAGCGCCAACGCATTGCCATCGCCCGCGCTATTCTCGCCGATCCCCGCATCCTCCTCCTCGACGAAGCCACCTCCGCACTCGACTCCGAAAGCGAGCGCCTCGTCAACGAAGCCCTCGAGCGCCTCATGCAAGGCCGCACCAGTCTCGTCATCGCCCACCGCCTCAGCACCGTCCGCCACGCCGACCGCATCCTCGTCTTCAGCCAGGGCCGCATCGTCGAATCCGGCACCCACGAAGAACTGCTGCAACTCAACGGCACCTACCGCTTCCTCGTGGATACGCAACTGGTGTAGGCTTGGCGGCTCCCAACTGGGCCGATGCAAAACCAGCGGCTGGGATCCAGGCAGTGCCAACTGCGCTCCTCCCTCATTCTTCAATCGGACAGCGGAGCGATAGCATCTTGTGCGGGCTCGCCACGGTCTTTGAGCCATGCCAGACAGCTATGGATGTAATCCGGAAACTGCATCTCCGTCTCTGTGAGGCCTATGCCACCCAGAAACACCGGCAGGTCGCCCCGGAATTCCCGGTAGAGTTTGACCAGTTCGGCCTTTCCAGGCAATTGGCGTCCGCTCACGGTGGCCTGCCAACTCCGCACCCCGCCGATGGCTATTTCGGGGTCGCCGTCGTGGCTACGGATATCCTGACCGGCGATATCCGAGATGAATTTTTGATAGCGGTAAGGCTGGGCATCAAGAATCAGACAACGCTTCTCCCTCTGCTTTTTGTCATCCGCCAAAAAGCGTGCTCCAAGGAAAAGCCCCAATTCCAAAGGCATGTTGAAGCGCGGCAGTTGGTTCACTGGATCCAGCTCCACCCGTGAAATATCGTGGATGCTGAATTTTGACTGACGGATGATTTCGACAATTTTCCCGATACGGGTTTCTCCAGAATCATCACGCTCGCGGGAACACCTCACCGCATATTCCGCCGCCGTCAGGGTGAAAATGATGGCTTCGTAAAGCGGGCGATACTGGTCATCAAAAGGGCAATTCAGGAAGACTTGCCTGGCGTAGGCCTTGGAAAGCTTCATGCGCCCGCAGTCACCGCAGCTTTGTCCGGTTTCCGGGGCAAACCGGCACTTTCTTTGCTGGATTCATTGCTGATGGATTGGGCATCCCTCTTCCGGGCCCAAAAGGCTGCCATCGCCTTCTGGATCTTCTTCCGGGAAACTTTCCCATTTCCGTAATTGATGTCGAGAACTTTGATCATTCGGGTTCTTGTTCGGTCGAAGATAGCACGGGATCCGGCTTGATTTCAATTTGACTTATAGGTCACTCGTTCGGCCAAGCGCGGCATCAGGCGAAGCTCCAAGCTTGACAGAAATCTTTCAAACCCTACTTTGCTGTCATGCAAACCACCCTGCAAATTGACGATGAGTTGTATCGGGAAGCTAAGGCAGAGGCTGCCCGGACCGGGGTCAGCCTAACCCGGTTTTTGGAGGAAGGCTTGCGCTTGCGTCTGGAGCGGAAGCAGCCCGTCCCCACAGGTCCCCATGCTTTCCGGGTCTATGCCGCAGGGCCACCCGATGCCCGGAGCTGGAAGGAAATCCGTAAAGCAGCGGAGGAGGCGGAGGAGGCGGAGGAGGCGGAGGAAGCCCACGATCTCGCTAAACTGGGCCTGGCTGCCCGTCCTGCCTGATGGCGCTTTACTTGCCGGATGCAAACGTCCTGATTCATGCCTTGCGTAATAAATCGAAGGAGCATGAAAGTTGCCGCCGTCCGGTGACGGTGACAGTGGTGAACATTTTTAAGGCTTCGAGGGTTAGGATAGGGCGCCTTCCTTGACTTTCTGGCCGGTGGTGGTGATGTTGTTGGTAGTGGGGCACCAATTCCCCTAAGATCATTCACTACATTCAAAATGCACCTCTATGATCTGAAATTGTTCCGCTATTTCGCAAGCTTAAGGTTTCCGAATGCGGAACCAGACCATGCTGAATTTTCCACGGTGGCCGGGCTTAGCACTGACGAAGCTGCTTTTTTCCGTGAAAACGGATACTTGGTCACGAGAAATGTCATAGAAAACCAAGTCTGCGAAAGGATGGTGAACCTGATTTGGGACAAGTTCCCTTCATCCTTCCAGCGGGACCGTCCGGAAACATGGCAGGGCAAGGTGAAGGATTGTTTGTGTGAGCGGACGCTCAAGCAGAGGAAAGGACGATTGAAATTTCGGGAGTGTATTCGTCCAGAGAAATGGATCGCGGAGGCGGTGTGCCGGAATTCAGCGATAGAATCGATGGCGAGGGCGATTTTGGGGGCCGGGCGAAACCCCTGTATTCCCTACATTCGCGGCATTTACCCTGTTTTTCCTGGAGCTTTTGGACGACACAAGAAGCCCCGTCCACATACAGATGGGCATCCGTTTCTCCTGGGAGTGATGATTTATCTTGAAGAAGTTCAGGCGGGTGGAGGTGGGTTCCACGTGTGGCCTGGCAGCCACCTTGCGATGCGCAAGGGCTATCGTTTTTCTGCGGGACCCGGCTGGTCGGCAGACTATCACAAACGTCTTTACGGGTATGCGTTGGATGTGCCTGCAAAAGAAATTACCGGCCCAGCCGGAACTGTGATTTTTTGGCATCACCGGCTGGCGCATTCTGCGGGATTTAACCGATCCCAGCGCATACGACATGCCTTGCTGTTTGATTTCAGGACTTCCGATTTGGAGGATCTAATGGCCAAACCTGTCCAGGACAATCCGTGGGAAGGTTGGGCGTTCACTGAAGATTCTGGTAACGGTGCTAGGTGAGAAATGGGCTTGTTAAGAAGCCGCTTGGGGCGGACAGCTGCATTGGCGGTTTCGCCCAGCATCCCGGAGGATGCCGAATAAACAGGATCCCAGCAGCTCTGGTCAACGCCCTGACACTGGTGGGACCTTTGGCGAAAAAGGTGGGACGCGGGCCGCCGGTTCTCCCCGGTTATTTCGCCAAGGTCACCATGAGGTCCTTGGCTTCGACGGTGGCTCCGACGGTGATGTGGAGTTCGGCGATGGTGCCGGCGGTGGGGGCGGTGACGGTGGTGAACATTTTCATGGCTTCGAGAGTGAGGAGGGGGTCGCCTTCCTTGACTTTCTGGCCGGTGGTGGCGGCAATGCTGGCGATCATGCCGGGCATGGGGGCCCCGATTTGGAGAGGGTTGCCAGGGTCGGCTTTGAGGCTGGTGGCGACTTGTTTGGCGGCGGATTTGTCAGCGATCTGGACGTGGCGGGGGTAACCGTTAAGTTCGAAGATGGCGGTGCGGTGGCCGGTGGGGTCGGGCTCGGTGACGTTGAGGAGGCGGGCGAAGAGGGTTTTGCCGGCTTCGAGGCTGATGGTGATTTCCTCCTTGTCCCGCAGGCCGTAGAAGTAAGCCGGGGTGGGCAGGACGCTGATGTCGCTGTGGGCTTTGCGGAATTTAGTGAAGTCGGCAAAGACCTGGGGATACATCAGATGGCTGTAGAGGTCGTCATCGGTGGCTTCCTTGTGGCCGATGGCTTTGGCGACGGCTTCGCGGGTTTTTTCGAGATCGACCTTTTCGGCGCGCTCGCCGGGGCGGTTGGTGAAGGGTTTCTTTTTGCCGAGGATGATTTTCTGGACGTCTTCCGGCCAGCCGCCCACGGGTTGGCCGAGGCCGCCCTGGAGCATGTCGATGACGCTTTCAGGAAAGCTGGTGCCGGGGGGCAGGGCGTCGAGGTAGCTGCGGGCATCGCCGGGTTTGACGCCGCGGGAGATGAGGAACATGCACATGTCGCCGACGACTTTGCTGCTGGGCGTGACCTTGACGATGTCGCCGAAAAGCAGGTTTACCTCGGCATACATGCGGGCGATTTCCGGCCAGCGGTGGCCGATGCCGAGCGATTCGGCCTGCTCCTTGAGGTTGGTGTATTGGCCGCCGGGCATTTCGTGGAGGTAGACTTCGGCGGTGCCGTAGGGTTCGGCGGTGTCGAAGGGCTTGTAGAAGCTGCGGACGTGGGCCCAGTAGTCGGAAAATTCCTGGAGGGCATCCGGGTCGAGGCCGGTGGCGCGGGGGGTGTGCTCGAGGGCGGCGACGATGCTGTTTAGGTTAGGCTGGCTGGTGCAGCCGGACATGGAGGATATCGCGGCATCGCAGATATCCACGCCGGCTTCGGCAGCGCTGAGGATGCTGCTGGCGTTGATGCCACTGGTGTCGTGGGTGTGGAAGTGAATCGGGAGGCCTACTTCCTCCTTGAGGGCTTTGACGAGTTTTTTCGCGGCAAAGGGGCGGCAGAGGCCGGCCATGTCCTTGATGCAGAGCGTGTGGGCTCCCATTTTTTCCAGCTCTTTGGCTAGTTTGACGTAGTAATCGAGGGAATATTTGTCGCGCTTGGGATCGAGGATGTCGCCGGTATAACAGATGGTTCCTTCGCAGATGGACGCGGTTTCCTCACGGACGGCGGCCATGGCTTCGGTGAGGTTCGGCAGGTAGTTGAGGCTGTCGAAGATGCGGAAAATATCCATGCCGGAGGCGGCGCTGTGCTTGATGAAGCCGCGCACCACATTGTCAGGGTAATTGGTGTAACCGACGGCATTCGAGCCGCGGAAGAGCATCTGGAAGCAGATGTTGGGGATTTTTTCGCGCAGGCTGCGGAGGCGTTCCCATGGGCATTCCCGGAGGAAGCGCATCGCGGTATCGAAGGTGGCCCCGCCCCACATTTCCATGCTGAAGAGCTGCGGCGCGCGGTGGGCGACGGCTTCGGCGACCGCGAGCATATCGTAGCTGCGGACGCGGGTGGCGAGCAAGGACTGATGGGCGTCGCGGAAGGTGGTGTCGGTGAGGAGAAGGCGTTTTTGCTTGCCGATCCACTGGGCGAATTTCTCCGGGCCGAGGTCGGTGAGGAGTTGTTTCGTGCCTGGGGGGATTTGGGATTTGAGATTTGAAATTTGAGAGGGACTGCCGGCGGGGAAGAGGGAGTTTTCCGGGTGGGCGTGCTGGGTTCTGGGAAGGGCGGGGGCGGTGAAGGGCTTGGCGGGTTTCCAGCCTTTGGCGTTGGGGTTGCCGTTGACGGTGACGTCGGCGAGGTAGCTGAGGAGCTTGGTGGCGCGGTCCTTGCGGGTTTCGAAGGCGAAGAGCTGGGGGTTGGTATCGATGAAGCGGGTGGTGGCTTCGCCGGCGCGGAAAATGGGGTTCGAAATCACGTTTTCGAGGAACGGGATATTGGTTTTGACGCCACGGATGCGGAACTCGCGCAGGGCGCGGTCCATGCGGTTGAGGCTCTGCTCATAGGTGCGGCCGTAACAGGTCACTTTCACCAGCATGGAGTCGTAGTAGGGCGTGATGACGGCGTTGTTGGTGCCAAGGGCGCCATCCAACCGGACGCCGAATCCGCCGGCGCTGCGGTATGTCAGGATCTTGCCGAAGTCGGGGGTGAAGTTGTTGGCAGGGTCTTCGGTGGTGATGCGGCATTGGATGGCGAATCCACTCTTTTCGATCCTGTCCTGGGCGGGCAGGCCGAGGGGTTCCTCATGGAGCTGATAGCCCTGGGCGATGAGGATCTGGCTGCGGACGATGTCGATGCCAGTCACTTCCTCGGTGACGGTGTGCTCGACCTGGATGCGGGGGTTCATCTCGATGAAGAACCACTCGCCGCTTTCGACATCGACGAGGTATTCCACGGTCCCGGCATGGGTGTAATCCACGGCGCGGGCGATCTCCACGGCGGAGGTGCAGAGGGCGTCGATGATGGTCTGATCAATGCCGTAGCTGGGGGCTTGCTCGATGACTTTTTGGTGGCGGCGCTGCACGGAGCAGTCGCGCTCGTGAAGGTGGAGGACGTGGCCGTGTTTGTCCGCGAGGATCTGAACCTCAATGTGTTTGGCTTTGCTGACAAATTTTTCAAGAAAGACGGCTCCATTGCCGAAGGCGCGTTTGGCTTCGGTCTGGGCTTCGTCGAGGAGGGCGTCGAGGTCCTTGGCCTCGCGGACCACGCGCATGCCGCGGCCGCCGCCACCGAAAGCGGCTTTGATAATGAGAGGGAAGCCGATCTTCTTCGCGGCCACCATGGCTTCCTTCTTTTTGTCGACGGGATCGGGGGTGCCCTGGAGGGTGGGGACCTTGAGTTTTTCCGCGACGGCGCGGGCGGCGGTCTTATCGCCCATGCGGTCGAGGACCGAGGCGTCAGGGCCGATGAAGATGATCCCCTCGCGGACGCAGGCGGCGGCGAAGTCAGGGTTTTCGGAGAGGAAACCGTAGCCGGGGTGGATGGCGTCGGCTCCTTTTTCCTTGGCCAGGGCGACGATGCCTTCCACGTCGAGATAGGCCCCGAGCGGGCCCTTGGAGGCATCGAGTTGATAGGCTTCATCGGCTTTGAAGCGGTGGGGGCAGAAGCGGTCCTCGTTGGCGTAGATGCCGATGGTCTGGATGCCCAGTTCCGTGGCGGCGCGCATCACGCGGATGGCGATCTCGGAGCGGTTGGCTACGAGGAGCTTTTTGATGGGACGGATGGCGGAGGCGGCGTGGGAGGCAGCAGCGGCGGTGGCTTTGGAGGCAGGCATGGGAAAAAGGAAAAAGTGGGAAATTCTTTAAGGGGGAAGGGCGGGGGGACGCCGGGCGGGGAGCCCGGGAGGGCGCATCTTTCACAATTGGAGGAAATAAGCAAGCCTCCGGAAATGCGGTCGGAGAGGGATTTCAGGGATTCGCCACCACCATGATAAATCCGTAAATCAAACCAGTGGCGGAGAGTATACCGAAGAGACGGAGGCTGAATTCCATCCACGGGGCACCTCCGTGGGATTCATACCAATAGCAGTAGAGGTTGATCAGGACGGCCACGCAAATCCAAGTCAGGGCTACCTTGATGGCCAAAGGGCCTTCCACGATGATGGGGGATCCTGATCCCCTGCCAATGCTGGGGAATTCGCAGCGTTGGTTGAAGAGGCCACGAACCCCTTTTTGAAAAAAGTATAGCGGAAGCCCCCAACCAAGCAGAATCAGCCTGGTGCGGTAGAGTCGGTCAGGGAAAAAGCCCATGCGATGCGGAGCAATTAAAGGTGAGGAAAAGGGCCCAGGTTAAGTGGCTGGCTCCCCATCATCGGCCAGTTTC
>Ga0114967_10004377_pt1 | contig 11352 bp, 9 predicted proteins | sample M_130628_MF_Meta_FD_92639 | JGI IMG/M metagenome (GOLD analysis project Ga0114967, IMG submission 92639) | Freshwater microbial communities from Lake Montjoie, Canada to study carbon cycling - M_130628_MF_MetaG | ecosystem: Environmental > Aquatic > Freshwater > Lake | place: Lake Montjoie... | reverse complement strand
CGGTAAAAAGAGAATTTACCATGCGAATACGATGCCGGTAAAAAGAGAATTTACCATGCGAATACGATGCCGGTAAAAAGAGAATTTACCATGCGAATACCTTACCAGTAAATAGCGAATAAATATATTTTATCATATAATATACCATTTTTTCTAACATATAGATATAAAAGGGGTATAGTGCGAATGCAGCAAGAATCAATAATTTTATTTTATATGACATTATTGGTTCTAGGTATAAGAAATAGGATAATAGAATAAGAATCGCATAAAATCCCCAAAATAAATAATTCGATGCTTTCATTATTTTCGTGGTTTCAATATTTTGATAGACAGATTGTTGATAATCCGTTGAATATTTATCTTGATTATTTTGTAATTCTTGACTAAAATTATTTTCACCCATATTATAATATATTTATATATGATAATATTTATGCGACACTGTAATCAGTAAATTCATATTCGCCATTTGCTTGTATATTTTGAAATGAGTCTAGTTGGACCAAATTTGTGCCTTCTGCTGTGCATCTACCAATTAACGTGTTACTTGTTGAACTTGTTGATGTACATTCCTTATAACATCTCGTAACACCAGCAGTATCAGTAAAATAAAATAGACCATTATCTAAACATCTCAACTCATTCGCATCTGATGTTCTTGTAGCACCTGCTTCAGCTGCTCTTGCTGCAGCATCTAGTGTTGCCTTATTTTTCGCTGCCGTTTCTTCTGATATTACTGGTGCTGCTGGATTGATTTGTCCATAATTCATCATATCGTAATTTTGTAGATTATTATATATAATGAATGAATAGACTGCACCTACGATTACCGCGATTAATACTAGAATATCAGTTAAAATAGATGGAATAACAGGCACATACTGTGTCAATAGATTCATAATCAAATAAAGTGCTAAAACTCCTACCCAAATCATAATTATTTTCGTATAATCCCAATACCTTTTCTGATAATTATTATTCAAATGCACCATACGCCGAGTGCTATCATACGCATTATCAACGGATTGCTTCTTTTGTTGTAACCGATTTGCTTCATTGCTAACAATATTATATGTAACATCTTGTCTAGCAAGTGCTGTATTTAAAGCATTTATGCCAGAATTAAAAGAACTGTCTATGCTAGCTAAATTATTTTGAATGCCTAACAATGTACCTGCACTTGTTAATGTAGATGTTTGTATAATATCATCTACTCTTCCTTTTTCAATTTTCCAGAGATTTGGATCCATATATTATTATATTGATATATTATCTTTTGCTACTTATTAATAAAGCTGATATTAAAAGTGTCGCGCAAGTGATAACTCCTAATGAATATATTTTATTTTCTTGTAGAATTAGTTCTTGAACGTCATTCTTGAGAACATCTTTTGCACCAGTGGTTGGAAAAGGATTTAATATATCTGTTTCACTATTATTATAATCTGAATCTATCAATTCATTCGATATTCCAATTATTAAATCAATGTTTGCGGATATATCCGCGTAATTACTATATACTCTATTGAATTTTTTATTATAATTTGTGGCTGTCGAATAAAGAGAATATGTATTATCATAAAGTTGGTCAAGGCTAAAATCTACTGCATTTGCACCAGATTTTGCGCCGGCTACTACGTAATTAAAACATAAATCATTGGTTAAACTAGTACCATAATTTACAAATGCCGGATTGCTAGCTGGTTTCGAAACAGGTTGTGTATGAGTAACAGGTGGCGTATACCCTTCGCGATAATTTGTCAATAATGGATTTCCTCCTAAAAGTGAAAATCCTTCAACCGATTTATTCGTAAATGATTCATTGCCTGATAGAGAATCCATTGAACCTTTCTTATATAATAATGATATTTCATCTGGTACAGTGTTACCATTTTTTGGTAAAAAAACTTTTGAGTATATTCTAAAATCGCATATAGAACCTACTAATAATCCTTCGCACCCCCAATTACTTTTTCCTACATAACAATTTCTTAATGTATTTGTCGAATAGGAACTCGAAAAATTTGAAAGTGGGTAATATTTATTATCTATATATATGCACCACTTATATTTACCACTTTCAGATGCTGGTGCAATTGACCATACAATATGATGCCATTTACTATCTGCTATTTTAATACTAGTTGGTGCTTGACTCCCATATTGCCAACTTGAATTGATCCATGTTGGTCCGATGGATGTTACGACGCCTTTTTCATTCTTCACCCAAAATGCTAAACTATCTTCCCATAATGCTAGAACTATATTATCTTGACCTGGTCCATTACCAAAATCTATAATACGCCGCCACTGATTTGGACAACATGAAGATGGGCTGTTATTTGCATTAGGGTCGGCTTTTATCCATACAGAAATTGTCATACCACTACTAGGTGGTGGCAATCTCATTGGGTTTTGTCTGTGATAATTATCCCCTATTATGGCAAAACTGTTTCCATCTAATTTTAAACAATAACCATACGAAATAGAAGTATCCTTTTTAATTAAATCCTGCGAACTCCAATGTATATGGTCATTTTTATAATATATTTGTAATCTATCCCAACCAAAATCGCCACTTGAACCATCCGCATTTCTAGATATACCATAACCATGTGCATTGCCCCTCCAATGCCATACAGTTTGAAGATTGAAATGACATAGAATATGTATTCCTCTGTTTATTGACCTTTGTGCAAGATTTGTATTATATTTATCATAACTACGATTATAAAGATATCCAATTTCTTGTTCTGATAATAATCCATTATAAATACGGAAATCACTCAAACCGCCATTAAAATATGGATCCCACCACCAATTGCTCTGACCGATAAAACAACGATTTAATTTATAGGTAGGGTCTGGATAAGTAGCAGCACCACCGGAAATATTACGATCTGTGGTGGTTTTATTCCATCCCATGCTAGCATACATAACAGTTGCTGCTTGTGCACCATTTACATAAATTTTCCATTTGCCATCCGTAGATATAGTCCATACTACATGATGCCAATCATTGAAATTAATATTCATTCCTACCCATGCCCATGTTAGTGTATTTGGATAGTTATAAATAACAAATACTAAATATTGGTCAATAAATGCAACAATCATTTGATGTTGTTGATTTCCATCCGAACTCGAATTAAATTCATCTCCGAAATCAAATATGCGCGAATATGTTTTGCTATATGACCCACACATCCAGAATGCAAACGTGATTCCTAATGGATGAACACCACTATATGAATTTGGACCAGGAGGCGTATAACCATCTGGTAGCACTACGTACTTCGCACCAAACTTATCATTTATTATATCATCGCGGTTCGTATTTGTAGCCCAATCCCATGCAAAACAAGATGCTGGATGGTCGTTATTTGCAAATAAAGCATGTGAAGCTGTTGTATTTAAAGTCGGGTCGGTTACTATTTTTAAACCACCTTTTGCACTATAATTACCAATAGCAGCAGAACCATTATTTGGAAATAAATGAAATGCTAAATCCTTTGTAAGCATCTCGGACGGATTTGGATTACTATATCCATCTGTAGGTTTCTCTTCTAATGTACTTCTTGTGCCAATTGGCGCAATTGTACCTATATTATCTCCTGTAGAGGGTATACTGTCTGTAGAAATAGATAAATAATTTTCTTTTTTGGTAGAACGTTTTAAATCATCTGTAGAATTAATGCCTTCCTTGAAAGATTCTCTTGACCGAAAAGATTCTCTCGTTGTAAACCCTACTTGACCAATGGTATTTGATGTACTAGGAGGCGGTTGAGTTGGTTTTTGATTCGTTGAACTTACTGCAACTGAAGAAGCTGCTGCAACCGCAGCTGCACCCGCCGCCGCAGCAGTAGATGAATCTTTTGATGTCATTGTTCCTGCTACGTCAGGTGGATTTTTTGTTGCACCAGCGACTCCGCCATTTACAATTCCACCACTTCCTCCATGTAATGTACCTTGTAGGTCGGTCAAATAAGAATAATATTTCGAATCCGTAATTTGGTCTTGATTATTTTGGTCAAATGGTATATTAGAAATAGGATGATTCTTTGGAGCACCTACCGTATTTAATAATGCATTCGTTTTATTATATGGGTCACTTAATAGCGCATTGAATAAAACATCCGGATTTTTCACAAATAAAGTAGAACTTTGGTTTTTTGGGTCAGATGATGCCGCAAATGTAATATGGTCTTTTGGACCACTCAATTGACAATACTCTTTACTTGAACCGGTGCTATTATTCGTGTATGAGTAATAATACATACAATCTTTATTCGCAGTACATGCACTTTCACACTCTTTTTTACTCATCTGACTATCTTTATTTACATCAGATGAAGGGGGGTAATATGTTTTATACTCTGTATAATTCATGGACCCACCAGTCGTATTGCTATATGATAAAAATTCACTCTTTGTATCCACCTTATGAAATGCCGGATTTAATCCATTTTTATCTGTTTCTGTTACAAATGTTTTTGCTAATACAGGTGGGGCTTTTATCTTATATAAATATGCAGACTTATCATCAAATGAAGTATAATTATATGTATTTCCACTCTCTGTGAATGTACTAGGTTTGATTTTTTTGGTAATAACGAGAACCAGATTTCCCTTATCACTTACTTGAATTTTAAATCGACCCCCTTTATCTACTATAAATTGTATTCCTTTATTATTATTATATCCATTCGTCATTATTTGTCCCATAGATAAAGTATCGCTTACGCCTGATTGTGATAATTTCACCCATTTTGGATTTACTACCGCATCTTTTACGATTTTTTTAAAGGTATCTTGCGAAAGTCTTCTTATATTTCCTTGGGTTTTTGTATATGTATCCGATGAACCAGCCACTTCGGTCAATGACCATATTACATTGCCTTTTCCGTCTTTTACATAAAAATTACCATCGTTATTAATAGTAGCACTAAAAGTATTTGAATATTGTCTACCTTCGTTAATTCCATAAGTTTCATAATGTCCTGCTGCACTATTTGGGTCATAATATCTTAAATCGCTATAATTTGCCGCATATTGTTTTGCTTCAGCAACTCTATTTGGATTCGATTGGTTGGTTAATGCATATGGACTATTAAAATTTAACTTTGCACCTATATATATATTATTCTCTGTAAATGATATTGGTATTGTTCCATTTGGAGTATCCATATTTAAAATTCCGGGCAATGATAAATAAATTTTACTTGCTGGACCAAATATATTAGATTTAGGGTCTACGATTTCCCATGCGACTACTTCTGTATAATCGCCTATATTATTCAATATAAATGTATTATCCATGGATTGAATGGATGATTGTAAAAACCCTTGTTCTACTGAATAACCTCGAGTCTCTGGATTTGCGGGCAATTGACCGTAGATACCACACTGAATCTTATTCGTTTTTGCATCACCGAATAATGCGTAATATACATTATTATGAATCGGTTTTCCGTTTTTTGTATAGTTTTTTATATAGGTTTTTCCATTATATTTACACGTGTTTGAATAACTATTCCATCCAGGGGATTTATATTGAAATATAAGTCCCGATGGACCCCCCCAATTACCCTGCATAATTCGTATTGGCTGTTATCCTACTTCTTTGCATTCATATTGGAATACAACCGTTCTCATACCATGTCCTCCATTATTATTCAAATCTATATTTGATGTTGTCGTGCCAGTTATCGCATTATCTCCAATCCATAATACACTAGAATCGTCACTCGTGGTAACAAATGTCCATGTGCCAACGACGTCAAATACAAATACACCAGTTAAACGCACAGAATATTGACTCCATGAACTTGCTGTATTATTATGCTCACCTAAATATTGCCATGTAATATCTGATATATTCGCATAACCTGTAGAAAAAACAGGAGAACTGGCATTCGAATAACTATGATATACTGGTGAATTGCTATCAAAAAAGGTAATATCGTCCCAAAAATAACCACTGTATACTTCTAAAAAAAACCCATCATTTACGCTAATATTATGTGATAATATATCCGCATTATAATCATATTGTTGATTTGCACTTATAAGACCGGCATTCATCGCACATGTTTCGGCAGTATGTGTTCCAGGAAGCATAGTAAATCTCGAAAAAATATTATCCTGTGTGAATTTTGGTTGCGTTAAAAACCCTATGCCCGAATTTTGTAATAATGTAGTATCTGGCATATAACGATTCATTATAACGGGTTTTGCGGATAATTCTTCGTATTTTTTCGCTAATGCTATAATTCCTTCTGTTGGTTTAGGTGTTATGCTATTATTTGACATATATTATTATATTTATAATGATATATTATTATTACATTTTTACTAAAACAAAGTAAATGAGAGTAGTTGCTAAAATTGACCACATAATATTTGCGTAAATGGTCGAATCTTGATTCAATTTTGAATCGTATGTATATGACCCTTTTGCCCCTAGCACGGCTTGGACTTTTTGGTCTAGGTCCTGTCGTAGATTTAAATTTTGTTGAAACATACTTTGAATCTTTTCTTTACTATATTTTTGATTCATGTCGCCAACACCTGTATCTATATTTGATTTATCATCAAACTTTGTAAAATCATTACCGCTTTTCGCTAATATGAAAACTATTATATCTGAATAATTTTTCGATAAATTATCCATATCTCCTAACATTTGACCCAAGTTTTTTTTGGCATTACCACTAGTGACACCGTATGTGCCAGCATATGATGAATTTGCAGCAAATCTAGGATATATTTGAACACCAGTAGTACCGGTTAAGGAGGTAGGCGCATTTCCAGTAATACTTGAATGATACACTTTGTCATTAAAAATATTACCACTAATATCATTTTTTTGTTGTTGAAATAAATAATCACCATGAAATGCGTTACAACCTGATAAATCATTTTTATAAGTAACAGTATTCGCTTTCGATGTAAAATAAGTATTCGTAGGATTGACTCCAGTATTACCTATTACAAATCTGGTTATTCTATCGCATCGCTGGAATACATCGAGTGCTACCATTAATTCATTCATTCTATTTGCTAATTGTTGATTCAATTCGAATATATCATATGGTCCACTAGGTTTAAAATAAGTAGTTGTAGATCCAGGTGTAGTACTGATAACTGAAAAAGTTGCATTTGTAGTTGAAATTGGTGCTTCGTATTTAATACTATTACCATCAGTTGATATTCCTGCTATTGCTGTTGCCATTACAGAAGGAGTGTTAATGCTTATATCTAAACTGGTACTTTGTTTTGAATCATATATATAAAAAACTTTTTTATTTAAAATATTTAATGATGCATCCGGCATTTTATTTCTGTTTTGATAATATATAAATATATATTAATGTTGCTACAATGCCTACTCCTAAATTAATGGCATTTATATATTGAATATTATAGGATATATTTGAGTCTTTATACACTTGTTCTCCTGCTAAATGTGCAAAATAATCGCTGGATAATTCTGTCGCCGCTTTTGCATTTGCACATTTATCCGCTTTATCAAAATAAGGTTGTAACCGTAAATTTGATAAATCAGTATTAAATCTTGAGTTATAACTAATATCATTATTTGAATTTAATATAGTAATACTTCCAGATAAATCAATAATATTGTTATCACTTATATTTATATTATATGGCCCATTAATGATTAATTTCGAGCCAGAATTATTTCTATTATCAAATGTCATATAGGGCACCGAAGTTCCACCTGCAATAGTGCACCCGTAACACGTTAAATTCCCATTTGTCTCGAATGCACAATAGGGATTCAAAACATTGTTACCGTTAAATAATATATCTAAATTTCCATCACAACCATAGCCCGCGCCTAGAGTTAACAATTCACTCCCCATGGCACAAATCGCCCCACTCCATAGTGTTGTATTCGTTATTGTTTCACCATTATTATTATCATTTTTCTTTATATCATATTTATTTAAATAAAGATTCCCTTTTTCTGTTAATTGAAGAGATAGACCATTCGGCCCATAAAATGGACTATTCGGAGTTATTTTATCTCCTTTTTCAAAAGTAGGCACTAAAGCAGGATTGAATTCGGTATTAATCGCATTATATATGGGCGAATTATTCGAACAATCTAAATCAGTATCGGCATTTGATGTCCCTGTATATGATTGTAAATCATTTTTATTAAATCCTACATATATTTTATCAGATGTATCTTTGAATCGACTCATATATAATATGAGTCGGTTATTTCTTTTATTTATTTTTATTTCTTTTTATATAAAAAGTAAATATATCCTATCGTAATAAAAATGCCTACAGTTAAATTTATTGCATTCAAATATTGAATATCATATGCGATTATGTGGTCATCTAACATATCATTCGCTGCTATATGATTATCATGTTGTTTAATCAAACCTTGTACTGCATCTTTATTTGCGCATTTTTCTGCGTTATCGATATAATATTTAGAATCCTCCTTTGTAAATGAATCGTTTGAATATGAATTTAATGTATTGGTAAAAAAAATTGTTTCATTATCTATTATTGAAATATTGCCATATAATATGTTACTAACATCTATTTTTTTTAGAATTTTATTTTTATCTGTATCTATTATTCCATTATATGACCCATTAATAATCAATTTCGGATTTTGATTATTGGTATTTTGTAATGACATATATGGTATAGGCATTCCAGATGCAATAGTACACCCATAACAATTAAATGAACCATCTGTGTCAAATTGACAGTATGAATTTACTATATGATTACCATTTGAGTCTATTATATTATTAGTAGTGTCACAATTCCATTTTCCTTCATTCAATTTAATTATGTTGGTATTAATTTCTTTGTTTTTACATCCAATATTCCATATATTACCATTTCTTTTTGAATCATGTAAAAAAAGATTTCCGCCAATATCTAATTGCAATGAAAGCCCATTTGGGCCATAAAAGGGTGAAGAAGGCGTTATTTTATCTCCTTTTTTAAAAACAGGCACAATATCTGGATTGAATTCTTTATTAAAGGCATTATATACAGAACAATTCGAAGTATCAGCAATATAATTATTCAATTCATTCGGGTTATATCCTACATATATTGTTTCTGCTTTTTCTTGGAATCTACTCATATATTATATACAAATACGATAATAATCTTTCGTCAATGCTGTCGCACTCTTACGTTCAAGTTTGCATATTTGGTTTGGACGAAGCATTACCGCTAGTGCCTGTGGGTCGAATCGCGATATTTCTGGTAGATTTTTATCGCTTTGAAGATTATACCGTTTATATAATTCCTCTTTTTCCAATTCCCCTAAAATAGATAACTTGGGTACTAATGTATGATTTAAAATATTAAATTGCAAACGCTTTATACTATGGATGACTACGAAAATTCCATCATGGTCATATAGATATTTGACTTTATTGATGATCGTATCATTCGGCTCCTCATTCACAATGACTATTAATGTATCATTTTTCGTGAGAATAGATTCGATTAAGAATAAATCCTCTATGATTTCATCAAGATTGGGGGGTCGGATTTGTTTCGTATGGAGATAGTATTTGACATAAACCTTGCGATTATCAATGCCGCCTTCTCCTTCCTTGTCCCCGCTCCCCTCTGAAATCAACATATCCAGTTGACTATTCGAGTACATAGCGTCAATCTCATTGATGCTAAATTCTGAATATCCCGATATATCATAACCCCTATATGATAATAATTCTAAAATCGTATTACGGGATTTATAAATAGAAATAATGCGGTTCGATGCAGATGTCATATAAAATGTTCTTTTATATGATATAATATTTAAATGTTTAAATCAATTTTATAAGGGTATTTCTTTTATGCCCTACAAGGGGCAAGGGTAGAATATATGCCCTACAAGGGATAAGGGTAGAATATATGCCCTACAAGGGATAAGGGTAGAATATATGCCCTACCCCGTTTTCTTGATTAAGAAATTTCCCTTGGAAAAATCAATGACACCACTCTCTGCACCTGAACTTTTTTGAGAACTTCCACCCACACCCCCACCCCCAGAACTCGATTCTTTTATAGAAGAACCACCCACATTTTGTCCTATAGGATTATTTTGTGTAATATTCTCGCCACCTTTTTGCGGTGCATCATCCTGTGTGATTTTATTATTATCCCCTACCACAATATTAATCGCCGGCATTTGACTAGGCACCGGTTGTGTCTGTATCGCCGGGATTTGCTGCTGCGGTTGTGGTGTCATATAGGATTCATTTGGGTTTATATATGTGGGCGGGTTCATAATGTTCTCCGAATAGGGTAAAACATAACTATATGGCACTACTTGAATCGAATTTTCGGGTTCTAATCCTTCTAAATCCTCGGTCTCTATGGTGACGAATTTATTCCCTTTATGTTTAATCGACCATTTTCTAGGTTTAATATCACCTCCGCGATATGCCACTTCGTCGCCTATTTCGTACGAGTTCTCGCCACCTTTTATTTCTGCATTTGGCGCATATGCTGGAGAATCGCTATTTGGTGCATATGCTGGAGAACCGCTATTTGGTGCATATGCTGGAGAACCGCTATCTGGCGCATATGCTGGAGAACCGCTATTTGGCGCATATGCTGGAGAACCGCTATTTGGCGCATATGCTGGAGAATCGCTATTTGGTGCATATTTGGGCGACCAATCATTCAAAACGTCCACATCATTCGGTTTATAATCGGGCATAATGGGGACCGGTGGCGGTGGTAGCTCCTCTTCGTTCACTTTCTCTGGTTCGACGTAATCCATGGGTTTTAGTCCCCTCTTGTTCTCATTCAAAAGACGCATATAATCACCCGACGTCGTATTTTTAAATCCGGTTAATTTATCTATATTCTTCGAGAACATCATATTCTCTATTTGATCAATGTTATCCTCTGTTATAAATCGCATATTGATATTCATCGTCTGCAATTCCTGCGCAAAGAGTTTCAATGAATAAGGCACACACACCACGCTGAACGAACGCCCATATTTCGTTATGTTCTCGATATTCATATTATCCCCCGCTAATGAACCAGTGAATTTTATAGGACCATCCGCCATAGGACTTAAGAATAGATTCTTTTCCGGATTATAAATAGCAATCATACCAGACGTATTTCAAATCGCCATATAATATTTATCCCCCCTTTCCATCATGGACTCATTGAGGAAATCCGCCATCCCATGCGAAATTACACCATCACGTTCCATTTCGCCGATTCTTAAACCACCGTCATTCGCACGACCACTAACAGGTTGTCTCGTCAATTGGGTTCTCGGCCCTAATGCGCGATAGTTTATTTTATCTT
>Ga0114967_10004375_pt1 | contig 11356 bp, 9 predicted proteins | sample M_130628_MF_Meta_FD_92639 | JGI IMG/M metagenome (GOLD analysis project Ga0114967, IMG submission 92639) | Freshwater microbial communities from Lake Montjoie, Canada to study carbon cycling - M_130628_MF_MetaG | ecosystem: Environmental > Aquatic > Freshwater > Lake | place: Lake Montjoie... | reverse complement strand
CAGATGTCATTGAGATACATCGACAATGGATCGGCGGTCTTGTCGCCAAACTTGAATGCCGTTGTGGGTGAAGTCGGCGTTATCAACAGATCGAAATCGGCGTAGGCACGTTCAAAATCGCGAACGATGAGCGTTCGAACCTTGAGGGCTTTGCCGTAATACGCGTCGTAATAGCCAGCGGACAATGCGTAGGTGCCGAGCATGATGCGCCGTTTCACTTCATCACCGAAACCAGCGGTACGCGTCGCTGCGTTCATCTCTGCGGTGGTTGGCGCATCGACGCGCATGCCATAGCGAACGCCGTCATACCGAGCGAGGTTGCTTGATGCTTCCGCCGGCGCAATGAGGTAGTAGGCCGACAATCCGTAGGCCGCGGCAGGTACCGAAACCTCGCCTATCTGAGCGCCGGCGGCTGCGAGCGCGTTGGCAGCCTGCCGAACTCGGGCGGCGACATCGGGAGCAATGCCCTCGCCCATGAGTTCGGTTACGAATCCAATGCGAAGTCCGTCGACACCTTCGCCCAATGATTCGATCAACGAAGGAGAGGGTGCATCAATAGACGTTGAATCACGACCGTCGTAGCCGGCGATCGTTTCTAGCAATAACGCCGAATCCGCAACCGTCGTAGAAAACGGACCGATCTGATCAAGTGACGACGCGAATGCAATGAGCCCGTAACGACTCACCAACCCATAGGTCGGTTTCACACCCACGACACCGCAAAGAGCCGCGGGTTGGCGGATAGATCCACCGGTATCGGAACCCAAAGAAATCGGAGCGAATCCTGCAGCCACTGCTGCAGCCGAGCCGCCAGAGGAACCGCCAGGAACGCGAGACGTGTCACGAGGGTTGCGAGTCGGTCCAAATGCGGAGTTCTCGGTTGACGAACCCATGGCGAATTCATCGAGGTTGGTTTTACCGATTGAGATCGCTCCGGCTGCATTCACTCGCTGCACAACAGTGGCGTCGTAGGGCGGACGCCAGCCTTCGAGAATGCGACTTGAACAAGTAGTCGGAATTCCGTGAGTGCATAAGTTGTCTTTCAGCGCCAGAGGCACGCCAGCGAGTGGGCCTGGATCTTCGCCAGCAACCACCTGCGCGTCGACCGCAGTCGCAGCGGCGCGAGCCTCGTCGACCATCACGAGATTGAACGCGTTAATTTCTCCGTCTTGTGCATCGATGCGTGCAAGATGATCATCGAGAACTTCGCGAGCCGACAGAGAACCGGAACGGACAGCAGCAGCGATTTCGATCGCCGTTGAAGGGATTGCGCTCATCTCAGGGTTCCTCGCCAAGAATTGCCGGCACACGAAAACGTCGATCCTCAACGGACGGAGCCTGCGAAAGCACTTCTTCGCGATCAACACCCTCGACAACGACATCGGCACGAAGCACGTTCACGAGCGGCAGCGGATGAGAGGTCGGAGGCACGCCATCGAGGTCGAGAGAGGCAACGTCCTCGGCGTGATCCAGTACGGCGCTGAGCTGTTCGGTGTAGCGGTCGAGATCGGCGTCGGTCAGTTCGAGCCGAGCGAGATCAGCGACCTTGGCGACATTGTCGCGAGTGAGACGGGCGGACATGGGTGTGCATCGTAGATGCCTGCTGGCCCAACCCCTCTCGGCCTACCGATGCGTGGATAGGGTCAACCCATGGACAGAACCCCCTTGGAGGACACGTGGCAACCGCCCATGCATTCCTGAGCCCTGACTGGATGGCCGCAGCACGAGCGCTGCGAGACACCCTGGCGAAGCCTTCAACGGCTGCCCCGGTGGCTGTTCGCATGAATCTGAATGTGACCGACACGCCGTTTTCCGCCGATGTCCAAGGTCATATCGACACCACCGACGGCGAAGTCGTGATTGAAGATGGCCACCTTGATGGCCCCGACCTCACCGTCACCGTCGACTACGCAACCGCCCGTGCAATCTTCATCGATCAAGATGCTGCTGCAGCGATGCAGGCATTTATGGGCGGACGAATCAAAGTCGAGGGCGACATGTCCAAGATGCTCGCGATGCAGGCCTCGGCGGCAGCTCCCGACCCCAATGCACAAGCCCTAGCCGACGCGCTGCGCGACATCACTGCCGACTGAGTTCAGTCGGATCATTAGACGCGGCTGCTCAGGCGATTGCGAGCGACTCAGCGGCCTGGGGTTCTTCGTGGCGCGTGCGGCGCACAAAGAACGCCGCTACAACTGCGATGACTGCCGCCACCGCGCCAACGTGATACGCCGCCGCGTAGGAATCGGTTCCATTCCCACTTGAGGCTCCCACCGATTGCACCGTGAGCAAGATCTGCATACCGGCAACGACGCCGATTTGGCTCACCGTTTGCGACGCCGCGCTCGCAACACCCAAGTCGCGTTTGTCGACGGAGTTGGCAATGCTGGCGATCATGGCCGGCGCGCATGCACCCATGCCGATTCCAGAGAGCACAAGCGCTCCTTCAATCCACCACATTCCGGTGCTTGCTGTCACCATCGCGAGTGTCATCATCGACCCAACCAAAACTAGCGAACCGAACATGCCGATCTTGCGTTCGCCAAATTTGATGACGAGGTAACCCGCTATCGGTCCGACAATCGAAAACGCAATCGGGCGAGCGATCGAAACCAGCCCCGTCTTCGTCGTGCTGTAGCCGATGACGTCATGAAGAAGAAGCGGCGTGAGGATGAAGCCACCCATGTAGGTGAAGTTTGTAAAGAACTGATTGATCATGGGGAAGGTGAAATTTCGCCGGCGGAAATAGCGCATTGGAAGCAATGGATGTTCGATGCGACTTTCAACTCGAGCGAACCACACAAGCAGTAGCGGCCCGACGATAAATCCCCCAAGGACAAGCGGATGCGTCCAACCCATTTCGGGGCCTCGGTTCAGCGCTACCAACACAAGGCCAACACCGAAAGCCAGAAGAACAGATCCGGCGATATCGAAGGGATGGCGATCGCCTCGAGCCGATCGCGGCAAAACAAGAAATCCGATTACCACCGCCGCAATCGCTATGGGCGTTTGAAGAATGAAGATCCATCGCCACCCAAATGAATCGACCAGCGGTCCACCGACAACAACACCGATAACCGGAGCACCTGCGCCGACAAGCGACCAATAGCCAAGAGCCTGTGCTCGTCGTTCCGGCGGAAAGCTTCGGTTGATCATTGAAAGTGCGGCCGGACCTGCGGCTGCACCAAGCGATGCGCCGAGAAATCGAGCAGCAATTAGCGCCGGAGCGTTCCACGCCAAGATCGCCGCGCCCGAGAACACCGCAACGCCGATGATGCTGATCAAATAGACCCGTCGAGCCCCGTACCGGTCGGACATTTTTCCGCCGATTGGTCCCAGTACCGCCATTGCGAGGCTCGGGCCAGTAACTGCCCAGGTGAGAATGCTTTTTGTTGATCCAAGATCATGAGCGATGTCAGCCAATGACACCGTGAGCACAGTGATCGTGAAACTTGCGGTGAAGACGCCAAGAAGCGAGGCCGCAAGAATGATCCACGCTTTACGCGGGCTCCGATCCACACGACCGGCGACGCGGCGTTGAAGAAGGAGACTCCATGGCACCATGACGACCTCGTCGGCCCCTGGGGGCTCAATCCCAAGCTCGAGTTCGTCGGCGTCGTCGACGCCACTCGCGCTCACAACGCTGCCGTTCCCCTCAGGAAGTTCGGGATGATCAGTCGTCGTCACGACCGTCGATGGTATCGGCGCGGCATTACGAAAGGCCGGTTAGGGCGAGGTCACGAGCGCTACAGCCGAACCCGCTTTGACCTGTGTTCCCACCCCTGGGGTCGTCCCAGTGACGTTTTTCGTTGGATTGCCGGTCACACCGCTCACAGTGAGCCCTAGAGCGGTGAGCTGTGCACTCGCATCGGCAATCGTCTTCCCCACAATCGATGCGGGAATAGTCACCGGCTTCTTCCCTTTCGAGACCGTCACCGTGACCGTGCTTCCCTTCGCAGCATTCTGACCAGCCGCAGGAGAGGTCGAAATCACGATGTTTTCGGCAACCGTGTCGGAATACTCGTCAACGCGTGTCACTTTGAGCCCAAGCGCTTCGAGTTGAGCGGCGACATCGGCAATCGGTTTGCCAACAACATCTGGAATGGTGCGTGGCTTCGGCCCAGCGCTGGTCACCAGTCCGATCGCAGAACCTTTTGGCATTTCCGCAGCGACACCATCGGCTAGCGACAACACAATCCCCTTGGCGACAGTTTCATCGAAGGTGTCGGTGACAACACCAAGTTTGAGCCCCGCCGCAACCAACGCCGCCGATGCCTGATCAATTGTCTTTCCCGGCAGATTCGAAGGGACGGGTACCGGAGGCGGACCGAGCGAGATGGTCAGCGTCACTGTCTTTCCTTCGGCGAGTGACGTTCCGGCAACCGGGTCTTGTGAAATCACCGTTTCGACCGCAATGCTTTCCGAATATGTGCCGTCCTCTGTAACTTTGAACCCCTTGGACTCGAGTTCGCTGCGCACGCCAGATGCATTCATCGACGTGTAATCGCCAAGCGTGTGACTTGGCGTTCGCAACAAGAAGAATCCAGCCGCAGCTCCCAGCACAACCAACAGTGCAATGGCGCTTGCGACGACCTTTCCCGAGACACGGCGACGAGGTTCAGATCCCGATCGAGCCGATGCAGCGACCATCGCTGCTTCAGGCCGATCAACGGCGCGAGTTGGGGGTTGCCCATCGAAGAGTGACTCGCTCGCAATCGTGGGATCGGCGAATCTCGGGCCGCTGGTCGCACCAATTCCCGTTGTGCCGAGAACAATCTGCTCCGGCACGTAGATCGTGGTGGGTTCGCGTGGATCAAGTTGATCGGGCTGAAGCGCAACCGTGCCTGCCAGACGCAACGGAGCAAACGCACCAAGATCGCCTGCGGCCATGAGCATGGTGGCAAATTCGCCAGCATCGGGACGGTTTGCCGGGTTGGAAACGCCAGCAGCGCGCAACGCAGGGGCGAGGGCACCAAGTTCATCGGGGACAGGAACGTCACGGTCGACACGAGCCATAAGGGTCCCAAGCGTCGTGTCAGCCGTAAACGGCAGTCGACCCGTAACGGACTCGATGATGACAAGACCGAGCGAATAGACGTCACTGCGACCATCGAGTGAAACACCCTGGGCCTGCTCCGGCGATGCATAACGAGCCGTGCCAAGTATCGCTCCAGCCGGTTCGGTCCATGCCGCTTCCGCCAGCGCTCGGGCGAGACCAAAATCGGCGATCCGCAACGTTCCTTCGTCATCGAACAAAAGATTCGCTGGCTTGATGTCTCGATGTACAAAGCCGCGTCGATGGGCGTAATCAAGTGCTCGTGCGGTATCGACACCCACGTGTCGTGCTTGAGCGAGATCAAGGAAATTCCCGGCGTCGAGCATTGCCCGAAGCGAACCTCCATCAAGCAATTCCGTGACGAGGTAGGGAACCTCTCCCTGTCCCCAATCGTGCACCGCCATGATGTGCGGATGGTTCAGCGCAGCCGCTGAACGGGCTTCGGCTTGGAATCGTTTCAGAAACGACGCATCGCTCGCGAGCGCGTCGTGGAGCACTTTGACCGCGACGCGTCGGCGAAGAACTACGTCATCGGCCAGGTAGACAGTCGCGGAGGCCCCGGTGCCGATGGGGGCCAGCAGCCGGTAGCGCCCCCCGAGCACCTGACCGATGCGGTCGGCACCACGGGCGTTGGACACAGGGCGAGGCTAGTTCTCTGACTCCATGATTTCGGTCACCCTCACGGAAGAACACATGGAAAATCGTCGCCTCCGAGAACCGCAGAGGCGGTCGAACGAGGCAGACTCTGACGGTGACCACTTCTAATCCGTCGAACGAAAGCAACAACTCCAACACAACCGCTGCGCCGGTTGCGTCCAAACCAAATCGTCGATTCAAGCCGCGCTACATCGCGTACCTCGGCCTCCTTGCGATTGTTGCTGTGTGCGCGGTCATGGTTGCTCGCCTCGGAACCTCTGACACGACCGAACTCGATGGCGGAAGGATTCAACGGCTGATACCCACGCCTGGCGCAAAAATTCTTCAGCAAGACATCATCGGCATCGATATGGCCCCGGGATACGAAGCGTCACTGACGCTCAACGGAATTCCGCTTCCGCTCGATCAAACCAATGTCGTTCCACAAACCAATCAGGTCACGTTCAAAGCCGGAGCAGGCAAGGTCTACGAAACGCTTCCCGCAGGACAGAACTGCATGATCGCCACCTACTGGCAAACAGCATTCGGACCGGCGGTTTCTTCCCGTCGAAGTTGGTGTTTCACCGTCGTCTAGACGCGGCTCGCACGACGAAAACTGTCTGTCAGTCTTCAGCGAGCAGTCGATCAAGCTCAGCGAACGCTCCCGTGTGGTCATCTTCGACGAGGATCGCATGCATCCCCGCAGCGCGGGCCGCAACGATGTTGCCGGGAGCATCGTCAAGAAAGACAGCATTCTCGGCAGCGACCCCAAGTTGCTCGAGCGTCATCTCGTAGATCCGAAGGTCGGGCTTACGGATTCCAACTGCGGACGAGTCAACGATGATCTCGAACAAGTCATCAACAGGAATCATTGCCCGCCAACCATCAGAGAATTCCTTGATGTTATTTGTGATCAATGCTGTGCGATAACCGCTCGCCCGCAATGCCAATCCTTTTTCAACGACATCGCTACGCGCTCCCGATTCGCCTCCCAAAGCACCGAACATCTCTTTGAGATCGATATCGATCCCCATCTCGGCGCCTACGGCTTTGATTTGTTCGGCGGCCGCTTCAAGCGCGATCTCGCCTCGTTCGAGTTGATGCCACGGATGATCGGTGTCTTGGTCATAAGGGCCGAACACCGCGCGTAATCCCAGTTCCGGATCGAGGCCGCGTTCGGTGTGCCACTTATGAAGACCGCTAAAAGGTGAACTCGTAAACACGCCGCCGAAATCAAACACCACTGCTTCGATAGTCACGAATCCCCCTGAGTGCGAACTGAAGACGGCAAGGTACCGGTTTCAAGCAGTTCAAGGAAACCCGCCTCATCGAGAATGGGGACACTTAGTTCTTCTGCCTTCGTCACCTTCGAGGCACCGGGGCCGACGCCAATCACGACTGCAGTGGTTTTCTTCGAAACGCTTCCGGGAGATTTACCGCCACGGCCCTTGACCGCTGCTTCGGCTTCGTCACGCGTAAATCTCTCGAGCGTGCCGGTCACGACCACGACTAGCCCCTGAAGAGTTTGTGGAAGATCGGAGGCCTCGGGCCCCTGGAAGTTCACTCCGGCAGCGCGCAACTTCTCGATGACCGCACGATTTGTTGCATTGGCAAACCAATCGTGCACGGACCGCGCAATGATCGCCCCCATACCTTCGACGCTGGCTAACTCTTCTTCCGTCGCTGATTCGATTCGATCGAGGTGCCCGCAGTGCTCAGCAAGCGCGACTGCTCCAGCTCCCCCTAGATGACGAATGTTCAAACCAACAAGAAGATTGGCGAGAGGCTTTGACTTCGACCCCTCGATGGCGTCGAGCAGTTTCTGCACAGAAACATCGGCGAACTTGTCGAGACCCTTGAGTTGCTCTGGATCTAGCGAATAGATGTCAGCAACGTCATTCAGTAATCCGAGTTCGCAGAACAGTTGTACTCGTTGTTCGCCGAGACCTTCGATATCCATCGCTCCGCGAGATGCGAAGTGTTCGATTGCTCCCGCAACGCGGGCTGGGCAGGAAAGATTCAGACATCGATGAACCGCTTCATCCTCAGGTCGTACGAGTTTGTAACCGCACACCGGACAGTTGGTGGGAAAGATCCACTTGCGTAACCCTTTAGGTCGTTCACTTAGAACGGGCCCCACCACCTCGGGAATGACATCACCGGCTTTACGAACGATCACGGTGTCGCCCGGACGAACGTCTTTCACCGCCACTTGGTCCTGGTTGTGAAGCGTGGCGAACTCAACTGTCGAGCCCCCGACGAACACAGGTTCAAGCTGAGCAAACGGCGTTGCCCGGCCAGTTCGTCCAATCGAAACCTGAATATCAATGAGCTTGGTTGTTCGTTCTTCAGGCGGAAACTTGTAGGCGATCGCCCAGCGAGGAGCTCGAGAAGTGAATCCCAACTCGCGCTGTAACTGGAGATCATCAACCTTGAGAACCACTCCATCGATTTCGTAATCGAGGTCATGGCGATGCTTCTGCCAATGCTCGAGGTGCGCATCGACCTCGTTAAGGCCCTGCAAAACTTTCACTTCGGGATTGACTGGGAACCCCAGCCCACTGAGGAACTCAAAAATCTGATGATGATCTGCAAGCTGCGGACCGCCGATCACTTCGCCGAGTTGATAACTCCAGAACGAAAGATTTCGTGAGGCAGTAATCGCCGCGTCTTTCTGGCGAAGCGAACCGGCCGCAGTATTTCGAGGATTCACATAGGTGCGCTCTTCGGCCGCAATTTGGGCTGCGTTCAATTCCTCAAAGGCGGAGATCGACATGTACACCTCGCCGCGCACTTCAAGCACCTCAGGACATCCCTTAGGCAGGCGATGAGGGATTCCCTGAATCGTTCGCACATTCGCGGTGACATCTTCGCCAACACGACCGTCGCCACGAGTCGCTGCCTGGACAAGCGATCCGTTCTCGTAACGAATCGACACCGCTAGTCCGTCAATCTTCAATTCAGCAACAAGCCGGGCCGACTCCTCCGGGTTGCCCAGTTCGTCGAAACGACGCTGCAGCCGTGCCCCCCAAGCAACGACCTCTGCCGGGGCAAACGCGTTATCGAGGCTCATCATGGGAACGCGATGTTCAACAGAGGAGAACGTGATGGTCGCTGATCCACCTACCGCTTGAGTGGGCGACTCTGGGGTGATGAGGTCGGGATGCTCGTCTTCAAGTGCAATCAGTTCGCGCAGAAGTTGATCGAATTCGGCATCGGGAATCTCAGGTGAGTCCTGCTCGTAATAGAGCCGGTTGTGATGGCGAATGGCATCACGTAATTCGTCGATACGACCTACGGGGTCGAGGGCTCCATCAGACGAACGAGACACGAGCGAACACTAGCGAGGGCGGCACCCTAAACGTCGCTGTTAGGCCCCAACAGAAATACGAGCGCCGGCGGCTTGGCCTTGCAACCGTTCGGCCAAACGAGAGGTGTGTTCCATAACTTGCTCGGCCTGCGTGACGCCATGTTGAGCAAGACCGCACACCGGGGTGATGATCGCGTTAGTCCGCAGCAACAGAGGGTCACAGCCTTCATTCGCTAGATCGCACCACACCGAGGACAAACGACGCCACAAACGATCGACACTTGTTCCGATCGGGCCGTCAGTCGGAACTGCTCCCCAAGCGATCCACCCACCACGATCGAGGTAGTCACCGACGAGTCCTGAATGTTTCGCGATGCGTTCATCCACTGGCACCGAGAGAATTCGCGGTCCTGTGCTCAACAGAAGTCGATAGTCAACCGCCGTACAGCAGTGAAGCCCTGTGATCGCTTTGGCTTCAACCGCAGCCATCGCCGATGACACCAAGTCGATCCCTTCGTTCGGACCAATCGGGAATCCATCATCTGTAAGCGATCCCATAGCTGGTTCATCAAGAAAGACAAGTACCTGCGCTTGCGGCACTCGAAGAAGCACGTGATCGACTAATCGCTCAATGCGGTTGCGAACGGCATGAGCAGCGATACGGAACGCAAGGTCAATTTCAATTCCGGCGCCCCACAGCGCGAGGCCCAATGTCACCGGCCCCGTAAGCGAAACTTTGATTGGGCCATCGCGATCAGCAATAGCCGTGAGGAACGCTCGCAATCCGACCCATGCGTCACTTGAAAGCCGTTCATCATCGAGCGGAGCCTCCGGATCAACAAGATTGACATCAACAACAATCGATCCATCGTCAGTAATTGTCACGCCAGCTAATCCCGATGCGGCCTGAGCAATCATTCCCTCACGGCGTGATCGAGCAGGCAACGAAGGTGCCGACGGCAAACGGGGACTGTGACGCAGAACGAACTCAACAGCATCACTGGGATCGCAATGAGGCAGGTAACCGATTCCCGTCGACAAACCCGAAGGAAGCGCTAGCAACGCGACAAGGGAACTCATGACTGGCTCCCCCGGCTCGTGCCCCGACGTTCCATTCCGCTCCCACTCCCAAGCAACGGCCAGCTTCTTGAACCAAAAATGGCCCGTAGATCTGTGGCTGAAGTCACATGGTTAGCGATGGCGGCCGAGATCGGCAAATCTCATCGGTAATGACTTCCACCAGCAGGGCCGTCAGCCGCTGGGCCCCCGCCCTCGTCTGGCTGTCGCTCCCCATCACCGCCGGCTCTTCCTTCGCCAATGCACTCGACCATCGATCATCGGCGATTTCCCTCACGGCGGTGGTCGGACTCTGGTTGTTGTGGGTCGTAGGCCTCATCGCCACGCTTACCCCATCTTCGGTCTCACTCACCGCACTTCGGATTCTGATGCCCGCGTCAGTCGTTGCTGCAGCGTGGGCGGCACTTGTTGTTCCTCACGGCGCTGATCTCGCTGAGTCCGCCGCACTGGGCGTCACATCATTGTGCGCAGTGCTTTCACTTTCGGCTGCGGTTGGCTTCACGTTCATCAACGGTTCTTCTTACGGCGATGAACGCAGGTTCCCACTCCGCCCACCTGGCCCCCTAGTGCTGGGACCCATCGAACTCGTATGGGCCGCAATGGTGGCGTCAGTATTTGCGGGACCAATGTTGCTCGCCGCGAAGCAGTGGATTCCCGGAGCGATCATCAGCGTTCTTGCCGTTGCTTTCGTAGTTGGTGGAGCCCGAGCCCTTCATCAACTTTCAAAACGATGGCTCGTCTTTGTACCCGCTGGCATCGTTCTCGTTGATCGCACGACGCTGCTCGACGCACTTCTCGTGCAACGCCATGCTGTCGGCTCAATTGGACTGGCCGCTGAAGACTCATCAGCTGCCGATCTCAGCGCTGGTGCGCTCGGAATCCAGATCGAAGTGCGGCTTTCAACGACCGATTCGATCATTCCGACCCCAATGCGACGCGACCGTCACAAAATTGTTGAACCCGTCGATGTCGATGCTGTTCGATTCACTCCCAGTCGGCCCGGCTGGGTCCTCGACGCCGCAAAAGAACGTCGGTTCACCGTCGGCTAACGAGTCCGCCACCGACAACAAGATTGTTGTCGTAGAGAACGATGCTCTGACCAGGTGCCACGCGATGAGTGGGTGTCGCCCACACAACTTCCAGACCGTTCGATGTTTCGCGAAGCTCAGAAACAACAATCTCATCGCCATGCGCACTCAATTGTGCAGTGACCGTGGAGGAGGCCAGTGAGTCGACGCGCGCTGCGTCGTCGACCCATCCGAACGAATGCAGTGACT
>Ga0114967_10004372_pt1 | contig 11370 bp, 9 predicted proteins | sample M_130628_MF_Meta_FD_92639 | JGI IMG/M metagenome (GOLD analysis project Ga0114967, IMG submission 92639) | Freshwater microbial communities from Lake Montjoie, Canada to study carbon cycling - M_130628_MF_MetaG | ecosystem: Environmental > Aquatic > Freshwater > Lake | place: Lake Montjoie... | reverse complement strand
AGGTTCTCAAGCAGAGCGGCGGGTGCATCCCCAAGCCAAGAAGTTAAAGAATTGCGATCGCCACTGAACGTAAAGTCAGTGATGCTTACAGCCGAAGTGCCGCCCACACTTGGGTGAGCGCTCATGTCATCCCATTTGATGAAGAACGGCAAAATTGGTTCAGCAATAAGGTCGATAACGCCAATTTGCTGCCAAGTCAGATCAGTTCCACCTGGGCGTTGCCGATGCCCTGGTCCTGCAGAACGACCAATTCGAGCTTCTAATGGAGCGATGTCATCAACGCGCAAAGCCCAGCCCATCCAGCCACCGCCTGCTTCGGCGCGATTGCGAACCGCTTGTCCAAACGGCACAGTCTCGGCAACTGGGTGCTCGAGCGGTGCGACGATTTCGATATATTGTCCAGACGCAAGAGGCAAAATAAAATTGCGAGTGCCAGCGCGCGGATGCTTGCCACCGTCGATGAATGCAACTCCTAATTCGGCGCCTAGTCGCTGGACGGTGTCAGCTAATTCGGCATTGGTTACGGCGTAAGCGACGTGATCAAGTTGCATGAATCAAACTTTGGCACAACCGGGGTTACCCCATGGCACCGGGGTAGGGTTTTCCAGCGCGACACGCAGAGAGCCTCATTACCGACTTTGTGAACACTTATTGTCTAGATTTTCCGTAAGCACCCAGAGAGATGGCGGAGGGGAAGCCACCTGAACTCTGGGTGCTCCTTTTTGCCAATTTATAATCGGCTATTCCACAACTCGCATTCGTGCACAACAAAACTTCTCCTTCGCCATGTGATTACAACTTGCGCAACGCTTGCGAAATGAAAAAAACATTAAAGCAAGACTTAGAAAATACCGAATCAACATTTAGTTTCAAGTTCACAAAACTTTCGAAGGCGCAATCCGAATTGCGAACGGAGGCGTTGACTAAATTTTCCGAGAAGTTTGCCAAAACACTTGCTAAAAATGCGCTGGGAACGCGCACGGATTTTGCCCAGCAAGCTTTTGCTCGACTAAGTGAACCCGATAGCTTTAATTGGACTGATCACGCGGTGCTTTGTATTGCACTTAGTGACATTCGCACTCGAGATGGTCTGCTGCGTCTACTCCACGATGAAGTAGATCTTCGAGAATCGGTCTGTGATCATTTGGGTCGCGAGATTGCGCGAGCGGATAAGCAGTGGATTACACCTCTTGCCACGGTGTTTGGCGGGCTAATTTGGCTAACAGGTTTCCCGGAAAAAACCAGAGGAGCCATAAATCTGGCTTTGGATACGGATCCGAGCTACTCACTTGCTTTGCTATTAGACATCGCGCTTCGCCATAACGTTCCCGCGTCAGTTTGGTCAGCTTCCCTAGAGGCTGTCAGTCTTGAGGCTTGCCTAAAGGGCGCCGCATGATTATCCACAACTTTGATTTCAAAAAACCTACAACGCCCCAAAGTGTTTAGGCTGGAAATTTCAGGCAAGTTGCTTCCCAAACGAATTGTTGGTGACACCAAATGCAGAAAGTAAATGACAGATCATTTTGGCTTGCTGGGCTAATCGGAGCGCTACTTGCAATTTCCTCAACTCTATTTGCGTCTTCTGGCGTTGCTTTGGCTAACGATGTGTCAGGTGACAACGCGAATGCTGCTTACATTGGCACTGGGGGCTTGTTACTACCTGATTCATTTTCCGGATCCTCTGAAACTAGAACTCAAGTAGCCAATTGCCTTGGTTGCACTTGGCGGTACACGATCTATTGCATGCAAGATTCCGGCGCACCTTGCCGGCACGCGGTTGTCTCGTGCCCGGCAGGCTCACTTCTTTATCGAGTTGGATTTGGCTTAACGCCAAGCACTGTAAACGTGATTGGTTCCACCTGCTGGGGTAGCGAGCAGCCACTAACTAGAGCGCTAGCGCAGGCAAACGTGTCGGATTATGTAATTAGATATGTGCCCAAGTTGGAGCCAGGATTTGATCCACCAGATGGGACATTAACGGCGATCCCAGCAATTTTTTGGACTGGTCAGCCGACAATTTTGTTGCCACCGAGTTTTACACTTTCGGGTCGCACCATAACTATTACGGCAACACCAACTTGGCGTTGGATTTGGGGGGATGGCAGCATCATTTGGAAAAGTGTTCCAGGTGCTCCGTTTCCTAGCCGTGCAGTAACTCACCAATTCAGGCTTCCTGGAGATTATGAAACGCAAGTGACTACGGTTTGGACTGCCACATATTCGGTTTCTGGATTGGGCGAATTTGAAGTTTCTGGCGACGTAATAAGGCAAACGCAGGTGCTACAAGTCCCAGTTAAATCTGCTCGTGCGGTTCTTGTTAGCCATTGACCTACCGTGATTCTGCGATGTCACAAGCAGGGGGTACACTTAGTGAGCATCCTAAGGATGTCGCCCGTGTTGAGCTTTTGCTTGACAAGGGCTCTTGTTATTGGCACGAATTTGAAATTGTAAAGCTGGAAGAGGTTTAAGTGTTAAAGAAGAAGGCAGCACCAGCAAAGAAAACTTCCGCAAAGAAAGTGGCTGCGCCAGCTAAGAAAGCACCTGCTAAGAAAGCACCTGCTAAGAAAGCACCTGCTAAGAAAGCACCTGCCAAGAAAGCACCAGCCAAGACCAGCGCAAAAAAAGCGGCCCCAGCTAAGAAGTCGGTGGCTAAGAAGTCAGTGGTTAAGGCTTCTCCTAAAAAGGCAGCGCCAATAGCAAAGAAGGTTGGGCCAGCCGGTAAGTCAATTGAAAAGCCAGCCAAGAAATCTGACAAGCCCATAAAAGGACTAAAGGGTTTGGACGATGCGGTTGATGTCATTGATTTAGACATCGAAATTGTCATTGATGAGGTTGAATTAGCAGCTGCCGCAGTGCTGGAAGTAGATCTCGAAACTGAACTTGTGGCGGATTTAGCAGACATTGCCGATGACGAAGATGCGGAACCTGTTGTTGCCCAAGACAGCGACAACTTGATTATTTCTGATGTTGATGACACCGATGAACCAGTCCAACAAGTTATTACAGCGGGAGCGACTGCTGACCCGGTTAAGGATTACTTAAAACAAATCGGTAAAGTTCCACTGCTGAACGCCGAAGAAGAAGTTGATCTTGCCAAGCGAATCGAAGCAGGACTTTTCGCAGAAGAATTGTTAGCAACTCGTGGCCCATTCAAAGATCGCCGCCAAGGTGACTACGAGTGGATTGCCGAAGACGGACAACGTGCCAAGAATCACTTACTTGAGGCGAACCTTCGCCTGGTAGTTTCGTTGGCAAAGCGCTACACCGGTCGTGGCATGTTGTTCTTGGACTTAATCCAAGAAGGAAACTTAGGTCTAATTCGCGCGGTAGAAAAGTTTGACTACACCAAGGGTTATAAGTTCTCTACTTATGCAACTTGGTGGATTCGCCAAGCAATCACCCGAGCGATGGCTGATCAAGCGCGAACCATTCGTATTCCAGTTCACATGGTTGAAGTCATCAACAAACTTGCTCGAGTTCAGCGTCAGATGCTTCAAGATCTTGGCCGGGAACCAACTCCCGAAGAATTAGCCCGCGAACTTGATATGACTCCGGAAAAAGTCGTTGAAGTTCAAAAGTATGGCCGCGAACCAATCTCACTTCATACCCCACTTGGCGAAGAAGGCGACAGCGAGTTCGGCGACTTGATTGAGGACTCCGAGGCCATCGTCCCAGCCGATGCGGTATCTTTCACTTTGCTCCAAGAACAACTTGATTCAGTCCTGGACACTTTGTCAGATCGCGAATCTGGAGTGGTAAAAATGCGCTTTGGTCTAACAGATGGCCAGCCTAAGACTTTGGATGAAATCGGCAAAGTTTATGGCGTTACGCGTGAGCGGATTCGACAAATTGAATCGAAAACTATGTCGAAATTACGGCACCCATCTCGATCCCAGGTTTTGCGCGACTACTTAGATTAGGCATTTAAATCGCACAATCGTAAGGATTTAACCCTGCGTTTTGCGTGTTGTTGCCACCAAGGCTTGAGTTTTTTGGCAAGATTGGGACTGACAATACTGATAAACAAATTTTTCTCTGGTGGTTAAAATGAAATCTGCTCCGCGTATTTTTATTTTTGGTTTAGTAGCCATGTTCGCATTAAGTTCATGTGGCAGCAACGATGGTGCTGGCAGCGGATCTGATAATGCTGAAGTAGTAACCCCAGCATTTTGGTCACTAACTGGCCTTGCAGGTCCTGATGACGCGCAGCGGAAACCTATCGTCGTTGTAAAGGTTGAAAACAATTCACTAGTTCGCCCCCAGACTGGGCTTGAAAGCGCAGATTTAATTTTTGAAGAACTCGTTGAAGGTGGCGCATCGCGCTTTGCGGCTGTATTTCAATCCAACATTCCAGATGAAGTTGGACCCGTGCGAAGTGTGCGCCACGTGGACGTATCACTAGCTTCGCCAATCGCTGATGTATTCGTATTTTCCGGTGGAGCCAAGAAAACCACGAAATATGTTGGCCTCGAGTTGCCGGCTGCAATTAGCAAGGTGAACGAAGGTTTTCCAGGCATGAATCGCAAGTCTGGCATTTCAGCGCCGAATAACTTATTTCTAGATACCAAGCAAATGCTTGCTGCCGTTACGCAATCGGATACACCCAGCTCTGGTTTCTTTATCCCAGCACCGTCATCATCGGCAACTGCCGGACCAGCGCCAGTTGGCAAAGCGGTAAGCACAGTTGAGGTTGCCTTTAGCACTCTTGCTGAACCGAATTGGAAATGGAACGCAACCGACAAATTGTGGATGCGAAGTGAGGGTACCAAGCCATTTACAAATAAGGATGGCTCACTTTTTGGTACTAACAATTTAGTGATCATTGAAATTCGGGAAGTCGATGCAGGTTACAAGGGTTCAACCGGTGGCTACGTTCCTCGAAGTGTGACCTCGGGCTCGGGTAGGGCTTGGGTGCTTTCAAATGGCAAGGCAGTAGAAGTTAAATGGAATAAGCCCACAGTTGCTTCCCAAATGGAATTAAGCGATACCAACGGCAATCCATTTACGATGCCAACGGGACGCACTTGGGTTGAATTGCTGCCTGTTGAAACCACTGGTAAGTATGGCTTTGATGGCGTTGCAGTCCCGATTGTTAATCCACCACAGCCAGCTGCAGTTCCGGAGCGAGACGAAATAGTTACGCCTTGATTTAAGGAATCGCTAGAAGTGTTAAGCGTTCTTTAGTTGGTGCTGTTCGTCCTGAACATCGATGGCAACACTGCGCAAACGAACTTCGTGTTGTTTGAAATGGTGACTGCAGAACTGTAACGCTGAGCCACCTTCAAGGTGTACTCGGACAAGGGCTTGCGCGATACATCGATCACAGCGGTCAGACACGGTAAGTGGAGTACGAGTAATAGTTGTTGTCATTGCTTCTCCAGCCCTTAGCAGCTTGTCATCTTTATGATTGATCTATTCTGCAATCATTTCAGAGACTTTATTGATTAACACGCTGTGAAATGTAGTTTCACTGTTGGCGTAGCAACTTTAGATTCACAAACGAACTTGATGGATGGGTTTAGGCGGCGTGGCAGTCCAGTAATTGTCCGAAAAATGCCTAGTGTTAAAGGGTTATGGTAGTAAAAAAGACCGCAGTCGCGGCTGGTGATTACAACGCAGCAAATCTTTCGGTCTTAGAAGGCTTAGACGCTGTTCGTAAGCGCCCGGGAATGTACATCGGCTCCACAGATTCTCGCGGACTGATGCATTGCCTCTGGGAGATCATTGATAACTCAGTTGACGAAGCCCTCGGTGGCCATTGCTCGCTGATAGAAGTGACGTTGCACTCAAATCAAGTTGCCGAAGTACACGACAACGGGCGCGGTATTCCAGTTGATGTGGAACCTAAAACCAAACTCACTGGTGTTGAGGTTGTCATGACCAAATTGCATGCGGGTGGAAAGTTTGGCGGTGGCTCATACACGGCGTCCGGTGGCTTGCACGGTGTTGGCGCCTCAGTAGTTAATGCGCTTTCAAGTCGACTAAACGTTGAAGTAGATCGCGGTGGGGCAACCCATGTGATGTCATTTAGCCGGGGAGCACCTGGGAATTTTGTAGGCAGCGATGAATCTGGCAAGTTCACCAAACAAGGTGGCTTAAAGAAGGCTGGAAAGCCAATCAAAAAAACAATTACTGGTACAAGAATTAAGTTTTGGGCAGATTCCCAAATTTTCACACCAGATGCCGAATTTAACCTTTCGGAAATTCATGCGCGCGCCAGACAGACTTCATATTTAGTACCTGGCTTAAAAATTGTGGTTACCGACAAGCGCCTAAAGTCCGAACAAACTTCCGAGTTCGTGCACGTTGGTGGGATTTCAGAATTTTGCGAGTTTCTTTCAGAAGGCGAATCAGTGTCACCAGTAATTCGACTCAAAGGAAGTGGAAAGTTTCATGAAACAGTCCCAGTTCTAGATGAACAAGGGCACATGACACCACAAAATGTTGAGCGCGAACTCGGTGTCGACATAGCGCTGCTTTGGAACAACACATATGACACGCAATTGCATTCGTACGTGAACATCATTTCTACGCCTAAAGGTGGCACGCACGTCACTGGCTTTGACCGAGCAATCGTAAAAACTGTAAACGAACAACTTAAAGCGCAGCGACTTCTAAAGGCCGGAGAGGACTCCATAACTAAAGAAGATGTGCAAGAGGGAATGACTGCAGTTGTTACAGTGCGTTTAGCTGAGCCACAATTCGAAGGTCAAACGAAAGAGATACTGGGAACGCCCGCTGCCGCAAAGATTGTCAGCGCAGTTGTAAGTAAAGAACTTTCGAATTGGTTTACTAATCCACCACGCGGGGCAAAACCAGCAGTGCGAACCGTGCTAGAGAAAATTGCAAATGCTTCGCGAGCCCGACTTGCTGCGCGCCACCATCGTGATACTCAGCGCCGAAAAACTGCGCTTGAATCTTCGACTTTGCCAGCTAAGTTAAAAGATTGCCGTAGTGAAGATAACGATCGAACTGAATTATTCATCGTCGAAGGTGACAGTGCACTTGGCACCGCTAAATCCGCTCGGAACAGTGAGTTCCAGGCGCTGCTTCCGATTCGCGGAAAAATCCTCAACGTGCAAAAAGCGTCCCTAGCGGACATGCTCAAAAACAACGAGTGCGCCTCAATCCTGCAAGTTGTTGGAGCTGGCTCGGGCAGATCATTTGAAATGGATGCCGTTCGCTACAACAAGATCATTATCTTGGCGGATGCTGATGTTGACGGCGCACATATCCGAACACTTTTGCTGACTTTGTTTCAAAGGTACTTAACTCCGTTACTTGAAGCTGGACGAATATATGCAGCAGTGCCGCCACTCCACAGAATTGAAGTTGTTGGCGCAGCTAAAAAACCTGGCGAAGTTATTTACACCTACAGCGATGCAGAAATGGTCGCAACGCTTAAGGAATTAACTAAGACTGGGCGTCGCTGGAAAGAACCAATTCAGCGCTACAAGGGCTTGGGCGAAATGGACGCGGTGCAATTGCGCGAAACTACAATGGATCCGGCAAAACGAACGCTGCGCCGAATTACAGTCAGTGATGCCAAGTCGGCAGAGAATATTTTTGAATTGCTGATGGGAAGTGAAGTCGCCCCGCGCAAAGACTTTATTATCGAAGGCGCCGCGAACTTGGATCGATCAAAAATCGACGTTTAAGAAGTTTTTGGATTTGCCCGGCTAATTGCAACAGGTACCCCGCCGACACCCCAGTCATCCGCGGTAACTTCGTTAATTACGATTCGAACGTTATCTGGATCAGCGTCAAGAACTCGAATAGCCGCTTCGGAAATCTCTTTGATAAGCGCATGCTTTTGCTCAACACTGCGACCTTCGATGATTTGAACAGTTATAAATGGCATAACAATCCTCGCTAGTAGTCGTAAGTCTTGAGTTTGCCAGAAGACACATCAAATATCGCGCCAGCCACGGTAACGCCATTCGCCAAAAGTGGGTAAGTGCGAATTCGCATGACATCCGTTAACAAAGCATCGGCCTGATCGGTGACAGTACGAAATTCAACGCTGCGAGTGTCGACTTTATGATCTTTGAGAATAAGGTCGTGAATCTGGGATTCAGTTGCACTTGCCATTCGGCAATCAGTGTGTGGCATCACCAGAACACGATTTACGCCAAGCAAAAAAGTTGCCAAAACCAGAGTGCGTAATACGTCATCAGTAACACGCGCGCCAGCGTTACGCAGAATTTTCACATCACCCGGAGCCATGCCAACAATGGCCAGGGGACTGATACGCGAATCCATACAGGTAATGATTGCTAAACCTTTAGCTGCAGTTCCCGTTAAATGCTGATTCTCAAAGTCAGTTTCATATTTTGCATTAGCCGCTAAGACGTCGGCGAATTCATTTGCTGGAAATGGTTGGTTTGGCATCTGATCACTCGCCCCCGCCGCTGGAATGTCCTGGGAAGACACCTTGCGTAGCGTCAATGTAGGGAACAGAGTTATTTACCGCTGATCCTGCCTCGCCGAAACCTACAGAGATAAGCGGAACTTTTCCAACATAAGTCGTGATGTCGCCCGCTGAATAAACTCGTGGCAAATTAGTTTTCATAGTGGTGTCAACCAAGATGCGGCGCTTCTCTAGATCAATACCCCAGTTTGCGATTGGGCCAATGTTGGCGATGAAACCAAGTGCTGCTACCAAAGTCTGCGCTGGCAAAGTGCGGGATTCGCCTTCTTTGTTAGCAATAGTTACAGACTCAACCCAATTTTCGCCCGAGACTCCCGTAACTTCAGAATTCACAATTAGCTCCACACCCATAGCGCGAACCTGATCAACAGTTGCAGCGTGGGCGCGGAAAGTGTCGCGGCGATGAACTAGAGTCACAGACTTTGCAATCGGAGCAAGCGAGTAAGCCCAATCAAAGGCAGAATCTCCGCCACCTATGATTACGACATCTTTGGCAGCATGCACATCTAATTTAGGTACGAAATAAACCAAACCCTTGCCGACGTATTCATTTCCGGCAGGCAACTCACGTGGCGTGAAGGAACCAATGCCGCCAGTAATGATTGCGACTTTGGCTTCGATTACGGTGCCCTTGTCGGTAACAACTCGAACTGGTCCAGCCTCGCTGGTTTCCAACTCCTCGGCGCGCTCACCCAATATAAATGTGGGGTTAAATGCGCCCGCTTGTTTCATTAGCCCATCAACTAAATCGCGACCTTTTACAGCTGGAAATCCAGCAACATCAAAAATTTCTTTTTCGGGGTACATGGCAGTAATTTGACCGCCTGGCTCAGTTAAAACATCCAACACAGTGACGCTAAACCCGCGAAAACCTGCGTAATAGGCCGCATACAACCCGGCAGGGCCCGCGCCAATTACTAAAACATCAGTCATTCCAGAAGTTTATCTTTGAATTGGGATTTGCGGTATTTGGCCAAAAATTTAAATGCACTATCCCTAAAGGAGTAACTTAAGGATTTTTACAGCAATGCCAGAGCTGTTATGGCGCTGCACAAACTGCTGAAACCGGCTTAGTTAACTTTGTCCCACTACCGTCTCGCTTTGCGAGCGTATTTGGGACCTCAACTGCCGCTCCGGTTGAGCCACATGCATGAATCGGCCCATTACCGACAGTAGCGCTTACCAAAAAATCCTCGCCAGCAAGGAATTTATGACAACGCACGCCGCTGGTAGCTCGGCCCTTTCCAGGGAACTCCGTCAATAGTGTCAACTTCATAGTGTGAGCAGCTGTACCTGCCAGCGCGCCCGCTTCGCCGCCAACTGTGGCAACTAAACACTCGTCATGTGCATCAACAACAGATCCGAATATAACTTCTGCACCTTCATATAGGCGGATGCCAACAACGCCAGCAGCAGGGCGTCCCGTTGCTCGAATCAATTCAGCATCAAAGTGAAGCAGTTGCGCATCGCTAGTGATGAGCACGACCTCACCACTTTCGTCTTCGCATTGAATGGCGCCAACTAACGAGTCGCCCTCTTCAAGTCGTATTACGTTCCAATCGTTAGCAGAACTAGGTACGTCATTAATAACCCGCTTAACTATGCCAAATGCGGTAGCTAAGAACAGTGATGATTCGGGCATATCAAGTGCCATAAGTGCTAGTGGAATTTCTCCCTTGGCAAGAGTTATGAACTCTTTAAGAGCGCCACCACCAGCAACCGATAGTGGAGCGCCAGTTGCGAGTGCGGGTAAGCCAATAACTGACTGTCGAATTACTCGTCCAAAGCTAGTAACAATTCCAACGTCGCCACGCGCAGTTGTACTGACCATCGATTTGATCGTGTCGTGGCTGGTTCGTTTTTTACCAAAGTCCAGTGGCGTGCCATCTGTGGTCCGCGCGAGCAATCCAGTGGCCGACATCAGTACGAAACAAGGATCATCACTTACTTCTAGTGAAACTGGGAGAGTAGCGGAAACTATTTCGCCATCTGCCAACAAAGTAGAGCGTCGATCATCACCAAACTTATTCGCAACATCCGTCAACTCTTGTCCTACAACTTTTCGAAGACGCTTATCGTTTTCCAGAATTTCAGTTAAGTCAGAAATTATGTTTCGTAATTCATCTTGTTCTTTTTCTAGTTCAAGACGAGAGAATTTAGTCAGTCGGCGTAGTGGCATTTCCAAAATGTAATTAGTTTGAATTTCACTTAACTTGAAAGTACTCATCAATCGCGCGCGCGCAGCAGCAGTATCGTCGCTACCGCGAATAATCACAATCACTTTGTCGATGTCCAAGATTGCCACGAGTAAGCCATCAACGAGATGTAAGCGATCCGATGCTCGCATCCGCCGAAATTCACTGCGCCGCCGAACTACTTCGATTCGATGATCGATAAAGACTTGGAGTAGCGCCTTAATGCCCAGAGTTACTGGCTGACCATTAACGAGTGCCACATTGTTAATGTGGAATGAATCCTCAAGTGGCGTTAATTTGTAAAGTTGTTCGAGTACCGCTTCTGGATGAAAACCATTTTTAATTTCAATCACAAGTTCCAGGCCAGATTCGTAATCTGTTAAATCGATGACATCTGAAATTCCTTGCAATTTCTTACTGGTGACAAGTTCCTTGATACGTTCAATAACGCGCTCCGGACCTACTTGGTAGGGAAGTTCGCGTACAACCAATCCTTGGCGCCGTGGGGAAATTTGTTCAATGTCCACTTTTGCGCGGATCTTAAAGCTTCCCTTACCAACTTGGTATGCCTCGCGGATACCGTCAAGACCATAAATGATTGCGCCAGTTGGCAAATCTGGACCAGGCACAAAGCTCATCAACTCATTCAAAGTTGCTTTTGGATGAGTCAAAAGGTGTGATGCGGCTGCCACAACTTCCCGAAGATTATGCGGCGGCATGTTTGTTGCCATACCAACGGCAATT
>Ga0114967_10004371_pt1 | contig 11370 bp, 12 predicted proteins | sample M_130628_MF_Meta_FD_92639 | JGI IMG/M metagenome (GOLD analysis project Ga0114967, IMG submission 92639) | Freshwater microbial communities from Lake Montjoie, Canada to study carbon cycling - M_130628_MF_MetaG | ecosystem: Environmental > Aquatic > Freshwater > Lake | place: Lake Montjoie... | reverse complement strand
GGCGCAGGGGCAGCGCCAGCCAACATTTGAGCCAGCGTAGCGGCCGCAGCTGCAGCTTTATCGGAGTCGGAGCCGTCATCTGCTGAGTCAGCATCAGAAGCTTTTGCCGGCTTGGACTTTTCTTCGTGGGCCGCAGTCTGCTCAGCCTGTCCGGACACCGCCTGATCCGAAGTCTGCCCAGACTTAGGCTCGGCAGTCTCTTGCGCAGCCAGAGTCGCACTGAATGAAGAAGCCCCAGCGGTCGTGTTAGTGGCGCTCTTGTCACGGCCAGCAGCGACTGAGGGCGCTTCAGACTTGCCCAAACTGAAAGTCGCGTCGATCACAGCGCCTCCCGCTCGGCCCGGCGCATCATCGTCAACGCCCGCTCGTCTGTCTGTTGCTGATCGCGACGCTCTACCTGCTTTTGCTCTTCGCGTCGCCACCCGTTGACCACTGTCTGCAAACCGCGAGAGCGTCGGGCAGCCACCTGCCAATGGTGCGTCTGCGCAGCAAGCTCTTCGCGTGTACGGGCCACCACATGTTCCTGCTGTTTGGCCGCTTCAGACAATCGATGCAAAAACGACTGAAAGTCCTGCAGCGCATGGCAGGTTGCACCGGAGGCCACCTGCCGGCCGAAAGACTGCACATATTCGACGTGATAGCGCTGCAATTCGGCCAGCTTGGCCTCGGCGGCTACCACCGCAGCCTGGGCAGCTGAAACCTGCTTGGCATGCTGCGATTCGGTGTTATCCAGAACCTGTTGCACGGGTGCAATGCGTTGTGATCGGGTCACGTGTTATCTCCAAACAAAGCGGTCAGTTCGGCAACACTTGCAGGCAGGCTCACGCTCTCGTGCATACCCTGTTGCAAAAACTGTTGTAGTTGCGGCCACAGCGCCATGGCACCGTCGATGCGTGGATCGGTGCCGCGCTGGTAGGCACCGATGGCCACCAGATCGCGATTCTGTTCATAGGTGGACAAAGTCTGTTTAAGCCGACGGGCACTGGCGGTCTGCTCTGCCGGCACGATGTCGTGCATAACGCGGCTGATTGAGGCTTCCACGTCTATCGCCGGATAGTGACCGCTCTCAGCTATGCGCCGGGACAACACCACGTGGCCATCCAAAATCGCTCTGGCGCTATCGGCGATCGGGTCGTTCTGATCATCACCCTCAGCCAAAACCGCATAAAACGCCGTAATGGAACCTGCGCCCTCTGCGCCGTTACCAGCGCGTTCGACCAGTTGCGGCAGCTTGGCGAAAACCGAGGGCGGATAGCCTTTAGTCGCCGGTGCTTCACCGATCGCCAAGCCGATCTCACGTTGCGCCTGCGCAAAGCGCGTCAGCGAATCCATGATCAACAAAACATTCAAGCCCTGATCCCGGAAATATTCGGCAATAGCCGTCGATAACCACCCGCCGTGGAGGCGCATCAGTGGTGTGTTGTCGGCTGGCGACGCCACCACCACAGAGCGCTTGAGGCCCGCCTCGCCCAGAATTTTTTCGATGAACTCTTTGACCTCACGACCGCGCTCGCCAATCAAGCCGACGACGATGACGTCGGCCTCTGTGTAGCGGGCCATCATGCCCAACAGCACGCTCTTGCCGACGCCGGAGCCTGCGAACAAACCGATACGTTGACCACGACCTACCGTCAAGAGCGCATTGATAGCCCGTACGCCGACGTCGAGGGTGCGGGTTACCGGGGCACGTCGCAGCGGATTGATGGCCGTGCCGGCCAGCTTCGTGCGGCCTTCACAAACCAAGGGGCCTTTACCATCCAGTGGCGCGCCGGAGCCATCGATGACGCGGCCCAGCATTTCCATGCCGACGCGCACATCACCGGCACCGGGGCGCGGTACGACACGGGCACCGGGACGCAAACCATGAATATCGCCGGTCGGCATCAGATAGAGGCGATCTGCTGCAAAGCCAACCACTTCAGCTTCAACAAAACTGCCATCACCACTCATGACATCACAACGGTCGCCGATAGCAGCCTGACAGCCGGTCGCTTCCAAGGTTAGTCCGACCATGCGCGTCAGATGACCCTCGACGGGCGGTTTCGGCAGCGACTGCACCACACGCAATGTCCGCGACAAGCTGTTGCTCCAGCCCCGGCCCAATTGAGGAGCAGCTTGATTCATGTTGCGCCAGCCTCTTCAGACAGCCGTTCGCGCGCTCTGTCCTCACCCAGGACCGCCGTCACCACTGCGGCCAAACGGGTTTCCACACGCGCGTCGATCTGTGACAAGCCAGCGGTCACGCGGCAACCACCGCGAGCCAAAGTCGGATCCTCAATAATTGTCCAGGCACCCACGCCTACCGGTTGCGCCAAGCGAGCCCGGACCAGCGCTGCATCTTCAGGATGCAACAGGACTCTGATTTCGGGCGTGGTTGCCGGCAGCAAAGCCAGTGTCTCGCGCACGATGGCGATCACCTGTTCCGGGTCCTGCCGCAGCTCGCGCCGCAAGAGGTGTTTAGCGATAGAGATGGCCAATTCAGCAATCTGTTGCTGCATGTGGTCATCGACGAGCGCGATAGGCTGCGCCAAGCTATTCAAGGCTGCGGTAAAAGCCTTCGCCTCGCTATCCAGCGCGCGTCTTGAACGATCCAACTCGATCTTTGCGGAGGCCATCCCCAATTCGTAGGCTTCGGTACGCAGGCGTTCGAAGGCGGCATCTGCTTGCTCTGGTGTATCACCAAAGATGTCCCGACGATGACGGCTGCCAAAGGCGGTGCCCTCAATGTCTGGCGCTCGCCACGCCTGAGCTGCCGAGGCGAACTCGGCGCTGGTAATACGGGGTGCCGGTCCGCTCACTTACGCTGCCTTATCATTCTGTACCCATTCCTTCAGCACCTGGGCGACGCGCGGCGCGTCTTGATTGACGATGGACTTGGCTTGATCGAGCTGCTGTTCAAACGGAATGCCGGGCATGGGCAACGGCAACCGTGCCGGTGTAGCCTCAGCCACCGGAGCAACCGCGGGTAGCGGCAGGGCTGCCATGTCAGGTGCCGGCATTACGATCTGGCGCGAGTTGGCGGTCAGATTGCGGATCAACGGCCGCACCACAAACACCAGCAACAGCGTCACAATAATCACACCGGCGCCCAACCTTGCCATGTCGCGCACCATCGGTTGCTCCATCAGCGGCACCTGATCAATTTCAGGAACAGCAACCGGGTCGTTCAAGAAGGGCTGATTGATGACACTGACCGTATCGCCACGTTTTTCATCAAAGCCCACAGCATCTTTAACCAGCGTCTTGAGACGCATCAGTTGCTCTTCACTGATCGGCGTCTCGGTGACTGTGCCGTCCTTATCGGTAGTACGCAGGTTATCGACCAGCACAGCTACCGACAGTCGCTGCAGCTTGCCACCGGGGTTCTTGGTGTAGGCAACAGTGCGGTCAATCTCATAGTTGCGGGTCGCCTGCTTAGATGAGTTCTCAGGCGTGTTGGCTGCTGCCGTTGCAGCTGGCGTCTGGGGTGCACCAGGTGCTGTCGCACCTGTCTGTACCGTATTTGACGGTTGCGCGGCAACACCACCTTGAGGCGGCTGATTAGTGAGTGCACCCGGGACACCCGCACCTGCGCCACCTTGGCGATTGTTTTCTTCGTTGGTCTGCTCACTGCGCAAAATCTGGCTTTCGGGCCGATATTGTTCGCGCGCCTCTTCGGTCGCGGAGTTATCAACCTGCGCGACCACCTGCGCACGGACGCGACCGTTACCCAGCAACGGTGCCAGCAGAGACTCGATACGCTGTGCGTAATCTTCTTCCAGACGGCGGGTGGCCTCCATCTGTTGTTCACGCAGCGCAGATTCGCCATCTTTCTCAGGCGAAGACAGCAGCCGGCCTTGGCTATCGATCACCGTGACTTGCTTGGCATCGAGTTCCGGCACGCTGGAAGCAACCAGGTTGATGATTGAGCTGACCTGCTCATGCTCGAGCCTGCGACCAGCCTTCAGCTGGAGGAACACCGAGGCGGTAGCCTGACGCCGGTCACGCACAAATGCCGATTGCTGGGGCACAGCCAAGTGCACCCGGGCACCCTCGACTTGTTTGAGACTGGCAATGGTGCGACCGAGCTCGGTCTCGACCGCATGCTGATAGCGTGCGCTCTCCATAAACTGGCTGACGCCAAATCCAGGATCCTTATCCATCAGCGAGTAGCCGCCAGCTTCGGGCAGACCTTTGGCGGCAAGCTTCATGCGAGCTTCGTTGACCGACTCGCTGGGAACCTGAACGGCACCGGAGGCCGGATCGAGCCTTGCCTTGATGCCGGCCTGCTCGAGCGAGGTCATCACCTGGGCCTTGTCTGCTTCAGACAAATTGCCAAACAGCAGGCTATAGCTAGGCCCCTGCGACCACAGTACAACACTGACACCAGCAGCCACTGCGGCAGCCACACCAATCAGCATCAACAAAGGCTTAATGCCGGCAGGTATGCGCGACACGTCAGACTGAACTACGGCGTTTTCATCGCTCATCGTGGGTACTCATGTCAGATCTGCATATTCATGATGTCCTGGTACGCACTGACCAGGCGATTTCGGACTTCAACAGCTGCACGGAAAGACACTCCGGCTTTCTCTGATTCGAGCATGACCTGCGCCAAATCGACGCCAGGCACACCCTTCTCAAAAGCTGTGGCTAAGCGGCTGGCACTAGCTTGCGTCTCGTTGACCTTATCGAGGCCGGCTTTTAACACATTGGCAAAGCTGGTCTGGCCCGGGCCCGTCGCTGCGCCAGGACTTTCTAAATCTTTGCCGGGACGTACACCGGGCATCCCGATGCGGGTCTGCTGTTGCAATGTTCTGATCTGCGACAGCACGTTGTTTATCTGCATGTTGCTCATGAGGCGTACTCCTTATTGGAATCAGGCCGCAGGGACACTGACGCCACCGGCTCGCAGCTTGGCCAGCTTGTAGCGCAAGGTCCGCGGACTGATGCCCAAACGCTGGGCCGCATCACTACGGGAAACCCCATTACCCAGCGCGTCCAGAATCAGATCGCGTTCGGTGTCGCGCAATGAGCCGCGCAGCGGGTTGTCTCCCTCAGCAAACTGAGTGTCGAGCATCGGGAAGACGCTGCCACCTGGCAGGCTGCCAAGGACTGATTCAAAGCAGATGTGCTCTGCTTCGATCACTGATCCTGTCGCCAGAATCAAGGCACGCTGCAATAGGTTATCGAGCTCGCGGATGTTGCCAGGCCACGGATAGGTCAACAGCAAGTGGGCCGCGTCAGCACTGATTGCAGGCACGGCTTTACCCAGGGCGCAACGCGCAGCCAGCAACTGCATAGCCAATGGCAACACATCGTCGCGACGCTCGCGAAGTGGTGTGATTGACAACGGAAATACGCACAGGCGGTAAAACAAGTCTTCGCGGAAGCGGCCAGCCAAAACCTCGCTGCGGAGCGTCCGGTTAGTCGTTGCAATAACCCGAACGTTCAGAGCAATTGGGCCACGTCCACCAATACGTTCCACCTCACGCTCTTGCAGAACACGCAGAAGCTTGGCCTGCAAAGACAATGGCATTTCCGTGACTTCATCAAGCAGCAGGGTGCCACCCTGGGCTTGTTCAAACTTGCCGGCATGGGCAGTTGCCGCACCGGTGAATGCACCGCGCTCATAGCCGAACAACAAGGCTTCGAGCATGTTCTCGGGGATCGCAGCGCAATTGACTGCTACGAACTCACCGGCGTGGCGAGTCGAGCGGTTATGAATAAATCGGGCCAGCACTTCTTTACCTGTGCCGGATTCGCCTGAGATCATCACCGTGCAATCGGTGATCGCCACGCGTTGCGCCAGGTTATAGAGCGAGCGAGAGGTCTCGTCGACAACTACCGGCTCACGCGCCAAGGGCGAGGCAATCAGATCTTGGTTCATGTCAGCATCCAGCAACCCGGAAAGTGTTCCGTCCGGTAGATAGAGCAAGATGCGTGCCGGATAACCCTTGCCGCACCTGTGAACCCGTTCACAGTTTGCGGCACTCAGGCGTCAATCCTCCGTCGCTTCGTCCAATACGTTCAAGCCGAACTTACGCAGCTTCTCTACCAACGTCGTACGACGCAGGCCTAACAGGCGTGCAGCCTGCGCGACCACGCCACCCGAACGCTCTAGAGCCTGGCGGATCAGTGACTCTTCGATGGTCGCGATGTGCAGGCGCAGATCAACACCCGACTCAGGCAGTACAGACAGGTCGACCGCGGCCGGACGCAGCTCAGGCTCAAGCAGATACAAGGCCTCGCGCTCGGACAAGGTGACGCGGGAATCATCCTGATCTTCAAAGTCATCGCGCAGGCTCACCGCCACGGGTGGTAACGGTGGTGCCACGAACAATTCTTCAGGCTCCGGCTGCCAGTCCAATGGCCGGTAGCGCGGCGGCAGATCAGCGATAGTCACGGGCTTGGCGCCACACAGTATCGACAGTCGCTCAACCAGGTTTGAGAGCTCACGGACGTTACCGGGCCAGCTGTAGTCCGCGAGGCAGGTCATAGCCTGCGCGGTAAAGTGCACCCGGGGACGACCCTGAGCCACGTTGAGCAGCGCGAAGTCATCGATAAGCACCTGCAAGTCGCTGATGCGTGAACGCAGCGGCGGCATGTCGATGGGGAATACATTGAGGCGATAGAAAAGGTCTTCGCGGAAGCTACCGCGGATGATGGATTCTTCCAGATTGCGATGCGTGGCGGCGATGATGCGCACATTGCAGCGATATTGAAGCGCACTGCCGACACGCTCAAACACCCGCTCTTGCAGCACACGCAGCAACTTCACCTGCATAGGCAGACTCATGTCGCCGATCTCATCCAGAAATAGCGTGCCCCCCTCGGCTAGCTCAAAGCGGCCTTTGCGGGTGGCAACGGCTCCGGTAAAGGCGCCCTTTTCATGGCCAAAAAGTTCAGATTCAAGCAGGTCGGCAGGAATGGCACCGCAGTTGACCGCAATGAAGGGACGGTTGCGGCGCGGACTGGACTCATGAATAGCGCGAGCCACCACTTCCTTGCCAGTACCCGATTCACCGAGAACCAGAACACTGGACTCGTGAGCTGCGACCTGTGAGATCAGCGTCAGGATATCGCGTATGGCGCGTGACGAACCGGTAGGGCCGGTCACTGCCTGGGCAGGACGACTGCCAGGTCCGCCAAACACTTCACTTTCAATCGTAGCCATGACTTGTTGTTCCGCTCCCTTCAAGAGCAGCCATTGTCACGGTGTTGGAGCGTCGAAAAAGTGACGCAGTGCGTACGTCACAGCAGACATTGTGTGACGCAAGTCCCCTTTTAGCTGCGTCGCTGCTGCCGAACGCCGGCAACTTGACGGCGATGACGCCGAAACGCCAGTTTTTCGATCAAGTCAGCCGTCGCTTCACCCGGCGGTGTGAACTGTGCACGCACCAAACCGTCATCGCCGACGCTGGTGATGTGCGCCAGAAAGGTTAAAGGCTGAGCCAGACACTCTTGCAGGTGGATTTTGAGCAAGCCCTGCGCGCCGATTGGCGGCAACTCACCGACAGCCTGCCAGCGAGCACCCAAAGCATTGAAGCGCGTCACAGTCGACGGCGGCATGGCAACGCTGGCGGCCATAAGTTGCCCCAGCACATCCATGACCAGATTGAGCTTAGCGTCCAGGCGATGCAGATCTACTGCAAAGGGCAGCTTTTCATCAACGGCATCGGCTGCGGTGTGCTGCTCGGTGGCGGCACAGACCTGCAAAGCCTTCAGATTGCGCTCTGTCAGCGTTGCCAGTGTTGCTAAAGCTGGCTCAATAGCCAAGGTCTGCCAACTGAGCGGCATATAGTCCTCATAGGCCATCTGGTCATAGAGAACGATGGTATCTATGCCTTCGTAACTGTTCATCGTCAGCTCCTGGCAGATCTATCAGTGCTGAACCATGGCCTCCAGCGCCATATCCGATTCTTGCACTGCTGCGGTTATCGCGGCCAGACAGCCTAGCGCCCTGTCATCGCGCACGCTGATGCCCAGTTCACGCAACAGGCGATGACGCTCGCTCATCAATTGAGGCAATGCTGCCTGCTTACCTGACGCCACACTGCGTACCAACTGATTGGTCAGGGCGAAGATACCCCGGACCAGCAGACGTTGTGTGCTCGTCCGCTGCAGCAGCAGCGGAGCGGAGGTCATGTGCCAGTCCGAAGCATCTGAGCTGACGGCGCGATGGCCGCCCAACCGCTGCGCAACTCACGCAGCAAGCCGGCCACTTCATCGAGAATTTCCGGCTTCTGGCGCAGGCTGGCGACCAGCAGACGATGGCCACAATATTCGTACAGGTCAGCCATGTTGCGGGCCATTTCGCCACCCACTTCGGGACGCAATGCCAAACGCAGCTCTTCGACGATGTCTGAAGCGCGCTGGATAAGCTGGGCCGACTGCTGCGATGCGCCAGTCAACATTTTGCCGCGAGCCGACTGAATGCGCTCGATGGCGCCGTCGTACAACATGGCGACCAGCTGATGAGGGTTTGCAGCAGCCACACCGCCATGGGCAGCGACAGACTGGTAAGCCGAGGCACGCGAGAAGGACTGATAGGCTGACATGTTGCAACTCCCTGATATTCAGGAACTGTAACGGCAGCTTCGGATCAGACTTTAGGCCCTACGGGCATTAAGTCAGCCTGTTGCCTTGGCTAATGCCGAGGTCAACTGGCTGGAGGTCTGCTGCATCTTGGCCAGCATCTGGTCCAGCGCATTAAATGTTTTCAGATAACGGGCCTGCACATCGACCATTCGCGCATTGAGCGCCGCTTGGGCTTTGGTCAGATCTTTGCGCCGCGCAGTAATTGAGTTATTGCGGGCATCAAGAGCACCCGTGGTGGTCGCCAGGTGGGAATCCAGCGCTGTCTTAAACTTAGTCGAGAGTCCGTTTGTACCGCTGAACAGCGCCGCCATAGCGCCAGGATTGGCCGTCTGTGCTGCCTGAAACTTGGTTGCATCCAGGGACAGCGTGCCATCTACCGCCGACGTGATACCCACAGAAGACAGACGATCGTAGGTCGTGCCGGCACTGGTGACGACGGACTGCGACAGCCGGCGCATCTCGGTTTGCAGCGCAGAAACCAGCGGATCGCCCTGCAAAGGACCCGCCGTTTTGGTGGCGGCCACATAGCCGCTGAGGCTGGCCATCTTACTCAGCAGACTGTTGTAGTTGCTGATGAAGTTCTGGACCTTTCCTTGCACACCGGCGGTGTCGTTGGAGATGGTCACTTTGGTCGAGACATTGGCGACAGAAACTTTTGACAGGCTTAGCGTTACGCCATCAATGGCTCCGGTCACCGTGTTGCTGGCGCTGCTGAGGGCATAGCCACCCACCTTAAGCGAGGCATTGGTCGCGGCTGTCGCGATGCTCATCTTAGAAGCCAGACCGATCCCGGTGTCCGTCACAGTCACAGCGTTAGCTTCACCGGTCGTGCCACCACTTAGAACAAGGTGAGCGCCATCGGTACCATTAACGATGGTGGCCGTAATGCCTGGGTTGGTGCTGGCGCTATTGATGGCATCGCGGATGCCGGAAAGGGTGTTGTTGGTGCTACCTATGGCCAAGGTAAAACTGCTGCTGCCCTGGGCAAGAGTCAAGGTACCTGTGCCCAACTGGGTGCTGCCCTGGCTTGCCGTACCGGCGCTGTAGCCAATCCGGGCGACATTGCTACCAGCGATCTTCATCGACTGTGCCGATACCAACTGGACACTGCCCTGTACCGTCAGCGATGTGGTGGCACCAGCCGCAGTGGTTGCATTGAGAGCATCGTTGGCCGTGTTGTTCAGCGTACCAACGCCCGTAGAGGTCGCTTTAAGGCCTACATTCGCGCCCGTTGCACCCAGCGTCTGCGAGATATTGATATTCCGGCCATCAGCGGCTTGCAGCTGCAGGCGGCCATTTGCAGAGTCATAGGTAGCGACAACGCCAGTCGCAGCCGTTTGGGCATTGATCAGGCTCGCCGCATTAGTGCCGGTCATCCCCGACGCGCTCTGGGCGGTGGTCACAACCACCGCACCGTTCAAGGTCAAGCTGTAGCCGCTGTTGGTAACGTTGGCCCAATCAAATGTGGCTGTCGTATCGGCTGTAGCCGTCAATCCACTGATGCCGGCAGCGCTAATGGCCGCAGCTTTGGCAAAGGCGCTGTTTGCGTTCTGGCCAACTGCGGCCCCGGCTACCGAGGCGCCGATAGAAACCGCTGAGCCGTAACCCACCGCAATAGTGAGGTCACCCGCTGCGAGATTGTTGCCGTCCACTCCGGAGCCCTGCACGCCGGCGTTATAGGCCGGGTTATAGCTCGTAGATGTGCCGACAATTGAGCTAGAAAAAGCATCTGAGGACAACTTTGACGCTGTGGCTAATGCCAACACTTCGATGTCGTAGCTGCCTGGTACAGCCGCACTGGTCGAGCTCACCCCGACGATGGTGGAGTCGGCTGTCACTGAGGAGCGCATCACCAGACTGGTGGAGTCAGTCAGCGCAGCGGCTGAGGACTGCAGGCCGGACAGCGCACCCTTCAACTGACTGATGGCCGAGAACTCTGTTGTGAGGTCTTTGTCGGTGGTCGTCAGCCGTTTATCGGACGATGCACGGTCAGCGGCCACCAGTTTGGTGACCATGCCGTTGACGTCCAGACCTGAGCCCAGACCTGTGGAAGCAAGAGGTGATGCCATAGTTCAATCATTCCAGAGCGCTGTCCAGATGCTGTGATCGACTGCACAGTCCGGCACCAACTATGCAAACTTTAGGCCGACTGGTTGACGAGCACACCCTGTCCACTGGCCATCTGCCGGGCGAACTTCAGTGCCTCTTCGCTGGGTAACTGGCGAATGACTTCACCCGACTTGGGATCACGGATCGTTATCACCTGTAACCCGGCCACCTTATCGACGGAGAACTCCACGCTGCCGGCCAAGGCCTGCAGGCTGGCGATGATCGAATCTGCTTGATCTGATGACGCTTTGGCGGGCGCGCCAGCTGGTGATTGCGCGAGTGCCGCGGTACCCGTCGGTGCAGCGGATACTGCAGAGGCCGCAACTGTCGCATTGCTCGACACCACGCTAGCGACTGACGTTGTCATCGGGTTGATTTTCATTTCGGTAGCCCTTTAGTGGCTCAACGTAAAAGTGAAAGCACAGCCTGCGGCGCGAGGTTGGCCTGGCTCAAGATCGCCGTTGCGGCTTGCTGCATCACCTGCGCCTTGGTCAGGTTAGCCGTCTCGGCCGCATAGTCGGTGTCGAGGATGCGGCTGCGGGAAGCCTGCAGGTTTTCAGAGTTCACCAGAATCGACGAGATCGTCGCCTCGATGCGGCTCTGAATCGCACCCATCTGGCCGCGCAAGTTTGCGACCTGATCCAGTGCGGCATCGACACTGGTGATCATCGCGTTGGCGTT
>Ga0114967_10004369_pt1 | contig 11372 bp, 5 predicted proteins | sample M_130628_MF_Meta_FD_92639 | JGI IMG/M metagenome (GOLD analysis project Ga0114967, IMG submission 92639) | Freshwater microbial communities from Lake Montjoie, Canada to study carbon cycling - M_130628_MF_MetaG | ecosystem: Environmental > Aquatic > Freshwater > Lake | place: Lake Montjoie... | reverse complement strand
TTCCCGCCCCGCTGGCCCCCATGACCCCGATCATTTCACCCGGATGTGCCACAAGTGAGACATCCGCGAGAAGTCGGCGACCGGCGACGTCGACTGCCAGATGAGATACCTCGATCGGAGCTGTGCCGCGACGGTCCTCCTCGTCGAGGGATCGTTCGTCCCGGGCCACCGTCAGTCGATAGCTTCCGAGCCCAATGACATCGCCTGGCCGCACCACGGCTTCCGCCGCGATGCGCCGACTGCCTACGAACGTTCCATTCGTACTGCCAAGATCAGTCACCAACCAACCACCGGGGGTGTGTTGAATCGACGCATGATGCGATGAAACCATCGGAAAATTGAGCACGACATCGCAATCGTGCGATCGTCCGAGAATGAAAGTCTGGCCGAGTTGTGGCAGCCTGAGATGCTTGGGATCGCTGCTCGGCAGCGGACGGGCCAGCAAATTGGAGGCAGGCTCGGCTGGCCAAGGGAACGGCGTCGATCGACCGAGCGTGATACGGTCAGATCGAGACACGGCAGTGGGTCCATGCAACTGTACGTCGTTGACGAACGTGCCGTTGGTACTGCCAAGATCTTCGAGGATCCAGCCGGCGTCGGTCTTTTCGAGTCGACAGTGCCGGCCGGAGACGTACGGCGATTCGATTTGAATGTCGCACGAGTCCGCTCCGCCGATGATCCAGGATACTTGCATCGAAGCCCTCGACAGAAGCCAGTCACACTGAAGAGCCGAGCCAGTTTTCACCCGAACAGAGTATATTATCCCACCGCTTGCGCACGTCCTATCCCGGAGGTCGGGTTGGGGTGCCTCGTTCCTACGGGGAATGGCGAGTACGCAAATGAAAGAACCAAAACGAGAAGTGCCGCAGCGTCCGGACGATGTCGGGACGATGCTCGAGCCGATCGACCCCGGTCGTTCTCAGAATAAGGTCTTGGATAGATCAGCTGGCAAGCCGGCCGCTGCACCCGCGAACCGAGGGCAGACGGCGGTAGAGCCGATTCCTGTTGGTGACTCAAGGCCGCCCGCAGCCCCTTCAATGGCCGCGGGCCGAGGTGCAGCAGTTTCGTTACCCCAAGCTTCTTGCCAAGAGCAGGTGTTTCAGCCTGTGAATCGCCCGTCCACACCGAGACTGACTCTGCTCGACGACGGAGAGTTGAGCGAAGGGGAGACGGTCAGGCTCAGAGAACCGATCACCGTCATTGGGCGGACCGAGGGGCACATTCGCCTTCCTCACGACCCGCTCGTTTCGAGTAGGCACGCCGAGATTGTGCGAGATGGTGCGGCTTCCACATGCCGGTGGATGCTTCGTGACTTAAGTAGCTCAAATGGCACGTTCGTCTGCTGCGCAAAAACAATCCTAAGACCTGACAGACTGATCCTTCTTGGGTCACGACGCTACCGATTCCGGCCACCCCAGGCGATCGCCATGCCGACGGAAGTAAATGCCGCCACCTTGATGGCAGATAGCGGGCAGGCGTTGGATCAGCTCTGGCCGGTGCTGATCGAGACGACACAGCCAGATTCGAACTCAAAGATTATCTTGGCGGGAATCGAGCTCTCCTTGGGGCAGTCTGGATCTGGAAGCTCTGTCGAGATTGACGATCCACTCCTGGCAGCCCACCATGCGACGATCCGGCGACAGTCGAACGGCGAATGGTGGATCGAGGCGAAGCCGAGCAAAAACGGGCTCTGGGTTCAGATCGCTTCGATCCGGTTGTCTGAATCGTGCCGGTTCCAATGTGGCGAGCAGCGGTTTTTATTTGTCGTTTAAGGGTTGGCAGTCTGCTAACGCAGGATGACTGTGGGCTTTTCCCGAGGCCGGCTCTGGTGCGGCCTGTCTCCGCGGAAGCGTCCGGTTCACTTGGCTGACTTGTTGAGGATACGCCATACTTTTGGCGGGTTCTATCCCTGCTGTTCCGACGCACAAGCCCCCATGACTACCGCAGCCACCGGTCGGATTCTCGCGGGCCGTTACCGACTGATTTCCGAGCTTGGCGTGGGCGGCATGGGGGTGACCTACCGCGCGTGGGATGACGTCAAACTCGTTCCCGTTGTCGTCAAGATGCCGAAGCGTGAGGCCCAGTCTGACGAGGAGTCGCTGCGTCGCTTTGCTCGCGAGATCGACGCGATGCTGGCGGTGCCCCACGAGCACATCGTGCCCATCACGGATCACGGCGACGACGATGGCTGCCCCTACGTGGTGATGCGGTTCCTGCCGGGAGGCTCACTCGCAGACCACCGCCGTCGGGACGACGAGGGTAACCCGCTTGCCAACTCTGCCGGCATGCTGCACTTCTGGCTGCCGGCTATTGCCGAGGCACTCGACTACGTCCACCAGCGGGGCATGCTGCACCGGGACGTGAAGCCCGGCAACATCTTCTTCGACGGCTTCTGGAACGCCTTTTTGGGAGACTTTGGCATCGCCAAGGTCGTCGACGGCACAGGTGGCCTGGCCAAGGAGCAGACTCTTACGGCAACCATGATGGCTATCGGTACGCCTGACTTCATGGCTCCGGAACTGTTTTCACCTAAGGCCAAGCCTGACGGGCGAGCGGATCAGTATGCTCTCGCCGTGACCGTCTACGAGATGCTCTGCGGCGTGAGGCCCTTTACGGGTTCAAAGGCACACATTGTCGTCGAACACACCGGCATGCAGGTGCCGCCGCTCCAGAACAAGGGCCTGAGGATCCCCGAGAGCCTGTGTTCGGCTGTCGAGCAAGCGCTTGCAAAAAAACCGGCAGAGCGATTTAGCACGTGCTCTGAGTTTGTGAGGGCAGCCTTGCAAGATGTAGCTCCCTTATCGCCAGAGCCGGATACCACGCGGCTGCTGTGCCCAGGCTGCAAGAACATCCTCAAACTGCCTCAGAGGGCGGCCGGCAGAACAGGGAGTTGTCCCAAATGTCGTGAGCCGATCGACGTCGCAGAAGACCTGGGAAGCCTGTGGCTCAAGAGGGAGGAGCGCGGGGCGGGGACGACTACAGCGAAGCAATTGCTCACGCCACTGGACGAGCCACGTACGCAGGCTTCAACACGCGCGATATGGCCGTGGGGCATGCTCGCTCTGACCACGTGCTGTGGGCTCGCGCTTGGGTATGCCGGTGGGGCCGTAAGCCAACAGGCGAAGATGCAGGCCGAGGTTGAACAGGCCAAGGCCCGTCGGCAAGTGGAATTAGACGCTGTGAACGAGTCGCTCGCGAAAGTAGCCAGCGAGAACGTCGAGCTTGAGCATGCGGTCGCGACACGCGACACCGAACTGGCTGCAGCTCTGGCAGCGAAAACGTCCTCGCCTGTAGAGGCGACCCCAGTAACGAAGCCCCGTGTGTTTCGGACTGAAAGTAATTCAGTGGGAGGAGGTCAGTCTGGCGAGGGTGACACGGAACAGAGCCAACCGAGGCTCGAAGACAGCCCGACAGAGCCGACGTCTGCGGATATCGAAGTGGAAGAAATTGTACAGCTGAAAGGGCTCACAAACTCCATCGATGTCGAAATGAAGCTGATTCCGGCCGGGACCTTCACGATGGGCCAGGCGGGAGGCGAGCCAAGCGTGGCGGCTCACCAAGTCATGCTGACAAAGCCCTTCTACATCGGCGTATACGAAGTGACGAATGCCCAGTGGAGGCGAGTGATGGGGGGCGTGCCGAGCAAGTGGCGTGATGACGATCGGCCCGTGGAGCGGGTGAGTGAGAAGGATGTGGCAGCGTTCTGCCAGAAGCTATCGGCTTTGCCAGAGGAGCGGGAAGCAGGTCTAGTGTATCGGTTGCCAACAGAAGCGGAGTGGGAGTATGCGTGCCGTGCTGGGAAGCCGACAGAATATTCGTTTGGGGATGAAGAATCTTCGCTGGGCGAATACGGCTGGTTCGATGGGAACTCTGGCCAGCAGACACACCCGGTCGGGCAGAAGAAGCCGAATGCGTGGGGTTTGTTCGACATGCATGGAAACGTGTGGGAGTGGTGCAGCGACTGGTATGGTGACTACCTAAATGGCGAGGCGACGGATCCAACTGGTCCATCATCCGGACCGTACCGTGGCTTCCGCGGCGGCGGTTGGGGTGACGCCGCGATAAACTGCACGTCGGCTCTTCGCATTAGGGAGAAGCGGCTTTCCCAGCCGGACAGCCAAGGATTCCGTCTCGTCTGCAGTCAGTTAGTGCCTGTCACGCTGCCGCTCAAGAAGAAAACGAATTCTCTGGGCATAGAAATGCTTGAGATTCCCGCCGGTACATTTTTGATGGGCGAAGGTGATGGTGCTGTAGCGGTGACGCTCACGCTTCCGTTCTGGTTGGGCAGGACTGAAGTGACTCAAAAACAGTGGTCGGCTTTTATGGGTACAGAGCCTTGGATTGTGGAAGGGCAATCGCCGCAAGGAGCCACATATCCTGCGGTCAACATAAGTTGGCATGAAGCACAAGGCTTTTGTGCACAGCTGACTAAGCGTGAGCGATCGCTACGCAGAATACGGGCAGACGAGGAATATCGTCTGCCTACCGATGCGGAGTGGGAATATGCATGCCGAGCTGGAACGACGACGGCGTACTCGTTTGGGGACAACGAATCAAACCTAGGTGTTTTCGCTTGGTTTGACGAAAATAACGGTAAAGCCATTCAGCCGGTAGGGAAGAAGCAGCCGAACCCATGGGGCTTCTTTGACATGCATGGAAATGTCGCGGAGTGGTGTTCGGATTGGTTTGCGAACGAAGTATTAGGCGGCGTTGATCCAGTTGGCCCCGATAAAGGCTCCGCTCGCGTCGTCCGTAGTGGCTTTTGGTGGCATCGCCCAGCCGATTATCAGTCTTCTCGCCGCCACCAAGAAGCCCCAACCTATCATGACAGCAGACTGGGCTTCCGCGTTGCACGTGGTCCGTCTGCGTCGAACGCGACCGATGACGAGGCGTCATTGTCGCCTCAGACGACGTGGTACCTCGCTGATTTGGCTCCTGCTGGCAGCAAAGTGGGGGCCTATCAGCTTGAAAAGGGCAAATTAACTGAGTGGTCAGTGAACGGCTTGGATATCAGCAAAGGATTAATGGCCCACGCTCCAAGTTTTATCGATTTTGTGGTGCCGACCCCCAAACTAGCCGTGCTTCGAGGTGCGGTGGGGATTAGCCGTGTGAATGTAAACAGCCAATGCCGTTTCATGGTATTCGGTGATGGCAAAAAGCTATGGGAAAGTGGTGTGATCAGTCAAAAGCCGGGAGGGCGCACGTCCACGGTGCAGGAGTTTTCCATAAGCCTGACGCGAGTGCGCACGCTGCGATTAGCCGTAGATTCTTTAGGCGATATCAATTCAGACCATAGTGTATGGATTGACCCCAGAATCGAACTCAAGTCCAGTCGCTAATCGCGAGTGCAATCTCGGTCGTCACACTGCTGCCAATCCGGCTTCAGCGGCGGAACTGGATCGGCAGCAAAATATTAGGGTGCTCCCATAGCGCTGCTTTTGCATCATCAGAAAGGGTGACAAGACCGTCGAGCGATAGGAAGTGCTTGTGCTCATTCAGCGCATCGGCTGCCTCCGGAGTGATATTTTTCAGCCCGTTGAGCCACAGTCCGTCGTCATGTTCTGCCAACGCCGCGGCAACTTCGGGCGAGATTTCGATCAGACCATTGAGGAATAGCCTGCTCTCGTGCTTAGCCAGCGCGGCGGCTACGTCGGGGGTGATCCGTTTCAGGCCGTTGATTTGCAGCGACCCGTCATGCGTGGCCAACGCCTCTGCTACCTTGGGAGAGATCGTTGTCAGGCCATTGAGCATCAGCCGGCCCTCCTGCTTTGCCAGTGACGCGGCTTGCTCTACGGTCAGTTTCTTAATCGCATCGTGTTGCGTTAAGTCTACGGTCGGTTTTTTTACAGTGCGTGACTTTTTCGGTACCTGAGCCGCCTCAACCAATCCGCAGCACAGAATCAAGGCCGCAACAATTCCCAAACGCATCGCAAGCCACCTCCGTGTGCGGGCCTACTCCTGTCGTATCGGCTCTCCGGCCCGCCGTGTCTTTCGGTGTCGTACACAGATTCATACTTGGCTGACGTGCGGAGCATACGCCATACTTTCGGCGGGTGCCATCCCCGCTTTTTAGATCCACGCGTCCTATGTCCACTGCTGCCACCGGTCGGATTCTCGCGGGCCGTTACCGGTTGATTTCCGAGCTTGGGGTGGGCGGCATGGGTGTGACGTACCGCGCGTGGGATGACGTCAACGCGGTGCCGGTCGTCGTCAAGATGCCGAAGCGTGATGCCACGTCTGACGATGAGGCCCTGCGTCGCTTTTCACGCGAGATCGACGCGATGCTGGCTTTGCCGCACGAGCACATCGTGCCCATCACAGATCACGGCGATGACAACGGCTGCCCCTACGTGGTGATGCGGTTCCTGCCGGGAGGCTCCCTGGCAGACCACCGTCGTCGGGACGACGATGGCAACCCTCTTGCCAACCCCGCGGGCATGCTGCACTTCTGGCTGCCGGCGATCGCCGAGGCGCTCGATTTCATCCACCAGCGAGGCATGCTGCACCGGGACGTGAAGCCCGGCAACATCTTCTTTGACGGCTTCTGGAACGCCTTCTTGGGAGACTTTGGCATCGCCAAGGTCGTCGACGGCACAGGTGGCTTGGCCAAGGAGCAGACTCTCACGGCAACCATGATGGCGATTGGCACGCCTGACTACATGGGTCCGGAGCTGTTTTCTCCCAAGTCCAATCCTGACGGACGTGCAGATCAATACGCCCTCGCCGTGACTGTCTACGAGATGCTCTGCGGTGTGCGGCCTTTTACGGGTTCCAAGGCACACATTGTCGTCGAACACACCGGCATGCAGGTGCCGCCGCTCCAGAACAAGGGCCTGAGGATCCCCGAAAGCCTGTGTGTAGCTGTCGAGCGGGCGCTCGCGAAAAAACCTGCTGAACGATTTAGCACGTGCTCGGAGTTTATGCGTGCAGCGTTGCTGGATGTGGCTCCCTTATCGCCAGAGCTGGATACGACGCGGCTGCTGTGCCCTGGCTGCAAGAACATCCTCAAGCTGCCTCAGAAGGCGGCCGGCAGAACTGGGCGGTGTCCCAAATGCCGTGAGCCGATGGACGTCGCAGAAGACCTGGGCAGTCTGTGGCTCAAGAGCGAGGAGCGTGGGAAGGAGAGCGCCACGTCAAAGCAATCGCTCGTACCACTGGATGAGCCACTTCCGCAGGCTTCAGCGGGCACGATATGGCCGTGGGGCATGCTCGCTCTGACCACGTGCTGTGGGCTCGCGCTTGGGTATGCCGGTGGGGCCGTAAGCCAACAGGCAAAGATGCAGTCCGAGCTCCAGCGGGGTGAGAGCCAGTGGCAAGATGAACTACTCGCCGCGAAGGAGTCGCTCGCGAAAGCAGTCGGCGAAAACGCCGAACTCAAGCAAAAGCTCGCCGCACTTGATGCCGAACCGGAATCGGCTACCGCAGCGAAAACGTCCTTACCTGGTGAGGCGAACCCCGTCACCCAGTCTTCTATGTTTCGCGCTGAAAACCCCAGGAATTCCATCGGCGTCGAATTCGTGCATATCCCGAAGGGCGAGTTCGTGATGGGGAGTCCGACGACGGAGACAGACCGCGAACTAAACGAACGCCCAGTACGAGTGACGCTCTCTCACGACTTCTTGCTGGGCAAGACCGAAGTCACCAGAGGTCAGTGGCAGAAGGTGATGGGTACGACGCCGTGGGGCATTGTGCCTGGGACGGCAGACAGTGAACTGCCGGCGACGACGGTCAGCTGGGAAGATGCAGCCGTGTTCTGTAAGAGGCTGACTGAGAGGGAACGTGCGAGTGGCGAAATAGGAGCAGATGAGCAATACCGTCTTCCAACTGAAGCAGAGTGGGAGTATGCCTGCCGAGCTGGCACCACGACAAAGTATTCGTTTGGGAATGCTGATTTACTGCTAGGTGCCTTCGGTTGGTTTGATGGGAACTCTGACAAGCAGACCCATCCCGTTGGGCAGAAGGAGCCGAACGCAATGGGCTTGTATGACATGCACGGGAATGTGTGGGAGTGGTGCAGCGACTGGCGCGGGGAGTATCCGGACGGTACGGTGCAGGACCCACAGGGGCCGCCCGTGGGCTCAGACCGTGTCCGCCGGGGCGGCTGCTGGAGCAACTCTGCCTGGAGTTGCCGGTCGGCGTACCGCTCCGGGCGCGGCCCGGCCTTTCGAAGCGACTCCCTGGGTTTCCGCCTTGCCCTGGAGTCCGTTTGGATCGAGCCCGCAGGAGGCCAGTAAGTGAGCAGGGCAAGTGATCGATACGGAAGAAATTGGGGGCAGAATTACTCCAACCAGATTGTTGCTGTTCGTGATGCCGCTAAAGGGGGCATGTCAATTCGAAGCTGGCCGCAGCATCAATGCTGGGAATCCGTGGGCCCAGCAGTGCCCCTCGTAAAGGTGGTTGGCTGATCAGGTTGCTGGTATGATTATTGCGATAAATACAGGATCATTTCATCCCGCATACCACCACCTGCAGGCCGCAGCCAACCATGTCCCCTCATCGCTTCAGCATTGCAAGCGGACTGCTTCTCTTTGTTGGCTTGGTGGCGATCCTATCGATTGGTCGTTGGGATCGCGGAAGGAAAGAATCCGCTCTCATTACGGACGACCGCGTTGTATTGAACGCCGGTGAGGGCGCGGTCTTGGCTGGGCCCGTAGTGGCTCAGCCGAATCCCCCAGTGCCTGCTGTCGACCGACCTAAAAATGACGACATGACGGCCAAGTTAGCTGACGTGAGGCGGGAACTCGCTCGCGTCACAGAACAACTTGACCGAAAGAGGGCCGACATCAAGCAACTTGAGTTGAACCCGGAACGTCCGCGTGCCGTCTTGGATGAGTCCAACGAGCAACGACGCGCACTGGAAAAGCGAATCGAGGATCTTGAGTTAAAGCTCAAGACAACAGAGTCAAAAGCTGAAGCGTCGCAGGAGGCCTTGGATGCTATGAAATTGGATGATATGAAGCAGGGACAGCGGGCTCGCGTGAATGCAGTTGCCCAAGGGCAGGTAAATACAATCCTTGGGCGTGGTGCGCTGCTGGACGCGCAGACGCGACTCGATCCCTTGCGATTTCGTGATCCCGCCATGCCAGCCTTCACTCCCTCTGCGGCCGCAGTTGCAGCCGCAGGAGCCTCAGGCGGCGGCGGCGGTGCTCCCAACACATTTCCGGGCTCGACGGTTGCGGGCGACTTTATGCGAGGCGAAGCGGACCTCATGCGGTCTGCAGGTCAGTATAAATTGGCTTCTTCTCAGGCGGCGATCAACGTGCAGACAGCGAATTCACTGGCTATGGAAAACCGGATGCGAGGCACTGAAACATTCTTTGAGATGCGTCGCGTAAACCGAGCTGCGCAAGCTCTTGAGGCGGGCCCCCGGCCGACCATGGAGCAGGTCGTGCGTTACGCCAGCATGGGGCTGCCGCCCCGTCTTTCCAGTCTCCAACTCGATCCAGTCACTGGCGATGTCGCTTGGCCGATTGTGTTGAGAGACGAGGTCTATCTCGACGACACAAAATATATCGAAAAGTGCTTTCGCGAGCGGGCGGCAGCTGGCAGCCTTTCGTATCAGCAGTTCACTTTAGTGGAGGCCGCTTTTGCAAGCCTCAGGGATTCACTGAAGCAGAACGTCGACGAGTACCCTGCAGCAAAGTATGGAGAAGCCCGCACGTTTGTCGATTCGCTTCGGTACGAGTTTCAACTCCCAGTCAAGTGAGCGAGAAACCTGAAGGTACTCAAGCAAGCACGGAGCGATTTAGCAAGACGAGTCGCCTGCTCAGGAAGGCTTGCGTGTGAGTCGGGAGTATACGCTCCCAAGAATAAGCACCACCATCGTTGCAAGTACGAGAAGCGGTGTTATTGGCTTGCTCCTCCAACCGGCGCTTGGGAACCATGGATCGGCAATGTCCTGAAATCGGGAAACCCACGGTTTCATCGGGTCGGGGACCTGCAAAAGTGCTCGCGAGTCGGCCTCGTTGCTCAATAAAGCCTCGAAAGCCCAGCGGGATGGCATGAGGTCGGCCACAAGCCCGAACGCATAGGACATATCTGCCAGTGGCAGCAATATGCCGCCGAGCACAACAAGCGGCAATACCACGATCGGCAGCGATGCTGCTGCAGTCTCAGGAGTATTGACCGCGGCAGATACGCTCAGCCCGATCACGGTGCCGGCTCCAGCAGCCAGCATCATGACTCCGAAGCTGTAGATCCAGTTGCCAGACAGTCCGCATGCCCAGATCCCTGTGGCCAGCAAAATGGCACACTGGAGAACGCAGATCAAGCCAAGCACCCCAACTTTGGAACCGAGATAGGCGAGTGGCGACAGCCCTACCATCCGTTCTCTGCGATAAATAGCCCGTTCATCAACGAGTTCGCGGGTAGCGTTCGAGCAACCAAACCACACGGCCGCGAGGGCTATCAGAAACGTTGCCATGGCGATCGAACTTGTGACGCTTTCCCATGACGCGACGCTCAGCTGTGCACTGGCCTTCTCTCCGAATACCCCAGCGATAAGCAATGCGATAGCTGGGGCCTGCGCGAGCAGCATCACGGTATTCCAGCGATCGGCCATCTTTACGGCAAGCATCCGATGGACGAGGGTTATGCATTGATGGCCGATCTCGGCGAGAGAAAGTGTTTTGGGCTGAATAGCTGCCTCCGGAGAGGCAGTGTTGGGGGTTAACCGAGAAGTCACCCAGTCCCGGTAGCTTGAAGAAGACTTGTAGAGAGCTTCCCAGTGAGCAGCGGGACGTGTGGTCAGTCCTCGCAGAATCGCCTCGGCATCTGATCCCGAGCGCTGTCCGGTAGAGTGTGGTTCGAAGAAAGCCGCCGCGGGATAGGCGGGGCCATACCACACGAGACGTCCCGTGCCGTTGGTTGAGTCGTCGCGGGCCATGACGGCCACTGCATTCAGGAGCTTCAGGATTTCGCTGCTGGGTTGGTGGATTGTAAGGATGATGGTCTTGCCCGCATCGGCAAGCTTTCTTAACAGCTGCATGAGCGTCAAGGCATCGACGCTTGAAAGACCCGAGGTGGGTTCGTCGAGAATGAGAACCGGAGGGTCTGTGATCATCTCCATCGCCACGTTGAGGCGTTTCCGCTGACCACCGCTGATGCCACGACGTGCGGCCGAGCCGATACGGATGTTTTCGGTGCCGGAGAGACCCAGTTGGTCGATTACTGCCTCGACCCGGGACTTAATTTCATCGTCGCCGTAGTCTCGTGGCAGCCTCAGGCGTGCGGAGTACCACAGCGCCTGCTCCACGGTGAGATCCGCGTGCATGATGTCATCCTGCGGAACATACCCGACCTGCCCGCGGAGTTGATCCCGCTGGCGCTGGCAATCTACGCCTGCGATCGTGACTCGCCCTTCAACCGTCGGC
>Ga0114967_10004367_pt1 | contig 11373 bp, 10 predicted proteins | sample M_130628_MF_Meta_FD_92639 | JGI IMG/M metagenome (GOLD analysis project Ga0114967, IMG submission 92639) | Freshwater microbial communities from Lake Montjoie, Canada to study carbon cycling - M_130628_MF_MetaG | ecosystem: Environmental > Aquatic > Freshwater > Lake | place: Lake Montjoie... | reverse complement strand
TCTTTCCTTGATGAAAGAAAAGTAACAAAAGAAAAATCAAGTCTCCGTGATTGAACTTGCTTCCGTAAACTACAGCATTTTTAAAACTTCTAAAAAGTGACTTTTATCGATGAGCTATAGCTATCTCAATCGTTTACACTTTTCATTGCGCTTCAAAAACCGTCCAATCACTAGGACGGCTATCTTCTGCAAGATCCATTTTATTTTAAAACCTTCGATTTAAGATATGTTACTTCAGGCGATGATATTACAGAACTATCATTCAGTAAATTTGAATTTTCTGCAATAAAAATTACCTCAGCACCTCAAAATACTTGTAATGAGTTTACCGAAATAAGTTTTACCTGAGAAATATTTCGATTAGGTCAAATATCTAAAAAATCATTACCTTAGCAAAGAAATTTGATTGTGAATTATTGCTAATCAGCTGAATCATTTACTTTTCTTATTTCGGCATTGTTTTTGCAATTTTTCAGAAAAATTCAACAAAATGGCATTTATTTACTCTTTTTTGATTTCATTTTTAATCAATTTTGGTCATCCTGCTGATGTTCCATACAGTGACTTAGAAAATGCTTTTACAACAGGAAATGCATCTTCGATTGTTTCCATGGGAAAAGAAAAAATGCTTATTTCGATTTTTGACAAGGAAGCTGCTTACAGTCAATCTCAAGCAACATTGATTTTGAAAGATTTTTTCTCCAAAAAACCTGCAACGTCGTTTAAATTCAATTTCAAAGGAAAAGAATCTTCTGACGGCACATTTGCTATTGGCGTTTACACTTCCAAGACAGAAAACTACCGCGTAACTATTCATTTCAAGAAGATTTCGGCGGAATTTAAAATTGAAAGATTGACGATTGAGAAGAGTTAGGGAGCTTTTTGTTAGATTGTTAGATTGTTGGATTGTTGGATTATTAGAACTTACCACTGTCGATTATTTTAGACTTATCAATTCACTCCAAAAATCCAATAATGCATTAGTGGATTTTTTTTAGATTGTTGGATTTTTAGATCGTTGGATTATTAGAATGTGCAGCTAACGATTATTTGATAGATCGACCGCTTGTCCAAATATCCATAAATCCAATAATCGAAATATCCAAAATTTTAATCCGTGCATCCGTGGCTAAAAGATCGCCAAATCGGAATATCGCCATATTCCGATGTTACCCATATTTCAAATGTTCAATCTTCATTTAAATTTACACCTGACATTTTGACACACTTCAGTTTATTTACTTATTTTTGTAACTCAATATCTGTTATTAAAAATGAACAACACCGATTTAGAAAAAAACAAAGTAATTGATGAATCAAGACAAGGCGAAGCTTTGATCTTGGGAGAAAACACAAATAATTCTGGTAAAAAATTATACATTGAAAGTTATGGATGCGCTATGAATTTTGCTGACAGCGAAGTTGTTGCATCTATTTTAGCAAAAGATGGTTTTCAAACAACCAATAATTTTGAAGAGGCAGATGTTATTTTATTAAATACTTGCTCAATACGTGAAAACGCTGAAATTCGCGTTCGCAAAAGATTACACGACTTTAAGAAACAAAAAAAATCACAGCCAGAATTAATTGTTGGAATTTTGGGTTGTATGGCCGAAAGACTCAAACAGAATTTACTAGAAGAAGAAAAATTGGTTGATATTGTTGCCGGACCTGATTCTTACAGAGATTTACCTAATTTAATTGAAGAAGTTGGCACTGGGCAAAAAGCAGTAAATGTTTTACTTTCTCGCGAAGAAACTTACGCCGATATTTCTCCTGTGAGACTTGATAAAAGCGGTGTTTCAGCATTTGTGAGCATCACAAGAGGTTGCGATAATATGTGTTCGTTTTGTGTTGTTCCTTTCACAAGAGGACGAGAAAGATCCCGTGATCCACAGACGATTGTTGAAGAATGCAAAAATCTATTCGAAGCTGGTTACAGAGAAGTCACTTTATTGGGGCAGAATGTGGATAGCTATCGTTTCAATATGACAAGCAAAGGTGAAATCAAAGAAGAAAATCTCCCAACGACCAATTTTGCACAACTGATGACTCTTGTAGCGGAAGTAAATCCATTGTTACGCGTTCGTTTTTCAACTTCTCATCCAAAAGATTTAACTGACGACTTCTTAGCAGTGATGGCGAAATATGATAATATTTGCCCTTATATTCACCTTCCTGTTCAATCTGGAAGCACAGAAGTTTTGCATAAAATGAACCGTGGTTATACCAGAGAATGGTACTTAGAAAGAATTGCTGCAATCAAGAAATTTATTCCAGACGCGACGATTTCAACGGATATCATCACTGGGTTTTGTGGCGAAACAGAAGAGCAGCACGCTGAAACAAAAAGCTTGATGCAGGAAGTGAAATTTGATTTTGCCTACATGTATACGTATTCAGAAAGACCGAAAACATTGGCTGAACGGAAATATGAAGATGATATTCCGGAGGCAACTAAAAGCAGACGTCTAACAGAAATTATTGACATTCAACGCCACAATTCATTGTTGTCTAATCAAAAACAATTGGGGCAAATTCAAGAAGTTTTGGTAGAGGGAATTTCAAAAAAATCAGCATTTGAAATGGCTGGAAGGAATCCATACAATTCAAGGGTAGTTTTCCCAACAGAAAATGCAAAACCAGGCGATTATGTGCTGGTTAAAATTCTCAATTGCACATCAGCTACTTTGATAGGTGAAATCGTTTAACCAACTTTGATTTTTCAAAACGAACAGACAACAAAATGGATATTCGACAAATAAAACAACGATTTTCAATCATAGGAAACGCACCTCTACTCAACCGGGCATTGGAAGTTGCCGCACAAGTTGCACCGACAGACATTTCGGTTTTGGTGATGGGAGAAAGTGGAACAGGAAAGGAAATTATACCACAAGTTATTCATCAACTGAGTTCAAGAAAACATGGTGAATATATTGCAGTAAACTGTGGCGCAATTCCCGAAGGAACAATTGATTCTGAATTATTTGGACACGAAAAAGGTTCGTTTACGGGCGCTAGTGGAAGTCGTGAAGGATATTTTCAAGTGGCAGATGGAGGAACGATATTTTTGGATGAAGTCGCAGAATTACCGATGCAAACACAAGTGCGATTATTGCGTGTATTAGATACTGGAGAGTTTATTCGCGTTGGTTCGTCGAAAGTGATTAAAACGAATGTTAGGGTTGTTGCAGCGACCAACGAAAATATGAGTCGCGCAATTCAAAGTGGAAAATTCAGAGAAGATTTATTATATCGACTAAGTACAGTGCCAATCAGCTTGCCTCCTTTGCGTCAAAGGAAAGAAGATATAAATTTGATTTTCAGAAAATTTGCCAGCGATTTTGCTGATAAATATAGAATGCCTCCCATTAAATTGACTGAAGATGCGGTGCTTGTGTTGGAAAATTACAAGTGGCCAGGAAATATTCGTCAGTTGAAGAATTTGGTTGAACAAATATCAGTCATTGAAAACAGAAGAGAAATTGATGGAATTACCTTGCAAAGCTATTTACCGCAGGCAGAAGATCAATTTCCGAGTGTCATTAACAAAAGTGAGCAAGAGAATTTTTCGGAGCGCGAATTGATGTACAAATTTTTGTTTGACATGAAAGGCGATTTGAATGATTTGAAAAAGTTGGTGACTGAATTAATCAATCAAGGTCCTGAATTTCAGTTGAATTCAGATCAATCTGCTATGATTAATCGCATGTATAGCGACATAAACCCAGTCAATGATAAAGCAACGTTATTGCCAGCAATTGTGAACCACAATTCAGATTTCAGAGCCAAAGAAGAACCATTTGTAAATGAATATCAAGAACATGTGGAAGTGGAAGAATCCTTATCTTTGGAAGATCGCGAAAAAGAATTGATTCAAAAAGCATTAGACAAACACCGCGGAAAACGAAAATATGCGGCCGATGAATTGGGGATTTCGGAGCGAACTTTGTATCGTAAAATTAAAGAATATAGTTTACCAGGATAAATGAAAGTATTGATTTCCATATTGTTAATAAGTTTACTGGCGTCTTGCTGGCCAACAAGCGTATCCTTCAAAGACGCTGGCTCAATGGATCCTCGTTGGCAAAAATTTACTGTCAAAACACTGGAAAACAATGCATCCAATGCCAATTTAAGTTTTCCTGCGCAATTAACGGAAGCCATCAAAGACGGAATTCAAAACAATACGCGATTAAAATTGAGCAATAATTTGGATTCTTCCCAAGTGAATATTGAAGGCACAATTACAAGTTATTCGATTACGCCAATCGCTTTGCAAGCAGGAGATGTGGCGGCGCGAAATAGACTGACAATTTCTACCAATTATACCATTTTCATCAATGTAGAACCATTGGAAAACGAACCGATTTCTGAAAATAAGATGACTTTAACAAGCACACGGTTTGCAGATTATGATTCCAATTTAGATTTATCGGCAGTTGAAAGTCAATTGTTGGAAGAAATAAATAAGCAAATTGTACAAGACGTTATCAATAAAATACTTTCAAACTGGTAAGTATGAATTTAGATCAAATATCCACTAGAATTGCAGATCCCGCCTCTTGTTTAGGACAAGAAATTCCAGCGTTGAAAGAATTGACTGAAAAATATCCATATTCACAGATTTTCTCGATTTTATATTTGAAAGCACTGTCTAATCACAACGATTTTGGATTTGAAGATGCTTTACAAAAACATGCTTACCGCATTTCAGACAGAATGAAATTGTATTATCTGATTCATGGAGAATCAAATAATCAACAAGAAAGCATTGAAGAATCAGTTCAAACTGTTGTTGAAAAAGTGCAAGAAGCTGAAATATTGCCTGCAGTTGCTGAAGTTGAAGAAAAAATTGTTAATGAAACACTTCCTGAACCTAAAATAAAAGTTGAAGTTGAAGAAGTTGTGCTTTTGGCAGATGAACCTGCTGCAATTCCCGAACCGATTGAAAAAATTGAAGTAATTGAAAAAGAGCCAGAAATTGAAAAAATTGAAGTAACTGAGATCGAAATTGAGCCAGAAATTGAAGCAACAAATGACGTTTCTGAAAAAGAAATTCCTGCTGAAGTAATTGAGCTCAATTCAGATCAAAACGCACAAGATGACGGATTGAATTTGGAGATTATTTCGCAAGTTGTGGCGAACGTTTACAATGAAAATTTAGAAAATTCGGTTCCGGAACAGAAAAAAATAGAAATTGTAGAAAAAATTTCTGAACAAATTGAAACAGAGATTTCAACAATTGAAAAAGAAGTTTTTACAGAGAAAAGAAGTTTTACTTCTTGGCTGAAAATGGGTGAAAAGCCAACACAAACTTTAGTTCCGAAAGAGACAAAAATTGCCGAAGTTGAAATTGAATTAATTGAAAAACAAATAGATAAAATCATAAATAAATTTATTGAGAAGGAACCAAGTATTTCTAGGCCACAAAAAGAATTTTATTCTCCTTCCAAAAAAGCGAAAGAAAGTGTGAATCCAGACAGCCTAATTTACACGCAAACTTTGGCAAATATTTTCGCAATTCAAGGGAATTTTCCGAAGGCAATTGTCGCCTATGAACAATTAATGTTGACAAATCCAGAAAAAAAGATTTTCTTTGCAAATCGAATTCAAGAATTAAAAGAAAAATTAAAATAATACAAATGGGAGCTTTATTATCAATTATCATCATTTTAGCCAGTATTTTACTGATCGTTGTTGTCTTTATTCAAAACCCAAAAGGTGGCGGTTTATCTTCAGATTTCGGTGCGTCTTCACAATTGGGTGGTGTCCAAAAAACGAATGATTTCATTGACAAATCAACTTGGACTTTGGCAGGTGTGATTATGGTTTTGAGTATTGTATTGACAATTCAATCAACGCCGAAAAAACAAGTTGTGAAAGAAACTCCAACTTCTGAGCAAGGACAAAACAAGCCAGCACAATAAAAGAGATTTCTACAAAATATTTAAAATGTCAGTATGTCAGTACTGGCATTTTTTTTGCGCAAAAATTTCCTCTTCAATGTAAAAATGTCGCATTTATAAGCGTGGCACAAAATTGGGCGAAACAGAGCGAACATATAAAATTTTATATTCACATGTCAACATCATTTAAACCATTGGCGGACCGCGTTCTTATTGAAGCAGCGCCAGCAGAGCAAAAAACAGCAAGTGGGATCATCATTCCGGACACAGCGAAAGAGAAACCGTTAAAAGGGGTTGTCATCGCTGTTGGAAATGGTAAAAAAGATGAACCAATGACTGTAAAAGTTGGGGATAATGTCATTTATGGACAATATTCAGGAACAGAAATCAAGTTAGATGGAAAAACTTTCTTGATCATGAAGGAAGCAGATATCTACGGAATAATCTAAGGTTAAAACATTTAAAATTTTAAATCATGGCAAAAGAAATTTATTTCGACGTTGAAGCACGTGAAAAGCTTAAAAGAGGAGTGGACGCTTTGGCAAATGCAGTTAAAGTTACCCTTGGACCAAAAGGAAGAAATGTAGTTATTGGCAAAAAATTCGGTGCGCCAAATATCACCAAAGATGGTGTAACGGTTGCCAAAGAAATAGAATTGAAAGACCCTGTTGAAAACATGGGTGCACAAATGGTGAAAGAAGTTGCTTCTAAAACAGCTGATATTGCTGGTGATGGAACAACAACGGCAACCGTTTTGGCTCAAGCAATCATTTCTGCAGGAATGAAAAACGTAGCTTCTGGCGCTAATCCAATGGATTTGAAAAGAGGAATCGACAAAGCTGTTGCAGCAGTTGTTGCGAATTTGAAAAAAATCTCGAAAGAAGTTGGTTCTGACAACGATAAAATCAAACAAATCGCTTCTATTTCTGCAAACAACGATGAGACAATCGGCGCATTGATTGCTAAGGCGATGAAAGTAGTTGGAAACGATGGTGTAATCACAGTTGAAGAAGCAAAAGGAACTGAAACAGAAGTGAAAACTGTGGAAGGAATGCAGTTTGACAGAGGATATTTGTCTCCATACTTTGTTACAAATGCTGAAAAAATGATCACCGATATGGAAAACCCATTGATTTTGATCTACGACAAAAAAATCTCCAACATGAAAGAATTGCTTCCAATTTTGGAACCAGTTGTTCAGGCAGGAAGAGCGTTGTTAATCATCGCAGAAGATTTGGATGGAGAAGCATTGGGAACTTTGGTGGTGAACAGAATTCGTGGTTCATTGAAAGTGGCTGCAGTGAAAGCACCGGGATTTGGTGACCGCCGCAAAGCCATGTTAGAAGACATCGCAATCTTAACTGGAGGACATGTAATTTCAGAAGAAAGAGGTTATACGTTGGAAGGTGTTACGATTGATATGTTAGGAACAGCTGAAAAAATCGAAATCGACAAAGACAATACAACAATCATAAATGGTGCTGGACAAAAAGACGCAATTCAAGCGCGTGTTGGACAAATTAAAGCACAAATTGAATCTTCTACTTCAGATTACGACAAAGAAAAATTGCAAGAAAGATTGGCTAAATTGGCTGGTGGAGTTGCAGTTTTGTACATTGGTGCGCCAACTGAAATGGAAATGAAAGAGAAAAAAGACCGCGTTGACGATGCACTCGCTGCAACAAGAGCTGCGGTTGAAGAAGGAATCGTTCCTGGTGGTGGCGTTGCTTTAATTCGTTGTATTGCAGTTTTAGATAATTTGAAAGGATTGAACGAAGATGAAGATACAGGAATTGCCATTGTGAAACGCGCTGTTGAAGAACCATTGAGACAAATCATTGCCAACGCCGGTGGTGAAGGTGCTGTGGTTGTTCAAAAAGTGAAAGAAGGAAAAGATGATTTCGGTTACAACGCACGTACAGAAGTGTACGAAAACTTGTATGCTGCAGGAGTGATCGATCCAACGAAAGTAACGCGTATCGCTATTGAAAATGCATCTTCTATCGCTGCGATGTTGTTGACAACAGAATGTGTTATCGCCGACGAACCAGAAGAAAACACTCCAGCAATGGGCGGAATGCCTGGTGGAATGGGTGGAATGATGTAATTGGAGACATTAGACCTGAGACATTAGACTTGAGATATTAGACTTGAGATATTAGACAAAAGATTTTAAGATATTAAGATTTTAGGATTTTAAGACTTTATTTTCTGCGGTTAATCGTTAGGTTAATCGTTTAGTTGCGGAACAAATGCAGTAATTTAGTCTAATAGTGGCGAAGCAACGAGTCTACAGTCTAGAGTCTTATTGCGAAGCGGTTCTTTTTTTAGTCTAGTTTCGGATAGATTTATTATTTTTACAACACTTATAAAGAGTCGCTTTTAGCGGCTCTTTTTTCGTTCCCTCTTCCTGATTGATTCAGATAGAACGGAACGTCGCTATATAGAATGCCTTCTCTGTTTTAGGATGGAGAAGGTTTCCTAGCCCTGACAGCAGTGACATCTCCCGATTTTTTCAATCGGGAATATAACGAATGGCAGGAAATAGCTCCTAAAAAACTTTAAACTAATGCAGATTGCAACTCAATCACCGTAATCTCAGGGCGAATCCCTACTCTGCCCATGTATCCCAAACAGCCCAAGCCGCGGTTTACATACAAATGTTGATTTCCATTGGGGTATAATCCAGCCCATTGAGGATAAATGTATTGTGACGGACTCCATTTGAAACCTGGGATTTCTATGCCGAATTGAAAACCGTGGGTGTGGCCAGAAAGTGTCAAATCGATGTCGGGGTGTTGGTCCTTGATTTCTGAACTGTAATGACTTGGATCATGCGAAAGTAAAATTTTGAAAGGCAAGTGCTCTGAACCTTTTTTGGCTTCTGTGAATTTTCCGTATTTCTTGAAATTCAAGTTTGCACCCCAATTTTCAATTCCTACAACACCTATTTTCTCTCCGTCTTTTTCGAGGACAACGTGTTCATTCAAAAGCAATTTCCAACCCAATTTTTGATGCAAATCATGCATTTGTTTCATGTTGTGCGCTTTTGCTTCTGCGTTTTCCCACTGGTGGTAATCCCCGTAATCGTGGTTTCCCAAAATACTGTAAACGCCCATCGGCGCCGATAATTGCGACAAAATCGGAATGTAAGGAAAAGCCTCATCCGTGCGATTGTTGACAATGTCGCCCGTAAAAAAAATCACATCTGGCTTTTCGGCTTTGATCAAATCAAATGCTTTTTGCAGTTGGTGATTTCCTTGCAAACTTCCGGTGTGAATGTCAGAAATTTGAACAATTTTCAATCCGTGGAAAGCTTTCGGTAAATTTGAAAATTTAATTTTTGGACGGTGAATTTTGAAATCGTAGGCTGTTTTAATCATTCCATAAGTCATTGTGCCCAATGGAAGAGCCGCAAAACCAAGTGCTATTTTACCAGCAAATTGCCTTCTACTCAAATCTGTTGCTACACCAGAAACGGCAGATTTTGCAACAAATAATCCTTTGATAAACTGAATTATAGAGGTGATAAAAAATGTCAGTGCAACGACCAATTTGGCAATCAAAATCAAAAAGAAAATATTAACCAGTAAGTTCTTAGCAAAATTGCTTTGCATCATTCGACTAGCAAAAACAGAAGCGTAAAGCAAAACCGTGCAAGCGAACCAAATCCAATTAAACCATTTGAGTTGCGATTTTTGGTCGAGGAAAAAAGTGCGAATGGCAAAGTAGGAACCAATTTCAGCAAGGATTAGGATGGAAAATAAAACGATGGGAAAAATGAGTCTTTTCATGGAGATTGGATGCGAAACTTATTGGAAAATTGTAATATGATACTTTAAAAAATAGACTGTATGAGTAAACGTGAAAGACTTGACTTTGTTTGCTATTTCAAACTTGTGCAACGAAATTTAGAATTACAAAATTAGAATTTATCCTTGATTGAAAATGTGCTTACAGAAAAATTCGGAAGTAAATAATTTTCGAACTCCTCCGATTTGACGAAATAAAGAAAAAAACTTTGAAAAACTACCGTCTCTTGTGATTTATTCATTGTACATTTACAGCGCAAAATTTCAAAAAATGAACTTACACGAATATCAGGGAAAATCCATTTTAAACAGCTTCGGTGTTGCGACACAAAGAGGCGTTGTTGTTGACAAAGTTGAAGATGCAGTCGCTGCAGCTAAAAAATTAACAGAAGAAACTGGTACTGGCTGGTACGTTGTGAAAGCGCAAATTCACGCAGGTGGACGTGGAAAAGGAACTGTTGAAGAGACAGGTTCTCACGGAGTTGTTTTGGCAAAAGGAATTGACCACATCGAGGAAAAAGTAAAAGGAATTCTTGGTGGACATTTGACTACTGCACAAACAAACGGAAAAGGAAAATTGGTTTCAAAAGTTTTGATTGCCGAGGATGTTTATTATCCTGGCGAAACTGAAACTTCTGAGTTTTATATGTCTCTTTTATTAGACCGTGAATTAGGACGCAACGTGATTGTTTACTCTACTGAAGGTGGAATGGACATTGAAACTGTTTCTGAAAACACCCCAGAGTTGATCCACAAGGAAGTAATCGATCCAAGAGTTGGTTTGCAAGGTTTTCAAGCTAGAAAAATTGCTTTCAATTTAGGTCTTTCTGGAGACGCATTCAAAAACATGGTGAAATTTATTCCTTGTTTGTACAATGCGTTTGAAGGTTGCGATGCTTCGATGTTTGAAATCAATCCTGTATTGAAAACTTCTGACAATAAAATCATCGCTGTTGATGCGAAAGTTACTTTAGATGCAAACGCTTTGTTCAGACACAAAGAGTACGCAGCAATGCGCGATGTTACTGAAGAAGATGCAACGGAAGTTGAAGCGGGTGAAGCTGGTTTGAACTTCGTGAAATTAGACGGAAACGTTGGTTGCATGGTAAACGGTGCTGGTTTGGCAATGGCAACGATGGACATTATCAAATTATCAGGTGGAAATCCAGCAAACTTCTTGGACGTTGGAGGCACTGCAGATGCTGAAAGAGTTGAAAAAGCTTTCGGAATCATCTTGAAAGATCCAAATGTAAAAGCGATTTTGATCAATATTTTCGGAGGAATCGTTCGTTGCGATCGTGTTGCTCAAGGAGTTGTTGACGCATACAAAAACATGGGGTCTATTCCAGTTCCAATCATTGTTCGTTTGCAAGGAACAAACGCTGTGGAAGCGAAAAAATTAATTGACGAATCAGGATTGAATGTACATTCAGCAGTATTGTTGCAAGAAGCAGCAGACAAGGTAAAAGCTGTGTTGGCATAATTTAATTCTCAACATATTTTGAAAGCTGTTTCTGAAAAGAGGCGGCTTTTTTTGTTTGATAAAATCGAATCAATGACAACCGCGTGAGGGATTGCAACGAAAATCCCGCAGTGAGTCCGATTTTTTTTCGGGCGAGCGAGGAATTGCAGTGTAAAGCCCGACTCTC
>Ga0114967_10004366_pt1 | contig 11374 bp, 9 predicted proteins | sample M_130628_MF_Meta_FD_92639 | JGI IMG/M metagenome (GOLD analysis project Ga0114967, IMG submission 92639) | Freshwater microbial communities from Lake Montjoie, Canada to study carbon cycling - M_130628_MF_MetaG | ecosystem: Environmental > Aquatic > Freshwater > Lake | place: Lake Montjoie... | reverse complement strand
GGTGTCGATCACTACAGGAGGTTCGGCCGGCGCAACTGTCCCAAGCGGCGGAATCGACGAAATCAAGCTGGCATCCACGGTCGGTTCCGCACCCAACGAACCAGTGACCGCAAATGTGTAGCGGACACCTCCAACATCGGACGGAACAACACAATGGACATCGATCGCAACGGTCCACTCGCCCGCAACAACCGGCCCGTCAACAAACCCGACGGTCGATCCCCGATCAGCAACGGTCACAACCTGTGCCGGCTCATGTCGGTGGGCTGCGCCACGGCAGGTGCCATCTGGCTCGAAGACCGCCAAGGTAACCAGGTTCCGGATGCCGTTCACCCGTGACGGCTCAAAGGTGACCCGAAGGTCGAGGCGGTCGACGCCGGCTGGAACTACTGCGGGGACGAGAAGCGTGTGCCGAGCGACAGCCGGTCTCAGGAAACCGGACGCCTCAACGATCGAAACCGGTTCCATTCAGCACAACTCCACCGTCGGGGGATTGGCAAAGTCGTGATAGCGATCTCGCACGGACCCGGCGACCACATCTCCCCGGTGGATGAGAATGCGATAACGGAAAACGCGCGATTCGTACGGCGGAATGATGAAGTCACCCCGGTGTGCATCGGTGTCACCGTAGAAGTCGTGCAGGCCAAACGGGTTCACGGTCATGAGGCCATAGTTGCGCACGTGCCAGTGGGTCGGAAAACGCGGGTTCGTGGGATGGTCCATGATCGCAACCCCAACCACGTGACCTGCGACTGGCCCTGAGTAATCGCACCAGGACGCACGGCGTCCCCAAGCCTCATCCTCGCCGATAGCCCCGTCGCTGGTCTCGATACGCCCAGCCCCGTCCGGGCTCGCCTTGGTCGGCCCATCCATGCTCGTGGCAACCCGGATGGCCACGATGCCTGCTTCCTTCGTGTCACCCATCGTCACCTGGCCGTGGCTCGCGCTGAACCTGACGCTGTACTCAACGAGTCGCTCATTCGGTCCGACGTTGAATACGGTCACGCGGCGCGTATCGGTCATGGCGATGGATCCCCATCGGTCAATCCATTCGCTTCCCGCATCGAACGATCCGTAGACCGGCCCGGAGACAAGGCGCGAGAAGCCAGAATGCCTGATAGTTGCCTTTCCATACCCCTCAAGCCAGTTGTCGTGACCGTTCAGGTCACCGTGCGCCGTCCACATGCCCCGGTGGTGGGGATGATCGCTGGTCTCGCCCTCGATACCCTCCGTCATCGGGAACTCACGAGTGACTGACTGCCCGGTGGGGCCAACCAAGGGATGGAAGTACGGACGCTGCCCATCCGCACTGAACCTATAGGACGTGAAGTGGTTCCCTTCGATATCAATGGCAAGTTCACCATCAGGTTCTTCCGTAAGCGCTACACCTGGAAGCTTCTCCCGTGGCACGCGTGGCACCTCGGCGGCCTCTTCTGGTGCGTCTTCGACAGCCTCAACGGTACTGGCGTCTTCGCCCTGTACTGGCGAAATCTCTGCAGCAGCAAGTGCGACTGACGCCTGAGCATCAGGGGCTGGAACAACCTCAACCACGGAAGCAGCATCAGGTGGGCCCGCAACGGCCTCTGCACTATTCGCTTCCGGTTGCACATCCTCGACCACTGGAGCAATCGGCGGACCGGGCTCCAGCCGATAGCGTCGCGACGCATGGGCCTCTAGGTCTCGCACAATGAACGCGAGGAGAAGACGCTCATCCGCGCTGACCCCTGACGTCTCAGACTGGCATGGGATCTCATTGCCAACATCATCAAATAAGCGAAGCGTGGGAGCGGGTGCCGGTGGCACGGGAAGTTGCACCCATACCGGGCAGGCAACACGGGCGTGTGGACCCGCGCGAACGATGAACTCAAGCGGTTCCATGAACTGCACCTTCCGACGCCTCGGCCGTGGCCCACGACTCTTTCAAATACGCAATGCTCTCGCGAGCGATCGTCTCCGGACCCGGACGGAAATCGAATGGTTCGATCGATATCCATCCGTCGTAGTCGATTGCCTTCAAGGCAGCCATGATTGGTACAAAGTCAACCAGACCAGAACCGGGGTGACCCCGGTTTTCATCGTTCGCCTGCACGTACTCAACTGACCGACCAACTCGGCGGACAATATCCGGAATTGGTTCACCACTGACACGACTCTCGGCTGCAAGGCTCTTCACGTCCAGGACCAGTCGGAGATTCGGGTGGTCCAGTTCCCTTATGACCGCGAGCGATTCATTGCAGGAGTTGATGACATCTGTCTCGGCAGCCGGAAGCGGCTCGAGGCAAAGCGTCACCCCCGCCGCCGCGACCGCGGGCAGTGCCGCCGCAAGGGAAGACACCAGGAGTTTCGTGGACTCTGCTACAGACAGACCACCGGTGGTGGACCGCTGACGGGGTGACCCAAGGACCAGCACACCCCCGCCGAGGTCAGCGCATAGGGACGCCAACTCCCCGATGTACGCCACGGTCTTGGCACGCACACCCGCATCCGGGTCGGTCAGGTGCCAGCCCTCAATCTCCGCGGCCGGCCCGGCAAGCAACCAGTGCAAACCAGTTACGGTCAATCCAAGCCGCGCAGCCTCAGTCCTTATTTCACGCCGGCGGGCGGACGGAATCTCACTGGCCCGCGCAGCCATGGTGAAGGGCGCAATCTCTACACCCTGATAGCCGAGCGAAGCGAGACACCCCAACTGCGACGCGATGTCCCATCCCTCGAACATCTCATTGCAACTCGCCCAACGAACCATCGCACCTGACCCTTCACGAACACCTGCCCATGAAGGACGTCGGCGCAGCGTCCTGCGAGTCTACCAACGCCCTCTGTCGCTCCCGGAAACGAGAACAGGCCAGACCACACCGCTATTGGCAGTTTCAAGCCTGATCGTCGGACTTGGCCAACCGTGGCGGACGCGCCACGCGCATCCTGACAGCGCGCCGGGCCTGTGGCAACAGCCTAGGTCCGGACCTGGCCTTTGAAGCCTGCAACTGGGAAACCCGACCCTCTGGGGCCCCGGGAGTGAGCATCGGCTCAGTCACCCCAGCCTCGACCAAAACCGAACGTGCCCACTCATGAGTGTCCGAGAGGGTCTGGTCACTCAACGCCATCCGCGCAATCCGAACCATGAGCGACGAATCATCCATGGTGATGAGCCTGTCGGCGACACCGCGCTGATGCAAGTCGGACCACTCACGCAAGAAGTCACGATACGCACCCGCCGACCCAGTGCGGATCATCGCCGCCAGTTCACGCCTGTACCTACCAAGGTCGGGCGGAACCGCTGACCCATCCGGCGCACCGCGCATGACATCCTCCTTTGCTGAATCCGATACAAGCATCTCGGATCATGAATCGAGCCAACGAACACCGAGAGGAAACGTGCGAAACTTGCGTAAACCCGCAGGAAGACAACCACGATGTACCGAGTCGGACTGCCGCTTTTCCCTCTGAACCTCGTCCTCTTCCCGGACGCGCCCCTACCACTCCACATCTTCGAAGAGAGGTACCGGGACATGGTCAGGGAATGTCTGGAAACGGACCGCAGCTTCGGAGTGATCCTGGTCAACCAAGACGCAACGAACCAAGATATGGCACGGATCCACTCGATAGGGACAATTGCCCACATTGTGGACACTCGCCCCTATCCAGACGGACGGTACGACATCATGTGCCTTGGACGCGAACGGTTCCAAGTGGAGTCCCACCAGAACGACCGCTCGTACCACACTGCCTCAGTCACAATCCTCAACGAAACCGGCGCCCGATCCGGCCGCCTCGGCCCCGCCGACACCTCAGCGACGAGCGGTGCCATTGCAACCAAGACCATAGTGGAGCTTCGGAGCCTGCTCGCCACGCTCATGAGCGCAACGACCACAGATGAAATCCGAACGGAACAGCTAGGACGTATTGCCCAGGCCATCCCCAGTGAGCCGATTGCGCTTTCCTATTTCGCCGCGCGCATCTTGCCCACAGCGAACGTCGCTGACCGTCAGGAACTCTTGGAAATCCCTGACGCGTCAACCCGGCTCTTGAAAGTTCAAGAACATCTCAAACGAGAGCGCCTAGTTGCAAACCAACTGGAAGAGATCAGCAAGAAATCAGTTGCCAGGGGCGACGGCGTGGGTCACGTCTTCAACTGACCGAAACCAGCGCCGTGACTGAACTTGGTGCGGAAGGCGGGAGTCGAACCCGCACGCCTTGGGAGGCACAAGTTCCTAAGACTTGCGTGTCTGCCATTCCACCACTTCCGCGTGAAGTGAGTCTACCGTGCGGCGAGATGGAGAGACCCAGCCCCTAACTGGGACACAACGCAAAACGCCCCACCGATGCCGGTGAGGCGAAGCGAACCATATGACATGCGAAGTCGGCCACCCCAGATGAGCCGGGGTATGGAGAGACTTGTCGGAACCCAACCAGTCTGACGCTGGTTCACAAGAAAAGACACAAAGCCCATCGTCCATTAGTCCGGCTTGGCTGAACACATTACTGTGCTTACACCTGCCGGCCAGCAACCCTGTGATCTCCAGGGGGACTCTCACAGAAGCAGTTACCCACCTCTGCAGGGATACCTCATCTTCCGGTGCGCTTCGCGCTTAGATGCTGTCAGCGCTTATCGCTTCCCAACGTAGCTACCCAGCGATGCCTCGGGCGAGACAACTGGCGCACTAGCGGTTGGTCCGTCCCGGTCCTCTCGTACTGGGGACCGCTCCGGTCAAGTATCCAACGCCTGTGGCGGATAGAGACCGAACTGTCTCACGACGTTCTGAACCCAGCTCGCGTACCGCTTTAATGGGCGAACAGCCCAACCCTTGGGACCGACTACAGCCCCAGGATGCGACGAGCCGACATCGAGGTGCCAAACCCTGCCGTCGATGTGAACTCTTGGGCAGGATAAGCCTGTTATCCCCGGGGTAGCTTTTATCCGTTAATCCACGTCCCGTCCACTAGGGGACGTAGGGTCACTCGGCCCTGCTTTCGCACCTGCTCGGCACGTCCGCCTCACAGTCAAGCCTTCTTCTGCCCGTACACTCTAGGGAGCGCGGTTACCATCCGCGCTGAGAAGACCATTGGGCGCCTCCGTTACTGTTTGGGAGGCGACCGCCCCAGTCAAACTCCCCGCCTGCCAGGGTCCGCGTTAGCGATATAGCTCAACGCGTGAGCGCCACAGCCACGCAAAAGTGGTATTTCACCGTCGGCTCCAGAGTGCCCAAAAGCGCTCCTTCAAAGCCTCCCACCTATCCTACGTATGCACGGTCGCGGCGCAATGGCAAGGTGGAGTAAAGCTCCACGGGGTCTTTTTGTCCTGCCACAGGACGCCCGAATCTGCACGGGCACTGCAATTTCGCCGGGTCCTCAGCGGAGACAGCGCTCAACTCGTTACGCCATTCGTGCGGGTCGGAACTTACCCGACAAGGAATTTCGCTACCTTAGGACGATTATAGTTATCGCCGCCGTTCACCAGGGCTTCGATTCAGAGCGTGAACCCCTCCTCTTAACCGTCTGGCACCGGGCAGGCGTCAGCCCCCATACGGTGTCTTACGACTTCGCGGAGACCTGTGTTTTTGGTAAACAGTCGGTTGAGCCAGTTCCCTGCGACCACCCAGGTGCTTCGAGCCGCGAGGGCCTACACACCAAGTGGCGCCCCTTCTTCCGAAGGTACGGGGCCAATTTGCCGAGTTCCTTCGCTGAGGGTCTCCCGTTCACCTCGGGACCTTCATCCCAGCCTACCTGCGTCGGTTTGCGGTACGGGCACCAAAAGATCTCCCTAGCGGCTTTTCTTGCCGGCGTGGCCCGTTACCCCTTGAGATTGGCCGAAGCCGCACTCTCGGCATCCCCTCTCACGCTCAGGGTCTCACCCTTAGCCAGGAAGAACTTCGCTCCCCAGCGCGTCACAGGCTTACACGAACAAGCCAACGATTCGCGGGCAACTACCTACCGGGTCCCCGCATCGGTCAAACGATCTAATGGTGGCACGGGAATATCAACCCGTTGTCCATCGCCTACCCTAGCTTACTACTAGGCTTGGCTTAGGCCCGGCTAACCCTGAGTGGATGGACCGTCCTCAGGAACCCTTAGGCTTCCGGTGTGACCGGTTCGCACGGTCAATACGCTACTCATGCCGGCATTCGCACTTCCACGCGCTCCAGCAGTCCTCACGATCTACCTTCAACGCCCGTGGAACGCTCCCCTACCGCGTAATCAAATGACTACACCCGCAGCGTCGGGGGCAGGCTTAGCCCCGTTACATTGTCGGCGCCGGTGCACTCGACCAGTGAGCTGTTACGCACTCTTTAAAGGGTGGCTGCTTCTAAGCCAACCTCCTGGTTGTCTATGCACACCGACCTCCTTTACCACTAAAGCCTGCACTTGGGGCCCTTAGCTGGCGGTCTGGGCTGTTTCCCTCTCGACGATGAATCTTCGCACCCACCGTCTCACTCCGACTCGCACCCGTAGGCATTCGCGGTTTGGTTGCATTTGGTACCCGCCAAGGGCCCGCACACATCCAGCATCCCTACCTCCTACGGGTGTCAACTCATCGGGCTGAACCTAAATCCATTTCGGGGAGAACCAGCTATCTCCGGGTTCGATTGGAATTTCTCCTCTACCCACAGGTCATCCCCCAATTTTGCAACATTGGTGGGTCCGCGCCTCCAGTTCGTGTTACCGAACCTTCACACTGCCCATGGGTAGCTCACCCGGTTTCGGGTCGGATCGACGCCACCTAGTCGCGCTATTCGCACTCGCTTTCGCTACGGCTCCAGACGTCCACCGTCCTTAGCCTTTGGCGACGCCGATCCACTCGCCGGCTCATTCTTCAGGAGGCACGCACTCAGGCAGCCCTTACGGGCACCGCCCTCGTACCGACTGTAGGCAGACGGTTTCAGGAACTATTTCACTCCCCTCGCCGGGGTGCTTTTCACCTTTCCCTCACGGTACTCGTTCCCTATCGGTCGCAGAGCGTACCTTAGCCTTGGAGCGTGGTCGCCCCAGCTTCCCACGGGGCTACTCTTCCCCCGTGGTACTCGCGAACCTGTTGTACCCGTGTGTACGACTACCAGTACGGGGCTTTCACCCTCTTCGGCCAGCCTTTCCAGACTGTTCTCGTCAACGTACACCAGCCAGGCGGGAACCTTCGCGGGATCCCCCCAACAAGCCGCACAACCCCAAGCGGGCATAGGGCGCGAACCCACTAAGCGTCGCTCGGTTTGGACTTGACCGCGTTCGCTCGCCACTACTACCGGTCTCTCGGTGATCTCTTCTCCTCGGGGTACTTAGATGTTTCAGTTCCCCCGGTGCCCCTCCCATACGGGATGCGTGCGCATGACCGCACGCGGGTTCCCCCATTCGGAAATCCCTGGATCATCGGCTGCTGGCGCCTACCCAGGGCCTATCGTGGCCTGCACCGTCCTTCATCGGCACTCTGCGCCTAGGCATCCACCGTCTGCCCGTAAAATGGCAATCTGCCTTCTCATTGCGAACCGTTGTTGCGTCACACCAGTTGAAGTGTCCGAACAACATCATCACCATACGCCCGGCACATCTGCTGTGCACCGGTGCGCTCATCACCTGCTGCCCAACTCCGTCTCGTTGCCTCGCATCTGCGGGTCGGACCGGATGGCAGCGATGTGGCAAAAACCTACCATCGCATGTCATATCTGGTTGTCAAGGTGCAACGCCGGACCACAAAGTGATCCGGCGTCTCTAGGGTCGCAGCAACTTAACGTCACCGCCACCGCTGAAGCGTGGAAGGAAGCGCAGGCCATGAGACTGAGCCCGCGAGATCAGGCAGATACGTACTGGTCAGCCGAGGCTGCCGGTCGCTCTGATCGACCTGGAAGTCGTGAAGCCTCCTACCGCGACTAGGTCGGGTGGGGTCACTGCACTCCGTAAGAAAGGAGGTGATCCAGCCGCACGTTCCCGTACGGCTACCTTGTTACGACTTCACCCCAATCACCAACCCGACGCTCGTCACCTACCTCCCCGAGGGGTTGGCCCAGCGCCTTCGCGTCTTGCCGGCTTTCGTGGTGTGACGGGCGGTGTGTACAAGGCCCGGGAACGCATTCACCGCACTATGCTGACGCGCGGTTACTAGCAACTCCGCCTTCATGCCGGCGAGTTGCAGCCGACAATCTGTACTGAGACCGGGTTTGGGGGATTAGCTAGCTCTTGCGAGATCGCAGCCCACTGTCCCGGCCATTGTAGCGTGTGTGACGCCCCAGACGTAAGGGCCATGCGGACTTGACGTCATCCCCACCTTCCTCCGGGGTTCGCCCGGCAGTCTCTCCAGAAAACGCAACTGGAGACGGGGGTTGCGCTCGTTGCGGGACTTAACCCAACACCTCACGGCACGAGCTGACGACAGCCATGCAGCACCTGTGACACCTCCCTTGCGGGTCGTTCGGGTTTCCCCTCCCTACCAGTGCCATGTCAAACCTGGGTAAGGTTCTTCGCGTTGCATCGAATTAATCCACACGCTCCGCTGCTTGTGCGGGCCCCCGTCAATTCCTTTGAGTTTTAGCCTTGCGGCCGTAGTCCCCAGGCGGGCCACTTACCGCGTTAGCTAAGGCACCGAGGGGGTCGATACCCCCGACACCGAGTGGCCATCGTTTAGGGCGTGGACTACCGGAGTATCTAATTCCGTTCGCTACCCACGCTTTCGCGCCTGAGCGTCAGGACAGTCTCGCGACTGCTTCTCAAACCTAGGTCGCCGCCTTCGCCTCTGGTGTTCCGGACAGTCTCTACGGATTTCACCCCTACTCTGCCCGTTCCGCGACCCACTGTTTGCCTCAAGACCGCCCGTCTGGCATGACCCCTCCCGGGTGAGCCGGGAGATTCCACACGCCACTGCTGCGGTCCGCCTGCGCGCGCTTTACGCCCAATAAATCCGGATAACGCTCGCCCCCTACGTCTTACCGCGGCTGCTGGCACGTAGTTAGCCGGGGCTTCCTCGCCCGGTACCGTCTTCCCGTCAGGCTCTCCCCGACGGTACTTCTTCCCGAGCAACAGGGGTTTACACCGCAAACGGCTTCATCCCCCACGCGGCGTTGCTGCGCCATCCTGTCGGATGTTGCGCAAGATTCCTCCATGCTAAACCCCGTAGGGCTGTGGACCATATCTCAGTCCCACTGTGGCCGTTCATCCTCTCAGATCGGCTCCCCGTCGTTGCCTTGGTAGGCCTTTACCCCACCAACTAGCTGATAGGCCGCCGGCCCCTCCATCAGCGCCCTTGCGAGCTTTCATCCCTTCTGCGACGAAGGGATCGTATGCGGTATTAGCCCACCTTTCGGCAGGGTATTCCCCACAAATGGGTAGGTCACCGACGTGTCACGCACCCGGACGCCACTCAACCAGACCGAAGTCTGACCTCGTTCGACTCGCATTGGTAAGGCACGCCGCCAGCGTTTATCCTGAGCCAGGATCAAACTCTCCATAACAACTGCCCCCGTCCCACTGGACGGAGTTCAAGTTCTGTGCAACCGAACTCAGCTGTTCTTCGGCGCAATGCCGAGAACGCTCTCATACCCTGACAGATGCTGTCAGATGCATCTTGCGATGCGTTTGGAAGCATTGCTTCCTTCCACGCTTCAGTTGTGAAGGTGCGCGCGTCTCTGCGTTTGGCCCCCGGAACGATCCGGTAGCCGGACCGCGCCTCTCAAGATCGCTTTCGCGCCTTGACTGGAAGGAGCGGTTTGGCATGTTGCCTTCCGCGCCCCAGAGTCCGTTTCCGGCCTCCCGATCCCGCTTCGCTTTCACGTTCCCGCTTTGGCGACCCTTCTATGGTAGCTAGTCCGGTTTTCGGCTGTCAAGCCTTTTTGCGATATTGGCCGATATTGGGTGGAAATTGCCGATTTTCTTTCGCGGTGGCCGTTCGGGCGCGCTCAGCTGCGAGTGCCTCGTGGATCGGCAGGAACGGCTTTCTACAGAGAAGTCCGTCGCGTTCTTCCATATCCCAGAAGCCGAAATGCATCCAGTGCCGCTCGTGCCACTCGGTCATGTCGACCAACGGGTAGAAGCAGACCCCAGCGATAGGAATGCCGCTTTCCACGGCCGCCCGCACCTCCTCGGCAATCATCTTGAGCCACGGGACCCTCAGGTCTCCCCAACAACCGGTCTCCGTAATCAGGATCGGATGCCCCGGATACCGCGTTGCCACCTCTCCAAGCATTTCCCGGAAAGGCCGCCGCCGAGGGTCGTCGAACGCCAGATGTCCGCCTCGCCGGTGTTCCCACTGTCCAGTGAGGTAGTAGTTCACCCCTATGACATCGAGGAAATCAGGCCGCCCCCCGAGATCCACCCAACCGAGGCCGCCAAGCATGTCCCAGGACTGCCATTGGTATCCGGTGAACTCGGCAGCCTCGGCGGCGAGTTCGGGCGCATCACCCGGAGCAACCGCATGGCACACCGGATCAACGTTTACGAACCGCGCCTCAGGATCGACGGCCCGGATTGCCTCCATGCCCACGATCGCCGTCTTCGCCAGCTTCATCTTGAGTTCGTAGCCACGCTCCTTTCCGTATGGTGCGAACCATCCAACCTCACCGGCGGCCCACGCCAGAAAGCTCGGTTCGTTGATGGGCGTGTACCACTGTCCGGGACCATCCAGGCCCACCAGGTAGCGGGCCACGGTAGACGCGTACCGAGCGAACCGGTCAGCGAATGCCTCGGCGAAGGGGTCGAGGTCTTCCGGATACCCGTAATGGAACAGATCCCAGATAATCCGTTGGCCGTGGCGCAAAGACGCGTCACGGATGGTCCGGACCGGCGCAAGGTCAATGGTCCCTCCATCGTCAACCCGGTCCCAAGCAATCCCTTCCCGAAGGACCACGATCCCCAGATCACGCGCACCCGCGAGATCTTCATCGAGAAATCGATCATGCTGGGTCTCAGCGACGAGATTCCGCCTCACCCCGTGACGGTCCAGCTGGGTGGAACACTCGTAGCCTCCAAAGAAGAACCCTGGGATGGTGATTGGCGGCCGAATGGTCGGCGGAAGCCTCTCTTCGTCGCGTGCGGCGGTATCGTTCCTGTCCAATCCGTTATCACCTCAGGACAATAATGACGCGACGTCACAAGGACCGTTCCGGCACCCGACGGACTACGCCCCATCTGGGTGGGTACTCCGTGCCCCGGTATTCCGTAAAGTGCCTGCCAGTGGTTCGTCGGCTAGTGATCTCACGCGCCATTAGCACTCATGGGCCGGATTTTCGGTCGTGAGAACTACAGGTCTGTCCAGCTCCCCTGGCGTCTTTCGATTCCGCAAGGAGCTCGCATCGGTCGCGTTGGCAATCGGAATTTCCGTGTTCCTTATATACGCGCTGCCGATTGCTGACTATCTCGCCGACTGGAGCGCCCTTGCCGACATCGCCACTGGTTTGGCCGC
>Ga0114967_10004365_pt1 | contig 11375 bp, 11 predicted proteins | sample M_130628_MF_Meta_FD_92639 | JGI IMG/M metagenome (GOLD analysis project Ga0114967, IMG submission 92639) | Freshwater microbial communities from Lake Montjoie, Canada to study carbon cycling - M_130628_MF_MetaG | ecosystem: Environmental > Aquatic > Freshwater > Lake | place: Lake Montjoie... | reverse complement strand
CTTAATGTGGTTAATCATGGGTTTTGGTATGGCCGGAATCGGATTGTCAATTATGCATGATGCAAATCACGGTGCATATTCTAAAAGTAAATTCGTTAACAAAGCGATGGGTTTTATAATTTTTGCAGTTGGTGGATCAGACGTTAATTGGAGAATTCAACACAATATTTTACACCATACTTATACAAATGTCTCAGGTATGGACGAGGATATCAATCCGGGAAAAGTGATGCGTTTTTCTCCGCATGCAAAGAGATATAAAATGCACAGATACCAGCACATTTACGCTTGGTTTTTATATTGTTTGATGACCTTAATGTGGTGTACGGTAAAAGATTACAAGCAAGCGATTAGATACAACAAGTTGGATTTGATGAAAACACAGGATATCACTTTTGGCCAATTGCTAACTTCAATTATTATTTCTAAAATCCTATATTTTGCTGTGATTTTTGGTCTGCCGTTTGTCTTTTCCTCGCTTCCTTGGTGGGCAACAATTTTAGGCTTTTTATCAATGCAATTCATAGCTGGTTTGATATTGGCAATGATTTTCCAACCTGCGCATGTCGTGCCTACTTCTAATTACCCTGTTCCAGATGCATCGGGAAATATTGATGCAGACTGGGCTGTTAGTCAACTTTTTAACACGGCAAATTTCGCACCAAAGGCGAAGATTTTTTCATGGTATGTTGGTGGGTTAAATTATCAAATCGAACACCATTTATTTCCTAATATTTGCCATGTGCATTACGATAAAATTGCCAAAATTGTGAAAGAAACAACAGCTGAATTCAACTTGCCGTATATCTCTCAAAAAACTTGGTATGGTGCATTGCGTGAACATACAATCATGTTGAAAAACCTAGGAAATAACGATTTTGCTCCTGGAATACATTAATTGATAAATGAATATTGAAGCAGTCAGGTCCCATTGTTTAAATTTAAAGGGAACTACTGAAGGTTTTCCTTTTGATCAAAAAACATTGGTTTTTAAAGTAATGGGTAAAATGTTCGCATTGCTTGATGTAGATGATTTTGCTTCCATTAATTTGAAATGTGACCCAGAAAAAGCCGTTTCATTAAGAGAAATGTATGTTGGAGTTACACCGGGTTTTCACATGAATAAATCTTTGTGGAACACAGTTAGAATCAAGGAAGATGTGTCTGATAAACTCATTTTTGAATTAATAGATCATTCTTACCAGCAAGTGGTTTTAAAATTGACAAAAAAGCTTCAAAATGAGTTGCAGGGTTGATAAATACGTGTGGGCGGTGCGAATTGCGAAAACGCGTTCTCAGGCTTCAGAATTGATATCAAAAGGAAAGATAAAATTGAATCAAGCGCAGGCAAAACCAGCTAGAGATGTGAAAGTGGGAGATTTTATTCAAGTTTACAAAAACACCGCTGTTTTCACTTATAAAATCATACAACTTTTAGATAAAAGAGTAGGTCCAAAATTGGTTGTTGATTATATTATCGATACTACTCCGCCGGAAGAATTTGAAAAGTACAAAACCTACCAAGTGGCGCAAAGTGCTTACCGTGATTATGGTACGGGCAGACCTTCGAAGCACGACAGGAAAGACATTGAAGATTATTTGAATTGGGATTAGTCAATTTTTCTGGCTAAAAAGCGCACAGTTTGTCTTGTTTTTTGCTCAATCAAAACTATTTTATTGTGAATCATTTTGGTAATAGTTGCATCATCGTAATGTCTTATGGTGATTAACTCCAAATTGTCATTAAATTTAACTTCATATTTATCTTTGAAAAGGTTCAAAACAACAGCAACGTTGATTTTGTTTTGGTCAACAGCAAAGGAAAAACTCAAGGCAGAGTTTTGCATTAAATTAATTTTAATTCCAGAATTTGAAAGGGTTTCAAAGATGTCGCTCAAATTTTCTTCCATAATAAATGAAAAATCTTTTGGCGTAATAGAAAATAAAACTTGGTCTAATTTGAATATGAAAGAAGGAATTAAATGGTCATTATCCATCGAAGATTGAATAACAGTTCCTGCTGCCGTTGGATCAATAAATGACTTGACATACAAAGATATTTGTTTGTTTTGTAGCGGTTTAATTGTTTTCGGGTGAATAACTGAAGCGCCATAATAGGCCAATTCAATTGCTTCTTTGAAGGAGATTTGATCTAATTTGATTGTATCGTCGAACCATTTTGGATCAGCATTTAACATTCCTGGCACATCTTTCCAAATTGTAACACTTTTTGCATCAGTACAGAACGCCAATATTCCGGCAGTGTAGTCAGAGCCTTCGCGTCCTAAGGTGGTCGTAAAGCCTTCAGATGTATGGCCAATAAATCCTTGCGTCACCACCAAATTTGCTGATTGATACAGCGGAGTTAATCGTTCATTTATTAATTCTTGCGTTTTTGACCAATCTACACTTGAATCTCTATATTGACGGTCAGTTCGGATCAGTTTTCTGGCATCTGCCCAAACCGATAAATGCCCTTCTTCGCGTAAATAAGCATCCACGATGAGTGTGCTTAGTATTTCCCCAAGTGAAACAATTTGATCGTATTCAAAATCATAATTATCTGAAACAGGTTGATCGATTTTATTTCTCAAAAAATTAAAAATCGAGTCTATTTCTTGGTGAACAGCATAATGTTTCTCTTTAAAGAGGTTGTTCAAGATGGTGATATGAAAATTATATGTTTCTTGAACTAAATATTTATACGATGAAACATTCTTTTCCCAAAGCGCCTGAGCGATTTCTTCAAGTGCATTGGTCGTTTTCCCCATGGCAGAGATCACAACCAATCTTTTTTCTGTGGAATATAAAGACAATATTTTTGAAACGTTTTGAATTGCTTCAGCATTTTTAACGGATGCGCCACCAAATTTAAAAACCAACATTTATTCAATTTATGCACGAAGATAGATATTTTGAAATTTAATTTTAATATACTGGTTATTTTAAAGGTGTAAATTTGGCTTTTAACACAAAATTTTTGTTACTTCTAATTTCTTTTTTTCTTTGGTTTTTCAATAAAATATAGTAAACTTGTAACGTATATAAATTTATTATCAAAGCGTTTTAGATGAGACTTCTGTTTGCTTTTTGTTTGCTTTTATTTTCTAATTTTATTGCAAATGCAACTTTGTCGATAGAAGGAACTTATCAAGGGAAAAACTTGTATGTTCAAAATCCGGAAAATGAAGATGGATTTGGGTTCTGTGTTTCAAAAGTAACTGTTAATGGGGATGTTATGCCCGGAGGAACAGGAACAAGCGCCTTTGAAATTGATTTTGCTTTGTTCAATATTGCCATCGGTGAACCTCTTTTTATTGTGATTGAACACAGTGAAAGCGCTAAACCAAAAGTTTTAAATCCTGAAGTTTTATTGCCTAGAAGCACATTTTTGGTTACTATAATCAATGCAAATATTGACGGTAAAATCGCATGGACAACCACAGGAGAAAAAGGTAAATTACCGTTTTTTGTAGAACAATATCGCTGGGATAAATGGGTGCAGGTTGGCGAAATTCAAGGAAAAGGAACCATTGGGCCAAATAATTATGAATTGCAAATTGCGCCTCATTCAGGAGAAAACACTCTGAGAATAGTTCAAGTTGATCATACGGATGAAAAGCGAATTTCAAAAGAGGTGAAGTTTAAATCAACAGTTGCTGTCGTTCAAAAATCGCCCGTAATTGTTAAAACAAGCATTCAATTTACGTCAAACGGAAAACCTGTTGAAACGAAATATGAAATTTTTGATGCTTACGGAAATATTGTGAAGAAAGGAAGCGGAAACTCAGTTGACTGTGAAAACTTGCTTAAAGGTGCTTATTACATCAATTTCGACAATAAAACAGAAAAGTTTTTCAGGGGATAATTTCAAAAGAATGAATAAAATCGAGCATTTAGGAATTGCGGTTTCAAATATTGAAGAATCTGCCAAAATCTACGAAAAATTATTGGGTAGTGCCTGTTATAAAATGGAGGAAGTAGAGTCTGAAGGTGTAAAAACGGCATTTTATAAAATTGGCGAGTCCAAAATTGAATTGCTTCAAGCAACGTCAGAAGAAAGTCAAATCGCGAAATTTATTGCCAAAAAAGGACAAGGAATTCACCACATAGCGTTCGATGTTACAGATATTTATGCAGAAATTGAACGATTGATAGGTGAGGGGTTTGAATTGATTAATTTGTCTCCAAAATCTGGCGCAGACAATAAAATTATTGCTTTTTTGCACCCAAAATCGACCGATGGAATTCTAGTGGAATTGTGTCAAGAAAAAAGTTGATCAAGCGTTGTTCCGGCAGCGAAAAGATGTGTTTTTAGACCAATTTCTTTTGCTCTTAAAATGTGTTTTTCAGTGTCGTCAATAAACAATGTTTTATCAAACTCTAAATCATTTTCTAAACAAACTTTATTGAAGATTTCAGCATCAGGTTTCCGCATTCCCATTTCGAAGGAATAATATGTTTTTTCAAAAAATCCTGAGAGATTATTTTCATTTGAAACTTTTTTCAAAGCTCGGTTTACTGCTTGTAAATGAATATCATTGGTGTTGCTTAAAAGGAAGATTCTGTATTCACTTTTCAGTCTTTGAAGAAGGTGCAAATTTTCAGTAGGAAATTCTAAAATCATGGCGTTCCATGCTGCTACAACTTTATTCGCGCTGGTATTTGGAGGTAAAAAATCCAATAAAGCATTGATGAAATAGGGGGTAGAACAGGTTCCTTTTTCGTAATTATCAAACAAACCTGTTTGCGCAGCTTGGGTATACATCCTCGAAAAATCTTGTAATCCCAATGATATGAAAGCCTTTTCGGTTAATTGATAGTCAATATTTAAGATGACTCCGCCTAAATCAAAAATGATATTTTCAATCGAATCGTCCACTTATTTTATGCGAATTTCTTGTCCAACAGTGATTCTATCTGGTCTGATTCCGGGATTTAATTTTTGTAGTTGTTCCTTCGTAAGGCCTTGTTTGTCTGCTATTCGACCGAATAAATCACCGGGTTTTACTGTGTAGTATTTTTTTGCTGCTGGTTTGGGTACAACTGGTTTGGGAGTTATTGGCTCTACTTTAATAACTTCCGTTTTTACCAAGCCTGGTTTGGAAAGCTTAATGGTTGTGTTTACTTTTAGTTTTTGTCCTATATTTAACCAATTGTCTTTTAGACCATTTAACTCTCGAATTCTCTCAACCGTAGTGTTGTATTTTCCTGCAATTACAGTTAAGCTTTCATTTCGCTGCACAACGTGAAATATTGTTACAGAGGAATCGTAATAAATTGTCCCCATGGTCATTGTAAGCGTATCTTTCCTTGCTGGAGGAATTACTAATGGCGGCGCCACAGTTGTTGTTTTCTGCGGGATTTTTAAGTTTTGACCTCTCGTAACTCGGCTGCTTCTCAGTCTATTTAATTTCGTAATTTGACTGTTCGTTACATTGTATTTTCTAGCTATCGAACTCAACGTTTCGCCAGATTTTACTTTGTGGTAAACGAAATCTTTGTTGCTTGCATTTATTGGCACTTCTATAACCGCAACCTCATTTGTATCGATTGTTTGATCAACAGGTAATGGAGTTAGTTTTCCTGAAGAACCATATAAACTGTTTTCAAGCTTGTACAAAGAATCTTCTAAACTGACTAATTTTCCAATTTTGGTTAGCGGGCCAGTAATGCATTGACTTGGCTGTGTGAAAGGAATATATTGGGCTTTGTAAACTGGATTTAACGTTTTGATGTCATCAACCGGCCAATCAATTAAACTTGAGATTGTTGACATGTGCATTCCTTTTGTCAAACACATGGTGTCAAGCTGGTAATAATGAATTTTGGCAGGCGCAGGCTCGATGTTGTGCTCAGCGTGGTACGTTAACAAATACGCAGCCGCAATAAAATTTGGCACGTAACCTTGCGTTTCACGGGGAAGAAAAGGCCGTACTTCCCAATAAGTTCTTTTTCCTCCAGAGCGGCGAATCGCTTTATTTATATTTCCAGGACCAGCGTTGTATGCTGCCAAAGCTAAATTCCAATCGCCATAAATATCGAATAATTTCTTCAAATAGCGGCAAGCTGCATCTGTTTCTTTCGCAGGATCCATGCGATCATCAATGTAGGAATTTTCTGTCAAACCATACATTTTTCCCGTTCCGTACATGAATTGCCATAAACCCAAAGCGCCTGCAGGAGACTTTACTTGTGGTCTCAAACCACTTTCTATGACAGATAAAAATTTCAATTCAATCGGTAAATCGTATTTCGCTAATGCTGCTTCGTACATATCGAAATACAACGCTGAGCGTCCCAACACAACTTTTGCAAAACTTCTTCTGTTGCTTGCAAAAAAGCGAATTGTTGACAATGAAATGGCGTTACAATCTAAGTGAAACGGCGTCATTTCATTCATTTTTTCTAAACGCTGACAGTAAACTTCATCTGAAACCTGTGGAATGGTATTTGGTTCATATTCCAAGGCATTGATAATGGAATCGAAATTGGATTGATTGGCGAAATCTGCGTAGTATGTGTTGAGGGTTTCGTCAATTACACGCATAAAAGCTTCACTGCTAATGCTGTCTTTTACGGATGGTTTTGGTCTTCTAGTTTGGGCATAAAACCCAGAAAATAAAAGAAAACTTATTAATACGGACAAGCAATATTTCATAACAATAGCTTCTTAAAGAAAGCCTAAGTTAATGCTTTCAGTTAATTAATGGTTCGCTTAAAGCGTAATTTTTTCTAAATAGGAAGAGAAATCATACAATGCTTTTTCTTCAAATGGTTTTGCCATTACTTGAATTCCAAAAGGCATATTTTCAATTGTTTTTCCAAAAGGAAGCGAAATAGCCGGATTTCCAATTAAATTGGCGTGCACCGTAAAAATATCTTGCAAATACATTTGAATTGGATCTGAAACAGCGTTTAATTCGAATGCTGATGATGGCGTTGTTGGCGTTAAAATAAAATCAAAATCATTGAAAATTTCTATGGTTTTATTTTGCAAAACACGTCTCACTTTTTGACCCTTTGTATAATACGCATCGTAATATCCATGAGACAAAACAAATGTTCCAGCCATGATTCTTCTTAAAACTTCAGGCCCAAAACCTTCTGTTCTCGATTGTTTGTAAGTTGCTTCCACGCCTTGTGCATTGGCTGCTCTGTGACCATAATGTACACCATCAAATCTCGATAAATTAGATGAAGCTTCTGCGGTTGTCAAGACATAATAAGTTGGAACCATGTAGTCTAAATAAGGGAAAGAAACAGGTTCTACAATATGTCCTTCTGCTTTTAGTTTTTCAATGATTTCCAACATGCGGTTTTTAACTTCAGGATTAATTCCTTCAGTTTCAAAACTTTCTTGAATGTAAGCAATGCGTTTTTTGCCAATTTCTTTGTCTGGGGAATAATTTTCGACTGGTTTTGAAGAGGCAGTACTGTCGAATTCGTCAGAACCAGCCATAATCTCAGCAACTAAAGCGTTGTCTTCTAAAGAATTGGAAAAAACTCCAATTTGATCAAAAGAAGAAGCATATGCAATTAAGCCGTAACGACTGATTCGGCCGTAAGTAGGTTTGATTCCGTAAGTTCCTGTAAAAGAAGCAGGTTGGCGAATAGATCCTCCTGTGTCGCTTCCTAAAGCGACAGTGCACAAATGAGCTGCAACAGCTGCTGCGGAACCACCGGATGAACCACCAGGCACAGTTTTTCTATTAACAGGATTTAAAACGGGACCAAAAGCTGAATTTTCATTTGAACTTCCCATTGCAAATTCATCGCAATTTAGGCGACCAATAACAACTGCGTCTTCATCAATTAATCTTTGAAGCGCCGTAGCTGTGTACAAAGATTCAAAGCCTTCAAGAATTTTCGAAGAGGCAGAAACTTTGTGCCCTTTGAAACAGATATTGTCTTTTATTCCTACCACAAGGCCAGCAAGTTTGCCTGCATTTCCTGATTTGATTTTTAGGTCGACAGCCGTAGCTTGTTGGCGTACAGAGTCTGCAAAAACTTCTAAGAAAGCATTTAGATCTTTGTTTTGTTCAATATTTTGAAGGTATTCTTCGACGATATCCAAAACAGATTTACCCGAAGAAAGGGCGATCTTTACCTCAGCAAAATTGTGGTACATGAAATAGAAATTTAGAACTTATTTTTTTTCTTCAACTTCAGTGCTTGTAGATTCTCCTTTTGAAGCATCTTTAAATTCTTTGATTCCTTTTCCAAGGCCTTTCATTAATTCTGGAATTTTTTTACCTCCGAATAGCAAAACAACAATCGCTAAAATCAGAATAATTTCCATCATACCAAACTTACCCATTTTTTCTTGTATTTTAATTTAATGCAAAATTAAGGAATTAAAATCCAAAGATTACAATTGAGCGATGAATTGAGTAAAATTAACAATAGATTAAGAGAAAAAAGGGTGATCTTTGACAGATCTAAAATAAATTAAACTTGAATAGAATTAACGGAATACATAAATTCGTTTGGTCCTATTCCATTTATTTTTTTGAATGCATTGTAAAAAGTGCTGTAATTGGCAAAACCAACTTCTTTTGCGAGCGAATCAAGCGTGTTTGTAGAAAGGTAGTCATTTTCAATGAGTGAAATTGAATATTTAATACGCATCGTATTTTTGTACTCGAGAAAGGAGAGTGAACAATGATATCGGAACAAATAATTCAAGTGACTTTCTGGAACACCCACTTCCTTTGCGAGAACATTCATTGTAACATTTGGTTTATAAAAAACTTGATTTTCCTTAGCAGCGTATTCAATTTCTTGAATTAATTCTAACACGTTGGCATCAAGCTTCTTTTTTAATTTTAAATCTTTTTGCGAATTTATTAGCTCAGGAGAAATTTTCCAGACAGGAGAAATAGTGTCGGTTACCTCTTCAAAATACGGCGTTGTAATAGCTATTTTAGGCATTCCAAAAAGGATTTCAGGTGTTTTTAATAACTGAATAAAAACCAACAACCAAAGCGCCGCTCCTAGAGCCAATGAAATATGTTTGCCAGAGATGGAATAAGCCAATGAATGCTCGAAGATGAAAGAAATAACTCCTCGGACGGTTATTAAAAAGCAAACGATGCAGTAGAAAATCGTCCATTTTTTAATTGTTTGATAGTGCTCAATGTTTATTGAAAACGGCTTCTTCCACAAGTTTTTATAGCACGCAAAAACTGTTTTAGATAGATAAAAAATGGCTAAGAATAAAGTAACACTTAGGTTCACTGAAAGTGTGATATATGAAAGTTGAAATTGATTTAAAAGGCAAATTATATTAAAAATAAAAAGGAGTAAAGGAAGACATAAATGCTTTAAAACAGTGAGGAAATCTATTGGTTGGTCTCTAATAATGGCTTTTACATACAAGTAGGAACTCGGAAAAATTAAAAGGATAATAAATTTGAAAGGCGAATTAAAGTCATCGGTCAAACTTTGAAAATGTAATTGATAGGTGCTAAAAAGGATAAATCGTAAACTGGCGATGCCAATGTTGAAAATCAAAAACACATTGATAAGTTTACTTGCACCAAATTTAGTAAGCATCAGGTAAATCAGTAAAAAACCGATTAAACCTGTAAACAAAAAAAAAGTGTATTCAATTTGCGCCATTTTGCATGCTTAATTATGGATGTTTTTTGATAACAAATGATTTACTTACCTACAAACTTAGTTAAATAATCAAAAACTTATAGTGAAAAGTACAATTTGTGAGTTATAAAAAGTTGGAAATATTTATAAAAACCTAGAAAAAATATTGTTTGATATACAAAACAAATTTTTTTACAAAGTGAGTTTCTAATTTTGTATTCGAAATTTAATTTAAATTATTTACACATGAAAAGCATTTTATCACTTTGTTTTATTTTTACGCTCACTCTGTCAGCCAAAAGTCAGGTGAGTAACTATCAATTTTCTACAGCTGAAAATACAGCGCTGGAAACAGGGGATTTTACAAGCATTGTTGGCGAAAACCAACTTGATGTGTCTACGCCTGAAATAAATATAGGTTTTACATTCAAGTTTAATGACGTGGATTATACCACCTTTTCTCTTTGCCAAAATAGTTTGGTAACTTTTGGACAACAATCAAGCACAGCTTATAATAATTATGAAAATTACTTGCAAGATGCGCTCCAAGGACCTTATTTGTTGCCTTTTTGGGATGACAATACGTTACCAAATAATGGATATGTTCGCTACATGGTTACAGGAGCAGTCGGTTCAAGGAAATTGGTGTTAGAGTATGCTTTCCGCAGTTATTGTGCTTATAACGGGCAGTATGTTCCAAATAAATATTTGCAAGTTTGGTTGTTTGAATCATCAAATAAGGTGCAATTCGTCTATGGTGATGGTGCCTCTGGTGAATCTTGTTATGAAGGCGCTGCGATAGGTCTTTTTTCTAGCACTAATGATATATTAAGTGTACATTCTTCTAATCACACTGCAAACCAAGTCGATATCGATGTCAACGCAGTTGATTATGATAATTCTAATGATTGGCCTGGTGCAGGAAGATCTTATATTTTTTCACCTGCCACAAATTGCACGCCTCCAATTATTGTTTCGACAGGTCCAGGTGCAGAATGTAGCCCGGGAACTGTAAATTTGATAGCAACACCAAATTCAGGAATAATCAATTGGTATGATGCCGAAACAGGAGGAAATTTGGTTGGTCAAGGATACTATCTCTTAACCCCATATATCTATTCAACTACAACTTATTACGCTGAGGCAGTCGATGGCTCTTGTGTGAGCTCAAGCAGGACGGCGGTAGTTGCAACAATCAACACACCACTAACAGTTGATGATCCAAACGATGTTTCAGCATGTGAATCATACACTTTGCCACAACTAACCGCAGGAAATTACTGGACAGGAGCTGCTGGCACTGGAACACAATTGAATGCAGGAGCTGCAATTACTTCTACGCAAACAATTTATGTTTATGCAGCAAACGGAAGTTGCACAGCTGAAAATAGTTTTGATGTAACCATCAATACACTACCATTCTTTTTTGACCATCCAAACGATGTTTCAGTATGTGATTCATATACTTTGCCTTTATTGATGGCGTATGGCGCCAGTTATGTCGGCTACTCCACAGAAGCGAATGGCGAGGGAATGACATTAAACGTTGGAGCGGCAATTACATCTACGCAAACTGTTTATTTTGTTGCAACAAATGGAAGTTGCATAAATGATAATAGCTTTGTTGTAACTATCAATACTTCACCAGTAGCAGATGCCCCAAGCGATGTTGTAGAATGTACTTCCTACACTTTGCCAACATTGAGTGCAGGCAATAATTACTTCACAGCACCGAATGGTGGAGGAACACAATTAAGCGCAGGAGATGCAAT
>Ga0114967_10004364_pt1 | contig 11378 bp, 15 predicted proteins | sample M_130628_MF_Meta_FD_92639 | JGI IMG/M metagenome (GOLD analysis project Ga0114967, IMG submission 92639) | Freshwater microbial communities from Lake Montjoie, Canada to study carbon cycling - M_130628_MF_MetaG | ecosystem: Environmental > Aquatic > Freshwater > Lake | place: Lake Montjoie... | reverse complement strand
GGTTCTCCCCAAAGTAAAATACCTAAAGTATATGGAATACCTCTGTCCTTATACCATTGTTCATTTTCTAAAAAGAATTTAATTTTATTAACTAAATCCTTCTTTCCTGTAAAAAATCTATTATCAAAGGTAACATTAGATTTCCAAGAAGTATAGAAACAATTTATTTCTTCATCTCCATTATCCCAATTGATTTCTATTAAAGATTGGCTTTCTAACATTTTGATTTTAATATAATTTTTATATTCTTTCTCTATATTATCAACCCATTCAATTAATTTTTTAATATTTAAAATAGGAGAGCTAATCTCTAAGTTTTGATATTCAACCCAAACTGTTTTTCCCACAGATTCGGTTCTGTCTTTTTCAGTTGTAAAAACTCTTCCATAAATATTTTGGTCTATTAAAAACTTATTATTTTGAATAACTCGATAGACAGATGCTTCTATTTCTTCAGCCTCTTTTCGATAATTATATTTTTTTATTTCAGTTTCCATTAATGATTTTACAGATGGATCATTATTATTATTTATAAAATACATTAATGCTTTGTATTTACTAGAAACATCTTTATCAGAAGATTTAAAGGTTAATTTACTTTCTTTATCTCTTTGAGTAAATAAATTTTGAATATAATTGCTAATTATTTTTTTCATATTTTCATTATAGATATAGGTAGTAGAAAAAATTAAAACTATAGACAACATAAAGTCTACGATTAAATAGCCTGAACTTATCTTATTTAAATTAGTAACAATGAGATTTATTAGAATATAATCCATAGACATTAAATATTAATAAAGTATTAAAAAATTATATATTCATCAATTTTTTTGTGAATTAAAGTAATGTTAGCAGACTATTGGTGGGTTTTCATATTAATAATATTTGTAATAATGTTAATTACCCCTAACAAGGTAGAAAAGATGAAAAATACAAAGAAATATGAAAATAAGGAATTAAATTTAAATCCTAATTTGATATTAAAAAATATAAATAAATTAACTGGGTATTACGTTGGCGTTGCATAAAATGCAATGCCAATCCTGATTTTGGAACAAAATCACGTTGGGGTCTCTTAATAAGAGACTAGAACCCTGATTTTGGAACAAAATTAATCCAGTAGTTTCTCAACTACAAGAATTTGATTATTACACGCCGTATTATCAAATGCTTTTAGAAAATAATCAGCTTGTTCTTCAGCTCTAAATTCAATATAAGCAGCAGTTGACCGGGTAGTTCCTCCTTGCCCTGAATAATTATCCCTTGATACTAAATTTAATTTATAAACTTGTCCCCAATCTTTAAGAAGTTCATATAAATCATCTTCTAAAATATCATTGGGTAAATTAGAAAGTTTAACTTTACCGTGTTTAGTTGATTTAAAATCTCTTCTAGGATAGGGTTGGTCCCTGGGTTGGTGGTGGTCCCTATCTCTAGGTTGGTGATGGTCTCTAGCTTGGTTATCCCTATCTTTAAAATCTCTTTTAGGCTTTTCATCTATTTGTATTTTTATTTTTTCCTCTACTTTATTTTCTTTTTCTTTACCACACTTAATAGTCAAATGTGGACCCTGACATTTACGACATACAATCTTACTTTCATTATCCATTATTATATAAAGATTAGTGATTAATAATCTTTATTTCAGTTTTTTTATAATTAAAAAGTAATTAAAATATATGGATAAATTTAGTAATTATAGCTTGGAAGATATTAAAGATTTAGAAAGGTTATATAATTTAATTTCAATAGCCTCTACTGATAAATTAGAATATTATGATATTAAAATGAGTGAAAAATTAATATATCTTGTAAAATGTATTTTCAATAAAATTACAATTGAAAAACTAGATGCTCAAACTTGTAGAATACATTTTATCAAAAAAAATAATTTTATTTTTCAAGATATTAATTATATAATATAAATAAAAATTGAATCTTAATAATATATACAAATATATTATTAATATTAATGGTTGCTCTAGAAATAGACTTGAATGATTATCCAATGTTGAAATCTTTCAAGAAGAAGGATTTGGATAAGATAATTGTAGAATTATTTCAATTAGGTTATAAATTAACTTTTCCTCCCAAAGATGAAACACAAAATACAAATGAATTAAAAGAAATGGCTGTTCAAATTGACCAGCTTAAAAAGCAAATTGAAGAATCTAACTTTAAGATTGGTGAGAAAATAGACCCTTTAAATTCTAGCCTTAGTAAATTATTGGGTCTTCAAAATGCATCAGCTAAAAAAGGAGAATTAGCAGAAAATATTATTGAACACTCTTTTACAACTAGATATGGTGATATTATTTATCAAGATATGAGTAAGGTTGACCATTCTGGCGATGCTTGGGTTATACTACCTAATAAAGAAAAAATATTAATTGAATCTAAGAATTATACCACGACAATATCACAAAAGGAAATTGTTAAAATGGAAAATGATATGAAACATAACCACATTAGATTTTCATTATTCTTAACTTTAAATTGTTCAGTTCAAGGATTTAGGGATATGGATTTTCATACTTTTACTCACAATAATGAATCTTACTTTTCAATCATTGTTACAAATCTTTCAAATGATATTTCAAAATTAGATTTAGCTTTTAGTATGATTCGTAAATTAATAGAGTTATTAAATAGTCCTGAAAAGTTTCCTTGGATTCAAGAAAAAATAAAAGAAGATTTAATTAAAGTTAATGATATTATTAATAAAAATTATTTACTGAGGGATAACTTTAATATTTTAGATAAATCAATTAATGCATCATTAGATTTGTATCATCAACAATTAAGAGATTATCAATATGAAATGGAAATGATAATTAAACAATTAACAAAAGACATTAATTCTACAATAAAAGATTCTATAGAACCTAAAGAAACTGTTAGAGATAAAATAAATATTTATAAAACTAAACCTATTTATTCAATTATGAGTAGTATTGGAGATACTTTAGAAAAGAAGAAATGGGAATTAAAAGACATAGCAGATAATAAATATGAAATTTATAATCAGAATATTTCTATTGCAAAAATGGATGTTCAAGGGAAAAAAGCTATAATACAATTTCAAAATAAACAGATAGAAATGGTTTTCAATATAGGCAATAAAAAACAGAATTCAAATAATTTAAAAATAATTGAAAAAAATTTTTAAATCTAACTTTAATTAATGATTGAAAATATTATAATAATTTCCTTTATAGTTGGTGTAATAATATACTATGTTTATTCCAATAATGTAGAAGGATTTGGTATTAGTTCACCACGTATGAGACAAATTTGTGGTAATGGTAAATGTGGTAATAAAGATATTGAAAAAAGATTAGAAGTTCATCATTCATCAGCTTATGATATTGGTCACGATGAAGATAATAATAAAGTATATCAATTCAAAGGAAAAATGTTTAAAATGAATGAAAATAACGTTCTTGAAGTAAATGAACCTAAAAAGGTTAATTACAAAGAAGTCCCTGTTGCATTACCTATTGCAATAACTGCTGACCAAATCCAATCAATTATTCCATTAAAATACAATGAATATACTTTCACTGGAATAGTCAGTAATAAATATTACAAACAATATTACATTCTCTATGAAAAAGAATACAAAGAAGAAGATTTAAAATTATTCAAAGACAAATTATATTATTATATTTTAGCAAAGAAGAAAGATAATGGTTTGGATGTTATTCATAATATGCCTCCTAGAAGAAAAGTAAATCCTGGTGATAATATTTATTTTTCTTATGGTAATTTTGAATTGGGGCCTTTAAAATTTATATAAATTTGCAAATTCATTTAAACTAACAAGATTAATTTAAAATTTATTTAATATATATTTTTCTATTATATATTATATAAATGCCATTAAAAAAAATTTCTAAGAAAGTATCAAAGAAAAGTATTAAAATACCTATCCCTCCTGAAGACGAAGGTTTATTATCTGATTATGGTTATTCTCTTAAGAATAGTCACGAAGATAGAATTAAAGCAATTAAAAGGTCAATGAAAGACCACAGTGAATTAAAAATATTAAGACATTTGAATTTACTCAGAACTTATCAAAAGAATAATGAAAAGTTATGTAATAAATTAGATAAAGATTTAAAGTGGGTACAGAAGGATTATAAAAAATAAAAATATTTTTAATTTTTATTTATACTAAACCTTTAGGTTGTAAAAAATAAAAATATTTTTAATTTTTATTTATACTAAACCTTTAGGTTGTAAAAAATAAAATAAAATAAAATAAATTAATCTTGTTTACATTCACAACTTTCCTTTTCACAGTCTTCTATGCAGCCACATGCTACTTTACTTACACATTTTTTCATAATTGGAGTTCCTACTAACTCATTCAGTTCGTCCACCTTTTTAGTTAATCCTTCCATATCAGCACCTACAAATTTATGTATAACCTTTAGATTATTAATAAGAAGAAAAGTTGGAAGTGCTTCAATTTCAAAAAGCTCAGCTAATTCAGAACTATCATCTACATCACATTTTACAAATTCAATATCAGTATATTTTTCAGCCAATTTCTCGTAATCAGGAGCGATTCTTTTGCAAGGTCCACACCAAGGTGCAAAAAAATCAATCACTACTTTCTTATCTTTTGAAATATCTTCCATTTTATTTATTAGTTTAGGCATTGTATATATGTTTAATGGGTTAAAATTCTTTAATTCAATTTTTTTTTGTCTATTGATTCGTTAGGATTTCAATTTATTGAAATCATAATTGAGTATGTCGTTAAGAATTATAAATATTTTGAACCAATTAATCCAATAAGCAATAATATAAAAACAATAAGTATCATATTATATTTAGTAACTATTGGTATTTCTATTTTAATTTTTGGTGTATATGATTCACTTTCTGATTTACTTTTTATAATACTTGAAAGGTAAACATTAAAATCTGCTGTTCCAGCTGGATTATTAGGATTATTTGCATATTTACGAGGAGGTTCTAAATTACCTTCTGGAAGAGTCATTGGTGTATCTAAAGAAAATACATGTGAAGTAGAAGATGGAATATTAGTTGTGCTAGTTTTTACAACATTAAATTCTTTATTAGGGTCATTTAAAATATACGATAATGTATAAGTTTCATTATAAATAGGTTCACCTTCACAATCTATAAAGTCATATGGATTTACTAATAATTTAATTAATGAAAATTCTGAATCAAATACATTTGGTAGATTATTACAATAAAAAGATAATGATGAATTTGGTGATTCTAATCTAATAATTATAAAATTAGTTTTGAGAAAATTTTCAACAATAACTTCTCTTAGCTTCTTGAAAGGATTACCGTTATTTTTATCTTTTATATTAAAGTAAATATTTTTATTTTTGATATCTTCCCATTTACTTAAGTCTTGAATATAAAAACAAGCTTCTTTTTCTTTATTTTCAAATTGTTTTAAAACATACTGTCCTAAAATAATTTTTTTGAATGAATTCAATCTTTCATTTTGTCTCATATATATATATTTATAAATTATTTTATAAAGGAATAAATTATAATATTGTAATGAAAATAACATTTTCAAATTTAAATAAAATTAATGTAGAAGCATTTGAAGATATTTTTCTATTAGATAATTATCTAGATATTATAGCGTTGGATTGCAGTAATATGAATTTAAAAGAGTTACCAAATGACCTTATTTATTTAATTAATCTAAGAACTTTAATTTGTTTCAATAATGAATTATCCAGTTTACCAGATAATTTAAAAGTAGAAACATTAATATTAGATTATAATAAATTTGTTGAGATACCTATAATTAAAAGTTTAAAAAAAATATCCTTATCCTGTAATAATATTAAGGTTATTTCGGCTAATATATCTGAATTAGAAAACTTGAAAGTTCTTATTCTTTTTAATAATAAAATTTCTCAAATCTCAAAAAATATAGGAGCATTGTTAAATTTAGAAAAGTTAGTTTTAGTAAATAATGAATTAGCTTCAGTACCAAATAGTATTACCAATTTAATAAATTTAAAGAGACTTGAACTATGTAACAATAATATTAAAATACTACCTAAAAAAATAAATAAAATGAAGAATTTAGAAGATTTAAGAATAGATAAGAATCAATTAATGTATCTTCCTAAAGAAATTGGTAAATTAGAAAATATAAAAGTATTGTTTTTTAACTATAATAAAATAAAATTTATTCCAAAAAGTTTTAATAAGTTAGAAAACCTAAAGTTTATAAGTTTGCTAAATAATCCTATTTATATAGAAAATGAAATATTAAAAGATAAAATAATATTTGACGTAACCAAATTATGTAGTTTTGTTTATTCGAATACTCTTATTGAGAATTAAAGTCAATCACAATTTCTGATTTGTCTTCATTGAAACTAACAAAATATTTAGGATATTTACAACATACTGCTTTTAGTATATCCTTTACTGGATATATATTTTCATAATCATTTGCATATAAATGTTTCTTTTCTTTAGACATTGAATAAGGTAATTTATGTATAGGTAAAAGATAAGTATATTTTTTTGTAGTTTTGTTTAGATTTTGAAATTTATCTTGAAAATCATATTCAATATATTCTAATACTTTATCCAAGTATGAATCCATCTTATAATTTATTAGAAAATAAGTCTTATATTTTAGATAAAATTATTTTTGTTCTTTCGTTTAGATATTTTGCAAAAGATTCTGAATTAGAAAATTCTTCATGTTTAACATCTATTTTTTTCTTAACCTCTTGTCCAAATGTAGGAAAAAAATTACAAGTATCTAAATTTTCTTCCAATACATCTAAGAATTTAATAATAGCTTCTTCTCTTTTTTTACCATCTAATGGTTGGCATAAGCATAAAGATTCAATAATTTTAGTTGCTCTTTTTTTCATATCTATTCTTTGAATAAGTTTAGAAGATATTTTATAATATTTTGATATCTCTTGTCTCTCTTCTGGTTTCAATAACATCATTAGATTGATTCTAGATTCATAATCAAGATAAGGAAATATATGTACTCGGATGACATCCAAAGGTAATTCGTCGATATAATTCATTATTATATTATGTATATAATAATAAAATATTAAATCAATTTTTAAACTAGCTTTAATAATAAACTGTTTCAATTCTACCCATCATTCCGGCAGGTAAATCTAATTCACGATAATGGATATGTCTATCTATTACTTTACCTGAAGGAATTCTATATTCAGAACCAGGTAAAATTAATAATTCAGCAACTCCGTTATTATCAGACATAACTACACCAGAATTTTCAAATTTACCATAAGCATCATCTACATAAGGAGTTTCTTGAGATTGTTTAGGTAATGCAGCCCAATAAGCAATACGAGTATTAGGTTTTACATTAATTGTAACTACGGTATTACCCATTGAATTATTTTTATTTGGAACAAATGATTGAGTAGGGAAAGCAGAATAACCTAAGAAAGGTAACCAAGTATTTCTATTGAACGCTAATTTTACAGCAGCTAAAGCTACTATAATATAAATTATTTTATCGACATAAGATTGATAACCAAGAAAATTATTTATATTATTGTTTAAAATTTCAACTAAATTATAACCGAAAGCGGTTGTGCCCCAATTTAGAGCACCAATAATAACTATGGCAACAATTACCATATTCATTTTGGCTCTTAAATAAGTACGAGTGGAATGTTTCATTATTATTAGTAAGATATTTAAAAAATTTAAACATTTTATTTTATTAAATTTATACACTTTATTCGAAAAAATTAAGATTTTTTCGAACAAGTGTAAAAAAGTTGACTTTTTCACTTTTAATACAATAACCTATTATGTAATGTCTAAACCAGTAATGTATGAAAATGAAAAATGGATTTATGATGCTATATGTCATATTAAAAATCCAGGGCCTATTTTCGAATTTTGTCCTAATGAAGGAATTTATATTTATAAAAATACTCTTTTTCCAAATAAAAAATACAGTAAAACATTTAATCCTAAATCATTTATGAAAAGAGGTGATGTTATAAATTTTGGAGGAACTTATATGAATAATAATAAAATGATTTTTAATGGAAATGTATTGTTATTCTTATATACCTATTTAGATGATAATGGATCAGTTCCTCCTCACTTTGTTTGTGGAGACAAGGATGATGAATTTAACATTGGGGATTTCGAAGGATTAATCAATCATAATACTATTAATTTTTTAAGTTATTCTAAAAAGAATGAGATTGAATTTTATGTTGAAAATGATATTGTTAAAGGAAAAGTTTCTATCAAAGGAAAAGAATGGAAAATTAATTTTTGTAATTATTATGATAGGAGTGTATTTGAAATATATCTTTACAGTATGAAAATCGACAAGAATAATAAGTTTACATTTGGCTATAGAGAGTATTTAATTAAATCAGAAAATGATTTATTTGACTATCAAGATTCTATTCAGACTTTTATTGTTAATGGTGTTAAAACTTATTTGTGTAAGAAAACTAAAGAATATGATTTAGAAGATGCTTCTGATGTTAATTTTCCTTTCAAAATTATAAAAATAATGTTAGGTAGAGAAACAAATGAAATTATTTTTAATGCAGATCAATATAAAAAATATCTTGAAAAAAAAAATAATCAATTTAAAGATGTTAAATATATAATTACAGAATTTACTATGATTACTGTAACCATAGAATGTATTAAGAAAGACTTTGATGCTATTATAAATAATATTAAACAAAAATTAGAAAATAGTTCTGTAGCGTTTCATAGAATTAATGATGAGATATTGGAGGTTTATTGATAAAAAAGTTGAAATATTAATCTAATACATCTATATTAGATTAGTATGTCTTTAATTAATCCTATTATTAAACGATTCCTTATAAAAATACTTCTTAAGCAAAGATTAAATAAATATCCTTGTTTAAATAACTGTGGTGCTTATATTAAAAAGGATGCTCCATTTTCATTTTGTAGCAGTGAATGTTTTTGTGACTATTATAATTTTTAATTTATATTTTTTTAGCTACAATTCTTCTCTTTCTACAATATAAAGAAAACCAAGGAGTAGTAATTAACGATGACAATGGTCCACGTTTATTAGAAGTTGGTTCTACTTCTCTTATAGTGGTTCCGTGTAGTGCTGTTGCATTGTGAATATGATGAGTAGCTTTAGGAATTCCTAAATTAGTAAAAACAAAATCTCTTTGGAAAAGACCATCGGGATTTGCAATATCACTTGCATAATTTACGAAAAGATAATCACAAGCAGCATCATTTAAACGTCCACTGCTAAAGGCGCTAGCACCACTTCCAATGTTATATTGTTCTTGGATATAATATTTACTAACATTACCATAACAATCAGTTGATTCTTGATAAGTCCAAGTATCATAAAATGATTTATGAACTGGAATAAAGCCATTATCATAACTATTAGGATCAAAAGGTAAATACCATATTGTTGAAACATCTTCTTCAAAATAAGTAATTACAAAGCGTTTTAATAAAGTTGCCCAAACACCTTGGTCCATTCCTTTCAAACAAGCATTTAGAATATTATAATATTGTGGGTCATCTTTGTTAGGAAAGGTAATAGTTGCTAAATCACCAACTTTACCAGATGCAGAAAAAGTTCCAAAAGGGGTATTGTATGAACCAGATAAAGTTATATCCCAATAAGTGACAGGGTCTTGATAATAAATAGATAAATCTTGATTGGTTTGAAGAATAGTTTTTTGAATACGAATTAAAAGGCTTGAGAATGCCTCATTTAAAGATACTGGTTTAGTAGTTTTATAATTACAAACTAATGCAGTAAGAAAACTAGCAGAAACTGCTCCTACTGGTCCTGCAATAGCTGAAGCTAATTCATAAAAAGATTCACTTACTAAATCTATTCCAAGTTCAACTCCTAAATCACTATTATCAGTTTGAGAAAGGAGTGCAAAAGCATTTTCAATTTTGTAATTAACATTATTTAGTAAATCTTGATTGAAACTAATCATGCGGTTAAGGTTGTCTTTAACTTTGTCAATATCTACTTGAGAATGAGACATATATAATATAATTTATGATATATATTTATATAGTTTTTCTGTTTTGTGTCAAATTTAAGAAAAAATGCTTTTATACTTTTTTTAGAAAATAATATGGAGGTTGTGGAGCCCCACGAGAAATTAACTCTTTAACTATTTCAAACTTACCCTTACCCCAAGCTAATAATACGGCAGTTTCCTGACGAGTATCTTTTGCATTAATATTTGCTCCACGATTACATAACTCAATGACTATATTCAGGTGGCCTTGTTGACTAGCCAACATCAGAGAAGTTTGTTTATTATGATTCAATGAAGCATCTAAATCAGCTCCACAATCACATAGCGCCTTCACCATTTCCAGATTTCCATGATAACTCGCATACATCAAATGACTAAAGCCAGTAATATCAGAAACATCATTCACAATGTCCTTATTACACAGCTCTCTGATTCTGTTAATATCATTTTTATAAATTGCTTTAGATAATTCTTCTCTTAATAATTCGTTATTTACTCCTTTACCATATTGAGAAAAACTCAAACTCTTTTTTAAAGATAAATATTTATTTTTATATTTTAAATATTTTTCTTGATATGACATTATATTAATTTATATTTTAATATAAATTAATTAAAGATAAATTTTTGTATTATTACAATGCATAAAAGATTAAATATTATTGATCTTAAAAATAATTACCCCGAGAGATTTGGTGTATTTGTAATGGCTCTTAGAAATCTCATAGACTCTCACGACTGGCCTAGAATTTGTGGTATTCACGGAAACACTTTTAAACCCAATGATAAAGGAGTATTATGTCCTACCAATCCTGAAATTGTTACCATTTTAGGAGAAACAGGAGAACCTTTTTACTGTAAACACAGTGTTTATAGTTTCATTGCTTGGCATACTCCTTATATTTATCAATTTGAATTATTATTAAACAAACACGATAAATCAATTAATCAAAGTTATATTACTCTACCTTATATTGATTTAACTGATTTTTCTGTTGATTTTACTTTTATGAATGACCCAGAAATAACTATTTTTTATAATAAAAGACAAATAACTATTGAAAATCCTTTAGCAGGTGCTTATTATTATGTAGATGGAGTTAAAACCAAAACTACTAGAACTGGATTTTTATCACCTAGAACTCCTAATGAAAGAATGCAATTAAGAACAATCAAAAAACAATTAAATAATACTTTATATGCAACTAATTACGAAAGATTTAGTTCAGTACCAGTAACTCACAAAGCATCACATATAGTAGTTGATTATGTTCCTTTAGAAACACCTCATAATCAACTTCATGATATTAT
>Ga0114967_10004362_pt1 | contig 11382 bp, 9 predicted proteins | sample M_130628_MF_Meta_FD_92639 | JGI IMG/M metagenome (GOLD analysis project Ga0114967, IMG submission 92639) | Freshwater microbial communities from Lake Montjoie, Canada to study carbon cycling - M_130628_MF_MetaG | ecosystem: Environmental > Aquatic > Freshwater > Lake | place: Lake Montjoie... | reverse complement strand
GACTTGTATCGCCTGCGACCAGTGTGCCAAGGCCTGCCCGGTAGACTGCATCTACATCGGCAAGGAACGGGTCACGGGCGGAAAGGGCTTTGAGGTCACCGGCTTTGCGATCGACTACTCCAAGTGCATGTTCTGCGCCCTCTGCGTGGAACCCTGCCCAGTCGATTGCATCTTCATGGGGTCGACGCTCGATCTGAGTTGCTACAGCCGCGATGGAACAATTGTCGATTTCGCCCGGCTCCCGGTCGAGGTGTCCTGGGGACGATCGACGCTCAATCCCACTGCGGTGGCGGCTTCCAAAGTGATCGTTGATCCGGTACACGGCGGACCCAACCAGTAGGCAACTCAGGCGAACGGCCCCATGTCCCCCCTTCTTCATCCTGCTCTCATCGCTGGCTACGTCGCCCTCTTTGTGGGGATTGGCGGGGCTTTTCTCTTCGTCAACCTCCTTGTGGGCTGGCTCGTTCGGCCCCGGATGCCCAACGCGGAAAAACTGGAAGTGTATGAGTGCGGTGAGCCGACGATCGGCTCGAGCTTCGTGCAGTTTGACCTGCGATTCTATGTGGTGGCCCTGCTGTTCATCATCTTCGACGTGGAAGTGGCGCTCTTTTTTCCTTGGGCCACGGTGTTCGGCAAGGCGGTGCAGATGGCCGATCCAGCCCTCCAAACCGTGCAGGCAGACGGTCTCTCACTCACCCCAGCCGCAAGTGGCCTGATGCGGGAGTTGGGCGTCGTTCGGCCGACGCTGCCGACGCTGCCGGCGGAGTTCGTGGCTCCCGCCGTTGTCGGCGACGCTTCTCCCCGGGCGGTTGCCGAGCGGGCTGTGGCTCAGACAGGAACGCTGCTGGCGCGGTCTGCCGTGGCTGATATGGCGACCTTTTTTGCGATCCTTCTGGTTGGGTTTGCCTATGTCTGGAGCCGTGGTGATCTCGACTGGGTGCGGGCGGTCTCCAACGAACGGGGAAACCGCTAGCGGCTCTGCCGGGCGCCAGGAAAAAGACTGCTGCCCTTCTGTTTGAATCCATTCCGCCCCCGTCCCTCTTTTATCCGCAGGTGTTCTGATGCGAGGACCCGGTTTTCTCGACACCCTTCAGGCAGCCTGCCCCGGCGCCTTGATCGGCTCCAGTCTTGAGGCGATCGATCCCTGGATCGAGGTGGCCCCTGAGAGTTTGGTGGAGGTTTGCCAGTGGCTGAAAAGCTCGAGCGAATCCCGATTTGATTCCCTCGAATGCATCACCGCCATAGATTGGCTCGAGCCCGATGCCAAGAAGGCGGCCAAGGTGAGTTGGAAGCCGCATCTGGAGATGGTCTATCACCTCTGGAGCACAGTGTCGCGGATGAGCCTCGTGCTCAAAACGAAACTGCCCCGCTGGCAGGGGGACGTCGCCGGACAACTCCCCGATCTGCCGAGCGTTGTGGGCGTATGGCGCACCGCCGATTGGCATGAGCGGGAGGTCTACGATCTCTCCGGAGTGAACTTCACTGGGCATCCCGATCTGCGGCGGATTCTCTGTCCGGAAGATTGGGAAGGCTATCCATTGCGCAAGGACTACCAAATGCCGCTGGAATACCACGGCATCCGCGGTCGGTAATACATCAAGGCCCTCGGGCAGGTCACAGAGGCACACCATCCATGACGCCAGTGGTTGACGATGATCCGCGGATCATCGAATTTGACGTTCGCACCGACGAAATGCTCGTGAACATGGGGCCCCAGCACCCCAGCACCCACGGCGTGCTGAGGTTGGTGCTGCGCACCGACGGCGAGATCGTTTCCCAGGTGGAACCCCACATCGGCTACCTCCATCGCTGCGCCGAGAAGATCGGCGAGAATCTCACTGCCCGTCAGTGGATTCCCTATACCGACCGGATGGACTATCTGGCCGCGATGAACATGAACCTCGGCTGGGCCCTGACGGTCGAAAAATTGATGCGGCATCAGGTGAGCGAGAAGGCCCGCCACCTGCGGGTTTTGATCGCCGAGCTCAACCGGATCGCCAGCCACTTGGTGGGCATGGGGGCCTACGGGCTCGATCTCGGCACGTTCAGCCCGTTTCTCTATGCCTTCCGCGAGCGGGAGAAAATTCTCGATCTCTTCGAGGAGGCCTGTGGCGCCCGACTCACCTACAGCTATCTCACGGTTGGCGGAGCGACTGCCGACCTGCCGCCGGGCTGGCTGCAGCGCTGCGAGGCATTTTTAGACCAGTTTCTGCCGGTCATCGAGGAATACCACACGCTCCTGACCACCAACGCGATCTTCGTGAAACGCACGGCAGGGATCGGCGTGCTCTCCCGCGAAATGGCGATCGATTACGGCTGCTCGGGGCCTGTGCTGCGGGGCAGTGGCGTCGATCAGGATCTGCGCCGCGACGGCGAGGCGATCTACACCGGGATGTACGATGGTTATGCCTTTGAGGTGGCGGTGCAGAAGCATGGTCGGTATCCACGCGACCATGTCTATCCGGCCGTTCCGCCCGATGCCGTGCTGGGCGACTGCTGGCACCGCTTCTTTGTCAGGATGCTGGAGGTGATGCAGTCGATCGACCTCGTGCGGCAAGCCATCGACCGCTACGCGGCCTGTCGGGAACCGCTTGGCGAACCGCTCAAGCTGGCCGAAAAGATTCCGGCCGGCGACGTCTATTTGGAAACCGAATGTCCCAAGGGGCAGACGGGCTTCTATCTGGTGAGCGATGGCTCGGCGATCCCGTGGCGGGTGCGGGCCAGATCGAGCTGCTTTTCCAATCTCTCGGTGCTGCACGAACTCTGCCGCGGCTGCCTGATCGCCGACGTGCCGGCCATCGTCGGCAGCCTCGACGTCGTGATGGGCGAGATCGACCGCTGAGGGAGCGGCGTCGCGGGACGGAATGGTTCAGCATTTCCGCGTGAGGTAGGCCTGACGCTCCGCCGGGGTAAACCGCTCGATGCACGAGCGGAGCATCGTGCGGGGCATCGTGGGGGCGTGGCGGTCGAGGAATGCCCTCAGCAGCGGCGGGGCTTTTTTGCCCACTTCCCGCAGTGTCCAGCCGGTGGCCTTGTGGATCAGGTCTTCCGAATCGTGCAGCAGCAGTTGGCTGATGGCCAGCGCATCGGCATAGTCGTTGTGGCGGATGAAATGCTGCGTGGCGACGATCGCAATGCGGCGATCCCACAGCCAGGCGGAGCGAGCGAGCGTCTGCAGCGGTCGCCTCGATCGGGCGCGGAAGGATCCGCCCACGACCGCGGGGGCCGAGCAGTCGACAAGGTCCCAGTTGTTGATGTGCCGGGTGTGCTGAAGGTAGAAGTCGCACGCGGTGTGCCTTGTCTGGGCCGTTCCCTGAGTCGACTGTCGCGCGAGAATCAGCAGGGCGAGGTGCCGCTCCTCGTGGAGTTTGGACTTGAGGAGGGAGGCCAGTTGGGGGAGGGAGAGCCCCTCGTATTCCCGAGCGACCTGACGGAGTGTCGGCACCGTGATGCCAATAAACCTGTCGCCGGCGGCATAGTCCCCGGGCCCGGTCTTGAAGAACCGGGCAGTCGCGGCGGCCACCGCCGGGGAGCGAAGAGAATGCAGGGCGGCTCGGGCCTGGCTGGCAGTGGTGGTCAAGCGGCACCCGGGCAACGGCTCAGATTTTGACGAAGGCCGCACAGCCGGGAACCGTTTCATTGCCGAATGCGGGCACCACATGGAGCAGTTGGCAGCAGTCGCGCAGGATGTCGAGGCCGGCGGCGGTGGAGGGCCAGTCGAGGTCGTCGTACACGATGATCCCCCCTGGAGGAACCTTGCTGACGTAGTTGATCACGTCCTGAGCAGCGGCCCAGGTGGAGTGGCTACCGTCGATATGCACCATGTCGATCTGGTCGAACAGGCCGCCGCATCGGTCAGAAGATGCCTCCACAATCTTGATTGTGTTGTGCAGGTCAAACTTGAGCACCAGCTCCAGGAAGGCTCGTTTCAGCCCCGGGAAATCGATGTTCATCCACCAGAAATCGTTGCCGAGGTTGGTGCGGTAGGTGGTGGCGGCCGTTCCCGACCAGGTTTCGATTCCATAGACATGTCCGCCGCCGTTGTCTTTCAGGGCTGCGGCCATCGGCACGATCGAACGGCCGCCGTAGATGCCGATCTCCACAATGGTTTTGGGTTTGTGGGAGCGGACCAATGAGTAGAGCAGCAGCGATTTCTGCGGCGAGCACCAGCCCTCCAGGGTACTGGCAGCTGCAAGGGTTTCGCGGGCAGTCGGGGTGAGCGTTCCCTCGACTGTCGAGGAGTCGAAAAATTGGGTCACTCGGCGCGGGTCGGGGCAGGCCCAGACGAAAACGCCCAACAAGCGAACAACAACCTGTGTGCAGTTGCCAACAGCGTCCGAGACGTAAATTCTGCGATCGGGGTCCTGCAAAACCGTGTCGTACTGGTCTTCGGGGATGTGGGCGCGGAAATAGGAGATGTGTTTGTCGAGATGGTCGGCGGTTTCCTCGCAGGCTTTGTCGCCGGCTTTTCGAGCGGCGGAACTCAGGCGGTCAGCCAACGCCAGGAATTTTTTCAGGTCGGCATGCTCCGCAGCACCACTTCCTTGAGGATCCCCCAGGAGGACGAGCATGGCGGCAAAAATGGCGCTGCCATGGTGGATTTTCTCGACGAGATTCGCCCGGATATCGGGAGTTGTGCGGGATTCGGTGTGTACCTGTGTGAAGCGATTGAGGAGACCGCTGAATGTTTGGTAGTGATGGGCGAAAAAGTCATCAGGGCTGATCAACTGCGGTTGGAAGCCAAGATTCATGGAAGCACTCTCCGTTTGTCCCAAACGCGACTTGAGGCTGGACGGCCGCTGGGAACTCCCCAGAACCTACTGCAGCGGGATGAGGATAGGGGGTTTGGACTGATTTTGCCAACCGAGAAACAGGAGGGTGGGAAGCTCATTGCGTGGGCGGTGAACCGGCCGCTGCGTCGGCCCAGTCGGCGGATGGCTGGGCCGGTTGCCACTTTGGCCAACTCCGAGGGGGCGAGCAGCCTCAATTTGCCGATTTCGCGGGCGGTACTTGTGATTTCAAACGCCATCGGGCAGACTTCGTGGGAATTTTCACGATCTCGCTGCACGTCCCGGATTACGGCCGACGGCGGTCGTTTTTTGGCAGCGCGGTCAATGGTCATGCGCGGCAATCCATCGCAAAAAGTGTGGGTAGATGGCAGCATTTCTCATCAATTCGGTCGAATTGCCCGAGTGGCTCGCTTGGACGATTACCGCCCTGGTGGCCGCGGCTCTCATCCTCAATGTGATTGCCGGCGGGGCTTTGGCCTTTATCTGGGCCGAGCGAAAGATTGCCGCCCGGATTCAGGACCGGCTCGGCCCCACTCGCACCGGTGGCCGCTTCGGCTGGCTGCAGTCGCTGGCCGACGGCATCAAGCTTCTGGCCAAAGAAGATCTGATGCCAGACGGGGCCGACGGCATGCTCTTCCGGATCGCTCCCTATGTCAGTTTCTGTGCTTCTTTTTGTGCGTTTATTGCTCTCCCGTTTGCGTTTGATTTCGTGGGCCAACGGCTCAACGTCGGCGTCTTTTTCGTGATCGCCGTGCTGGGGCTGGAGGTGTTTGGCGTGATTCTGGCCGGCTATGCTTCGGCCTCCAAATGGTCGTTGTTTGGGGCCATGCGTGAGGCCGCTCAGGTGGTCAGCTATGAGGTTCCCCTCGGCATGTGCGTGGTGGTGCCGGTGATGCTCGCCGGCAGCATGGATCTGGTGACGATCGCGGAGAAGCAGGCGGGCTGGTTGACCAACTGGTATCTCTTCCACGACCCCTTCACCTTCGTGATTTTCTGGGTCTATGTGACCTGTGCCGTGGCGAGCGTCAATCGGGCTCCCTTCGATCTGGCGGAAGCTGAAAGCGAACTCGTGGCCGGCTTCCACACCGAATACTCCGGCCTCCGCTGGAGCTTCTTTTTCATGGCCGAATATGCCTCGATGTTCCTGGTGAGTGCTCTGGCAGCGATCCTGTTTATGGGGGGCTGGAATGGCCCCGTTCCGCTGGCCGCACTGGCAGGTTTCAGCGAGGGAACTGGCGACACCGCCCACTATCTTGTGCGTGTCGTCGGACTGGCGAATCTCCTCACCAAAGCCACCCTCGGGGTGCTGTTCATGATGTGGATTCGCTGGACCCTGCCGCGGCTCCGCATCGATCAGGTGATGACCACCTGCCTGAAATACTGCACTCCCATTGCGGCGGCGATGTTTGCCGGAGCGATGCTCTGGCAACTCGCGTTTCCCGGGGGGCTCATCCCCGGATTGGCGCGGCCTGCCGGTGAGATTCGCGAGGGATGGTTGGAGGGGCCGGGTGGTCAGTCGGCTCCGGTGGTTGTTCCGTCTGTCGATGGGACCGTGGCAAAGGCGGTGCGCTGATGGGGAGTGAGTCGATGATCAGCCTGAGCGGCATGCTGATGACGCCGGTCCTTGCGGCCGGCCTGCCGGTGGCCGCCATCAATTGGCATTCGGTTCTCTTTTTACTGTTTGCGTCGCTGGCGAGCATCTTTGCCGTGGGTGTCGTGCTGGCGGATAACGTCGTGCGCATGGCGCTCTATCTGGTGTTTTCGCTGGCGGCCACGGCGGGACTGTTTTTTCTCGCTGGGGCTGAATTCATCGGCGCAATGCAGTTGATGATCTATGTCGGTGGCACGCTGGTGCTGCTGGTGGTTGGGGTGATGCTGACGGCGCAGGCCCCCTTTGTTTCCATCAAACCGTCCGCGGCCGATCGGGCCTTGGCGGGTCTGGCCGGATCGTCGCTGCTGGTTGTGCTGCTGGCGGCCGCTCTCTCGGTCGACTCATGGCAGCGGCCCGGGCTGGGTGAGGTGACTGCTCCCACAGCCACGCCGCTGGGCATGGCGCTGTTGGGCATGCGGGTGGATGGCCCGGCTGCAGGGGCGGCCACCGGTGCTGTTGCCAATGGATATCTGTTGCCCTTTGAGATCGTATCGATCCATCTGCTGGTGGTGCTGGTGGGGGCGGCGTATCTGGCCAGGGCAAAGCGGCGGCGGACGCCTCGCTCAATCGATGCGGCCGCGTCAGCAGTTTCGGTGGTGGAAGGCAGCGAGAGGGTGGAACTCCCGGCGGCACGGCCTCCCCGGTCTGGATCGGCCTCGGCGCTGGTTTCAGGAGGTAGCAAATGAATATCGTCTCGCTCTTGTCAGGATGCTGTCTCTTCGCGACTGGGCCCCTGACAGAGCCTGTGGGCGTCGTCCACTATCTGATCGTCGGGGCGATTCTGTTCACCGCCGGGGTGGTTTGCATGGCGCTCAAGCGCAATGCCCTCGGGGTGCTGATGGGAATCGAACTGGTCCTCAACGGTGCCAATCTCAACTTCGTTGCCTTTTCGTCTCCCTATCTGCGTGGCCCCGGAGCCGCCACGCTGGGGCTCGACGGGCAGGTGATCGCCCTGTTTGTCATTCTCTTGGCCGCGGCGGAAGCTGCCGTGGCGCTGGCCATCACGCTCAATTTTTACAACAACCATTCCACCGTCGACATCGACCGGGCCGACGACCTGAAGGGCTGACGTATTCGGCGACTGTTTCGCCCCCTCCTTTCCCTTTCGGCACCGCCGTACTCTCCGCGACACAGGAATCCCATGGATCTGGAATCGCTCCTCCCGATGCTGCTTGGCCTCGCGTGGCTGACGCCGCTGGTGTCGTTTGTGGCCATTCTCTTTTTCGGTCCCCGGATGGGGCCTCACGGCAGGAACGCAGCCTGGGTCGCCACGGCCGCCATCGCTACTTCATTCGTGCTCTCACTGGCGGCGTTCGTCTTCTGGCTGGCCCATCACCCCGTGCAGCCGGTCGATCATGGTGGCCATGATTCGTCGCACGCTGTTGCTGCGTCTTCCCACCCCTTTCGCACCGTGGCCCGCGCTGATGCCGATGCCCATGCTGCTGAGCATGGGGATGCGGCGCATGCCGGCCACTCACCGATCGCCTATTCCGGCGACTGGTACACCCTGTATCAGGGCGGGCGACTCAAGCTTTCGATCGGCTGGTACATCGATGCCCTGACCGTGCTGATGTTTGTGATGATCACATTCATCGCCACCTGCATCCACGTCTATGCCTCTGGGTATATGCACGACGAACTGCATGATGTCACCGACCATGAGGTGCACTTGGCCGACGGCCACCACCTCCATCGCCCGGGGCGTTTCTGCCGGTTTTTCCAAGCCCTTTCGCTGTTCTGCTTCTCGATGCTCGGCATCGTGATTGCCGGGAATCTGGCGATGGTTTTCATTTTCTGGGAGTTGGTCGGCATTTGCTCCTGGTTTTTGATCGGCTTCTATTTCGAGCGGCAAAGTGCCTCAACTGCCGCCAATAAGGCGTTCATCGTCAACCGCATCGGTGACTTCGGCATGTTGATCGGCCTGATGGCGCTCTGGGGAGCCCTGGGAACGTTGCATTTCGCCGATCACTCTGTGCAGGGGGAAAAACAGCCAGGCTTGTTCAGCCTCGTCCGTCCGGCGGCCACGGGCCATGCCCTGCAGGTGCCGGACGGCATGGTGGCTTTCGCTGCTGCCGACGATGTGGCCCGCATCGCCCGCGCTCATTCCAGCGATCCGGCAGCGGGCGTGCATGAAGTTGCCGAAAAGATCGACGGGTGGCGGAATCTGGGCGTCGGCCAGTGGCTCCTGTTTGTGGCTGGCATCGGGATTTTCTGCGGGTGTGTCGGCAAAAGCGCGCAATTTCCGCTGTTTGTCTGGTTGCCAGATGCCATGGAGGGGCCAACGCCCGTTTCGGCGCTGGTGCACTCGGCCACGATGGTGGCAGCGGGTGTCTATCTCGTGGGGCGGTTCTATCCAGTGCTCACCCCCGATGTGCTCTTGGTCATTGCCTACGTCGGAGCGATCACGCTGTTCATCTCAGCGACCATCGCGCTGGTGGCCAACGACATCAAGCGGGTGTTGGCTTATTCCACCGTCAGCCAACTCGGTTACATGATGCTGGCCCTCGGCGTGGGGGGCTGGCTGGCGGGCCTGTTTCATCTCGTGACGCATGCCTTCTTCAAGAGCCTGCTGTTCCTCTGCTCGGGTTCGGTGATCCACGCCTGCCACACCAACGATATGCGGAAAATGGGTGGGCTCGCCAAGGTGATGCCTTGGACGGCGGGCACGATGCTCGTGGGCTGCTTGGCGATCATTGGAGCTGGCATTCCCTTTGTCATCGGCACCAGCGGCTATTACTCAAAGGATTCGATTCTGGCGCAGGCGCTGTCCTTCTCTCAGGCCAACCCGGCCCACTCGATCCTCTATTGGGCCGTGGCTGGTGGAGCGCTGCTGACCGCCTTCTATATGTTCCGCCTCTGGTTCATGACCTTTGCCGGTTCCCCCCGCGACCACCACATCGCCGAGCATGCCCACGAATCGCCTCAGGTGATGGTCGGTCCGCTGATCGCGCTGGCGGTGATGGCCGTGGTCGCGGGCTGGACGTTGCCGGGTGGCTTCGGGATTGCCAACCTGCTGGAGCAGGCCCGCCCCGCGGGCACCGATGTGGGCGGAACCGGGTACTTCTTCAGCACGCTCAGGATTCCAGCCGAACATGAAAGCCACGTGGGGGCCATTCACGTCACCGCCACGATGACGGCCTTTTTGACTGCCGCTGCAGGCGTGTTGCTGGCTGCATTGATGTATGTCTGGAAAGTGATCTCGCCGGGAATGGTGGCCGCAATGTTTCGCCCCGTCTACACGCTGCTCTCCAACCGCTGGTACTTCGATGAGATCTACCACGCTCTGTTTGTCACCCCTGTGCTGGCTGTGGCCAGTCTTGCCAGCAGCACCGATCGGAGCGTGATCGACCGCTTCATCGACGGCGTCGCCTGGTCCGCCCGGCAGGTGGCAGGGATCGACGCCTGGATCGACCGCACCATTGTGGATGGGTTCGTCAACGCGACGGCCAACGCCACGTGGAGTGCCGGACTCGAACTGAAGAAACTGCAGACAGGCCACCTGCGCCAGTACGTGATGTTTATCGTCATGGGCACCGTAGCGCTGTTCGTGCTTGCGAGTCTGCTGCTGAGAAACTCATTTGCCGGTTGAACAGCGCCCGATCATTTTTGTTTCCCACCGAACACGGTTTTTGCCACACCTTTCACCGAAACCACCCCGACGGACGTTTCCATGACCCCTGAGTCGCTGACACAGCCCGCCTTCTGGCCCCTGTCGATCATCGTGTTTCTGCCGGCGCTGGTCGCTGCGTTTCTCTCGCTGCCGATCCTTCCCAGGGGGAAGGAGGAGTCGGTGCGGTGGATTGCGCTGCTGACTTTGGCAGTGGTCTTCCTGCTCTCGCTGTGGATGGCAGTGCCCTGGTTGTTTGGGGCAACGGGACCTGGCCAGTTTGTCGTGGGTGAGCCGGGCATGCAGGATGTTGTCAAGCGGGAGTGGATCCCAGCCTTCGGCATTGAATATCTGCTCGGCGTGGACGGCATCAGCATGCCGCTGGTGGTGCTGACCACCTTTCTCTCGATGCTCGCGGCCGCTGCGAGTTGGCCGATCACCAAGAACGTGAAAGCCTACTTCGTGCTCTTCCTCCTGCTGGTCACCGGCATGCTGGGAGTTTTTGTTTCGCTCGACTTCATGCTGTTCTATGTGTTTTGGGAAGTCATGCTCCTGCCGATGTACTTCCTCATCGGCATCTGGGGTGGCCCGCGGCGCGAATATGCCGCCATCAAGTTTTTTCTGTACACGCTGCTGGGAAGCGTGCTGATGCTTTTGGCGATCCTGATGCTCTATTACACCAGCGACCTCCGGGTGCTCTCCGATGAGCAACTGCTGGCTTCGCACGTGGTCAGTCCGGTGCTGGAAGGCGCGGCAAAAACGGCCGCTCTGGCTGCGGTCCACTCGGCTCAGGCCCCGGTCCACACCTTCAACATCATGGCGCTGTCCCACATCGGGCAACTCCCCGTGTCGCCGTTTGCCGCCACGCAGTTGTGGGGCATGTCGCTGGAGATGTGGGCGTTTCTCCTGCTGTTGATCGGGTTTGTCATTAAGGTGCCCGTCTTCCCGGTGCATACGTGGCTGCCCGATGCGCATGTCGAAGCCCCTACGCCAATCTCCATGATTCTCGCTGGAGTGTTGCTGAAGCTCGGCGGCTACGGCATTCTCAGAATCTGCTATCCGATCTGCCCGGGAGCGGGGCTGGCGCTGGCTTGGCTGGTATGCGGGCTGGGGGTGGTATCGATGGTGTACGGTGCCTTCGCAGCACTCGCCCAGAAGGATTTCAAACGCATGGTGGCCTACAGTTCCGTGAGCCACATGGGCTACGTGATGCTGGGGCTTGGTGTGTGGAGTGCTGTCTCGGGCCAGGAATACCGCTGGGACGCCTGGGCGCAGGGGGTGAACGGGGCGATGTTTCAGATGCTCGCCCACGGTATCAGCTCGGCCGGTATGTT
>Ga0114967_10004361_pt1 | contig 11382 bp, 7 predicted proteins | sample M_130628_MF_Meta_FD_92639 | JGI IMG/M metagenome (GOLD analysis project Ga0114967, IMG submission 92639) | Freshwater microbial communities from Lake Montjoie, Canada to study carbon cycling - M_130628_MF_MetaG | ecosystem: Environmental > Aquatic > Freshwater > Lake | place: Lake Montjoie... | reverse complement strand
GTCTCGGTGACCGCGTTGCGGCCATCGATCCGCACGGTGCTCTCGCTCGTGGCCAGGGCGGCCGGACTACGGCCCACCGACTCATCACCGACACGAACACGGACGTCTCCGGCGAGGCCTCGAACAGAGACCACGCTGCCGCCGTCGGCAGTGGCCGTCACCGCCGGCTCCGCCGACTCAGGCGACACCGCGACCTCGGGCGTCAGGCGGCGCGACGTGACGTCGATCTGTGACGCGACTGCGGCCGGCACGCGGAACGCAAACGCTTCGTGCGTGGCGGTCGACTCGACTGGCATGCGGCCCTCGAGCACCACCGTGTGCCGCACGTCTCCACCGGCCTCCGGCGACGCATCGAACCACGCGCGATATCCACTGCGGCCGGGTTCGACATCAACGACCATCCGGCCGGGGCCTTCGTGCCGCGGCGCTGCGGAGAGGATCATCCCTCCCGATTCGAGCGGGATGGGCGTCCAGCCTCCATTGATCTGCCTGATGGTGAACTCAACCGTGGCGGGACAGGTGACCTGGCCATGGCCCTCCGCGCGGGGAGCGACGTCGCGGGCATCGATCTTCACGACGACGTTCTCGAGCACCGCGCCGGGGGGCTGCAATCCTCCCGCCAAGCCCTCCTTGATGCGAAACAAATCGACGAAATCCCGATACCGAAACCCAGGCACCGGCACCAACCGACCGCCCTCGTCGGGCACGTAGAAGAGTTCCGGCTGAACCTCCTCGATCGTTCCACCGGCCAAGCGACGCTCTTCGGCCGTCGGCGGTTGGCTGGGAGCGACCCCGTGCCACGACGCCATCACCACCGCAACCGCGCAGACGGCGACCCTCGGCCAGCGTGACCGCGGCGACGAACACATTGTGCGAGGGGGCGAACGGCGCATGCGGGCCGGTGCGTTCTGTTCAGGGGACTAGAGAAAGCCTAGCCCGAAACCCGACGCAGAGCCGTCATTTTTCCCAGTCCTCATAACCATCACGACCGTCACCGACGACAGACCGACCGGAGGTCAGCGAAGAATTTCGCGAAACTCGTCGTAGAGGCGGCCGCTGCTGGCCGCGATGAAGGCGGGGTCATCGAGCGGAATCGTCGCGGGGCCGCCTCGAAACGGCCCCACGGCACATCCCGCCTCGCGGGCGATGAGGATGCCAGCTGCCGCGTCCCAGCAGCAGATCCGTCGCACCCAAAACGCATGCAAGCGGCCGCAGGCGAGGTAGGCGAGGTTGAGGGCCGTTGAACCCGTGCGTCTGATGGAGTGCGCGTGGGGAAGAACGGCCAGGAAGTCGGCGACGGCGGGCGAGTCGGGCGTCACCTGCGCGGGAAAACTGACGGCGGTGACCGCATCGGCCGGCGCGGTCACCGACGCGGCGGCGATGGCCTCGCCGTTGAGCCGGGCGCCGCCACCGCGGCGCGCTGTGAAGCACTCATCCCGCAGCGGGTCGTAAATCGTCGCCACCACGATGTCATCGCCGTCGGCCAGCGCGATCGACACGCAATAGGCCGGAAAGCCGTGGACGTAGTTCGTCGTGCCGTCGAGTGGATCGACAATCCAGCGCGTACCGCTGCCGGAATGGCCTTGCACCCCGGGCGGCAGCGGCGGCAGGCCTCCTTCCCCTTCCTCGCCCACAAACCCGTGCGCCGGAAACGCCTCGAGCAGGATGCGGCGCACCTCCGCCTGCGACGCGTGGTCGGCCTCCGTGACGAGGTCGCGGGGGCCCTTCGACGTGGCCTTGAAGCGGCCGACCCACTCCTGGAGCACGCGGCCGCCCGCCCGGGCGGCGGCCTCGCAGACGTGAAGCGGATCGGGGGATGACGACATGACGGGACGGAAATCAGGAGAGGCGCGAATCGCGGCGGTGAAGGCCGCATCCTGCGGACAGTGTAGCAGGCGTGCCGCCATGCCCGGAGCAACGCCTGGCCCGCTACAATCCCCGCCGCGACTCGTCCCCTTCCTCTCTCGGCAATCCTCTCGTGAACTCTTCACCAACTGCTGTTCCCGCCACATGGTCGATCTCGGGGAGCGTGGCCTCTTGGCCGCACGCCGATGGTGGTGGACGGATCGACGTCGCGGCGGCGGGCCGTGGGCTCGAGATTCAAGCGGCGTCGGGCGGTCGTGATGCGGTGCTAGGCGTCAACCTTTCGTCGCTCGCCGATCACTGGCTCCGCGGTGCTGATCTGGTCGCGACCTACGAACCCGACGACCCGCGGCGACTGCGGTCCACCGTGATGTGGCGGTCGCATGGCCGCCACGAGGGCATTGCGTCGTGGGAGGTGGTCGTCTCCGCACAGACGTCCCTCCTCGAAACGGAGGTGGCGGTGGAAGTCTGGTCGGACATCGCTGCCGACAGCCTCCTCTGGTCATCTGGCGGCCCCCGCTGGTCGTCCAGCGGCGAGGCCTCATGCTGGCGGCCGATCGCGCCGGGCGAAGCGCTGCCTGAGAGTGCTGCGGCGATCCTCGCCCGCCGCGCAGGGTCGTCGTGCCTCGTCGCGGTGCATCCGGCAGACGCGCGGCGAATCGACATCGAGCCCTCGGCAGGTCGCTGCGGCGTCACGTGCAGGCTGTTTGCCGCACCGCTCGAGAAAGGAGTGCTGCTGCGGAGTCGCGTCGTGGCGGCGATCGGGCCCGAGAGGAACGACGAAGCCTGGGCCGACCGGGTGCTGCAGGCATTCGCCGCGTCGCCTCCGCCCCTCACCACCTGACCGCCGCCGATCTCGGCGCCACGCTTACAGGTTCCTGAATCCTGAGGCCGATGGCCGTCGCCGCCAATGCGGCGTGGCGATGTTTGAGGGGGGCAGGCCAGTTCCGGATCGAAAAATGCCCCACCCCCAGACTCCGCGCGGATCCCCACGTCGGAATCATTCTCGATGATGCGGCCTGCCCCGTCGTCAAGAAGCTCATCCGCATTCACTGCCCTTGGACCATGCGGTCCCAATCGGTGATGCATCCCTTGGCTGAAACGCCCGTACTCCTTCTCGCCAATGATCAAGGCGTTCATGGCGAGGGAACGCACCGTGTTGTGATTCCACTTTCCCGACACGCGGCCGCCGAACTTCCGGCCGCCTCTGTGGCGTCCGGCATCGGGGCCGGGAATACCGAGTTCGTTCAGATGCTCTGCAACCCGCTTGAAGCCCCAACCCGCCTCGAGCCACTCGAGCATCCGCACCCAGATTCCAATCTTCGCCTCGTTGTTGGGAAGGAACCGCACATGGCAGCCAGCCTCCTTCACCTTGCGACCCTCCGGCAGTTCCTCAACCGTGGTACCAGCCGCATCGACGAGAAACCGTCCGAAGCCATACGGAGGCCGGCCGCCGGTGCTGTGCTCCCCAGGGGTTGGAATCAAGGCCGTGGGTCGGGCTCAGGCCCGCTTCTGTCGCCGCCACATCGAGAAGCCGCCGCAGGCGAGGCCGCCGAGGGCCGCGGCGTAGGTGGCGGGCTCCGGCACGGCGATCATGCCCGCGCCCGCTCGCTGGTTATACGACCCCATGTCGAACAAGTTCGTGGAAAACATTTCTGCGGCGTCAAGGATATCGACCACCATATTATAGTCGTAGTCGCCCTCGCCCCAGGTTGCTGCAAGGCCTGTATCGAACTTTCCGCTGGTGAGGAAGTTGGCGGCGTCGAGGATGTCGATGCTGTTGTCGAGATTGCCGTCTCCGGGAGCCGCGAAGGCAAAACATACTGAACCATCACCATTGTCGAGCCAGCCCACGGTGCGTGGGATCGATTGCGACAGCGCTGTGGCCGCAGCGGTCGATGTGATCCCGCGGGTGCCGTTCCATGAGCCGTCACCGCGGCCTGCCTGAAGGGCCGTCACCAAATCAGCGGCGGTCAGTCCGCTGGTAACGGTCATCATCCCGTTACCGACGTCTATCAGGCCGCCGGCATTCGGACTGAGGCCCCGTACGGTCGTCTGCAGCCCGGCAGATACCGCGATCGTTCCACCGGCGAGTGGGATGACGTTGCTCACCGAGAGCGCCGATGCATTGGCAAGCAGGAGCCTGCCCGCCTGGACGACGGTGGAGCCTGTCACGAGGTTCGCCGCATCGAAGACCAGCGTGCCGGCACCGGTCTTCGACACTCCAAACGTGCCCGATAGCCGTGGATAGCCGGCACCGCCCTGCGTGAGCGTGCCGCTCGTCACGGCAAGATTCAGGATGCCCGAGGCCGGAGCCAGCGCTGCCGGGAACGTGGAGCCAAACGAGAGCCGGTCGACATCGAAGTAACCCCCGTTGAAGCCGACCGACCCGGAGATCTTCATGGTCATGTGGTTACCGTTTCGCGCCTGTCGAACGGCCGCGCCGCTGCCCACCTCGGTGAAGTCCTGCCCCAGGGTCTGGTAGAAGACGCGGTAGAAACCGCCGGAAGACGCGCCGGACACCAGCGACGTGCCGTTCAGATTCACCTGCTTGTTGAGCTGGAGCACGAACTGCACGGGCACGTTTTGGAGGGCACGAAAGGGAGTCACGGAAGCGATGTTGCCGCCGCCCGTGCCGAAGCCTTGTCCAAGGATCGAAACCTGATCCAGTCCGGTCCTCTGAAGCACGATGTGGGCCGTATCCTCCACCGTCCCCGAGACGCTGTTGCGGAACCCGAAGCTGATGGTTTCGCCGATTTGCGTGCTCCGGAAATCCCATCCATCGACGACCATCGTCGCAAAGCCCTCGCCGAGGTCGGTCAGGGTGTTGTCGGCCTCGCCGGCACGTCGGACTCGCACGCCGCCGCCCCCGAGCACCCCGGTGGACGTGGTGGACGTGCCGGTCTGGGTGCGCTGGATGCGAAGGTTGCCGTCTAACGTGCGAGTGCCGTAGGGCGAGGTATCCCAGACAGCGCCGTTCGGATACGAGTTGCCGGCCTGCGTCAGTTTGGTGTTCTCCGGTTCGTCAAACGTGAAATCGTCAACGATGCCGTTTCGCGATCCACCGAAGGCCCCGGCAATCATCCCTTGATCCATCAGGAACTGATTGGCCGCCGTGCGGTGCTGATTCACCCGCACCGAGAGGACCGGTTCCGCCGTCGTGGTCTCGATGATCATGCCCCGCGTGCCAAGGTGCTCGACCGCCGCGCGGGCGAGGCCGGTGTCCACCGGCCCGCTGCTTCCGAGGTTGGAGAACTTTTTCGTTGGGTCGGTGATGGTCGCATTCACCGCGGACAGCATGCGGGTCACCTGGGCGTTGGTCACCGATTCGTTCATGTGGATGATGCTCGATCCGACGGAGTCGGGGTTGTCCGCATACACCGCGAAGCCTTCGTGCATGTCGAGCAGCCACTGGGGGGAGTAGGTGCGGACGAATGACCACAACGCCGTTGCGGTCGAGCCCGTTGTCGCGGTGATCGGATCGCTTTTTCCTGGAAAGTTACGGTTCAGGTTTCCCTCGCCAGGGATCTCACGTGTGTTTGCCGCAAGTGCCTGAGGGGCGCAAAAGGGGATGACGATCAGTGTGCCCTTGGTGATTGGCCAGGTGCGGATCTGGTTGGCCGCAGCGGCACCAGCAGGTTCATCGCCGTGGACGCCGCCGGTGATCATCACCAACGGCCCCGATGTTGATGCCTGTCGGATGTAGTAGGGCGTCTGCGTGCCACTCCCCAGATCGATCCAGCCAGACGTGAGGGTGTCCGCCGTCGCCGACGCCGCCCACGCCGCTGCCAGAAGCAGGGCCATCGGCACCCGACGATGGTGGGAAATAAGAGGCATCACGAAGCCTAGTGCTGGTTTATGGTTCTACGTCAGTCGACGCGAGTTGGTTCTGGTCGCTGAGGCGTCGGCTGAGGAGCATGATGATCACGCCCGGGACGGCCTTGTTGCCCCTGACCAGCCCAAAGGACGCCATACGCAACGATGCCGTTGGGCCCTCCAGCGGCCTCGGGATGCGGGCTGAAGCAGATAACTCGTCCCTGGCCAAACATCGACCGAATGATCGCGTGCGTGCCGGTCATCGAGCCAGGCTGAGCGCCTTTGCTCGCCACCTCGGTCTCGAAGGTTGCCAAAATCTCGTAGCCAGGGAGATCCGACTCATCGTCGGGCACCAGAAGTGGACCCTGATTGTATTGCACAGGGATGCTTCCCCCGCGGCCCAAGAGCTGCCATCCGGCATCCGTCATGCGGATCGACGCCGTGCCGTCACCCCTGGCCCAGTGGGCCCGATCCCACACCCTGGCGTTTATCAGGCCAAGCGACCAGCTGTAGTGTGAACTGGCCAGGTAGGAGCCCGCACAGATACCGACGTAGCCCCCTCCAGACCGCACGAACTCGCGGATCCGGTCGCGGCCCGCCTCCTGAAGCCGCTCGGCCTGCTTGTTGCCTGAGCCCCCGGGCATAATCAGCACGTCGAACTCGGAAAGTTCGCCCTGCCGGATCTGCTCAGACGTGATCGGCCGCGCAGCGAAGCCGGCGGCGGTGGTCAGGATCCGCAGAAGGTTTGCCTGTCGCTTCTCGGGCTCCTCGGTGTCATCGCAGATGGCCACCCGTACGATCGAGGGCTGAGCGGATTCCACAGCAGCCCATACCGCCCCCGTTGCCATCGAGAGGACGGCCCAGCCAAACGTCGTGAGGTGGAGAACTGCACTCGTCATGGCGATCCTGCCGGCTCCTGGTGCGCGGGGGTGAACGCGGGGGGCGGCGGAGTCGGGAGAGTCAATGCCGCCGCCTTCATGTCCGCCAACTCTTCCCGCATCGCGTCGAGGGCTTGGGTCGCGAGATGCCTATGGAGTTCCGTGTACTCCCGGGGCGTGCCCGGCGTTGTTTCCCAACGTCTCCGCATCTCCAGGACCACTGCGATCAGCCGATCCTCGACCGGCCAGACGTCGTCCCAGACCTGTGGAAGGTGATCGGTCTGGACGCCGTCGCGGTCTTCGGTGAGGTTCCACTCCCGAAGCGTGGCTGCAATCGAGCAGATAGCGCCGCCATACTCGCCCGCAACGGCTTCGGCCAACGATTCGCAGGCGACCCAGCAGGGCACCGCGATCGAAAACTTGGGATCGCCCAACTGCACCCACATCGTGGTCGAGAGCGGATCCTCGCCCGGCTTCACACCATGAAACACCGCCGCTGATACGGTGGTCGTTCGGCTGATGGTGGCCGAAGTGTTGACCTCGTCGGGAAGTTCTCCTGCTGGGCCATTCACGCTGCCCTCGAAAGGGATGCCCGTGCCGTCGGCGAGATCCCTGCACATCGAGCGGAGGACGTAGTCGACGGTGAGATCATCTCCCTGTCGACCGTCGGGGAGGCGATCGTCGATCAGCCGGCAGGCCCGCGCGTAGCGCTCGCCGGAATACGTGCCTTCGACGACCGTGGTGTTGGGCGCGGGAGGCACACCACGGGCGGTGGTCGCGAAGTTCGCCCGAACGATGTAACCACGAGGGGCGACCTCAGGATCGTTGGCATCGAACATCTGGAAGGTTTCCGGCCCGACTTCGAAGAGGGCCGCGCCGCCGGCGGCGTCGATCACCCCGAAGTTGCCTACCGTCCGCCGGCCTGTCTCGTCCGTCTGCTCGAGTAGTTGGCGAAAATCCTCGACGGTCGCGCACGTCTCGAGGGCCAGTTTCATGATGGCCCCGTTGCCGGGGCCCCGCTTCTTCCCCTCCACAGCCAAGTCGCGGCTCAGCGAGTTCTCGATGCAAAAACCAGTGGAGTTGACGCCCATCCACACTTCATCACGATCGCCCGCATTGACGACTGCGAGCACCCGGAACCGTTCGCCCTCGTAGACCACCACCTCGTTGCGCGGGAGACCGGTCGTGTCCCGGCTTTTCCAGAGCAGCGGCCGCCCGTCGGCCGTGGCCTTGCCCGTGATGACGGCCGTGGTGCACGCCGGTGACGGCGATACAACCACCGCCATCAGCAGGCCACTGAAGGCAGCTTGGCACGCGGTTCGAACTACCGACAGCCAGGGCCGCATGGTGATTCCTCAATCGCCGCAAAGACCACGATCACCAGGAAATCCTGCGCATTTCACTTTCACCATGGCTTCAATGACGCGATGTTTTGTTCTCCGCGGAGCCCACGTTAGCTCGGGCGGTCTGCGTCCAGCCGACGGCGGCGAGAGAGCGTCGCGGCGGCCATCGCACAGGCCAGGCCCGTGAGCAAACCAGTCGTTGGTTCGGGGACGATCAAGAGGTCACCCGTTGCGTTCGAGAACGTCAGGCTCTGGCTGCCGAACGTCCCGGTCCACACGCCTGAGCTGTTCGTCAGCGAACCGGAGTAGCCTCCGGTGAGGCTGATGGTGGAGAAAGAGTTTGACTGCGAACTGAACCCGCTGAACAGGTTGTACGTTCCCTCAGGCAGCGTGCCTGAGAACTGGAGTTGCAACGAGCCCCCGTAGGTGAGGCCTCCCGCGATCGTGAAGGCGTCGTACTGGCTTCCGCGGCCGGTGCCCGTCATCTCGAGCAGGGTCTGGCCGCTGAGCCCCAGGCTGCTGCCAAAGGCGAGCACGCCGGCGCTCGACGCTGCGGAGCCCGGGGAGATGATGCCGCCGGATTGCACCGTCGCGGGGCCGGCGATGGTGCCCGATCCGAAGAGGGTCGCGCCATTCAAGACAGACACCGTGCTCGCCGACGCGAGGTTGGCGTTCATGATGAGCGTGCCCGCTTGCACAACAGTGCTTCCGCTGTGGGTAAGGCTGCCCCCAGATCCGGTGAAGATGAGGATCCCTGACCCAGCCTTGGTCACGGCGCCAGCACCGCTTGTAGCCTGATTCCACGCCGTGGTTCCACCATCGACGATCGTCACGACGCTGTTGCTTGCGACCGTGGTGCTCCCCGAGTTCGTCACGGTAATGATTCCGGTCTGTCCAGCCGTCGTAGAACCGAGCGTGACGGCCCCGTCGAGCACCACGCTGGTGTTGATTTCCCTGGACGTGGTGCCCGTGGAACGAAGCGTGCCGCTGCGGAGCGTCAGACTGCCAAGACCGAAGGGTGTGCTGACGCCGGGAGTGCCGCTGTTCGTCCATTGCACAACGCCGCCGTCCGCGATGAATCCGCCGCTGAACGTGCTTCGCTGCGCGCTGCCGGAAAACTGCAAAATGCCCGAACCCGCCTTGGTGAGTCTGCCCGTGCCGCTCATGGCCTGTTGCCAATCCGTCGTGACGCCGTCGGCGGTGGTAATCACGCTGTTGCTCGCGATCGTCGTGCTACCCGAACCGCTGGTGCTCACCGTGATATTCCCGGTGAAGCCGGAAGCGGTGGAACCGAGCGTGACTGAGCCATCCAGCACGACGCCGGTGTAGATCGATCTGCCGCTGGTGCCAGTGGACCGGAGCGTGCCGCTTTGGAGCGTCATGGGCCCCAGCCCGAACGGCGTCGAGACTCCCGCCGTGCCGCTGGCCGCCCACTGCACAATGCCGCCGTTTAACAAGAAGCCCCCGGCGTAGGTGCTAGCCACTGAGTTGGAGGACGGGAAGTGTAGAGTCCCCTGCCCGATCTTGGTGATCGACTGAGACCCGCTGCCGTCGCGAATCAGAGGCGATAGTGTGAGTTGCGTGTTCGCGGCGACATTGATGGCGCCCGACGTATACAGTTCGAAATCCTGTCCCGCCAACGTCTGAGTGAAGTTGACTTCGCTCAGGGTTGTGCGGTTGTCGAGGATGACGTTCCGCGACGTCCCATCAATGGTGGTAGGAACGCCGTACAGTTTGAGCGTACCCTTGGTACCCGAACTGTTGTTTTGGATTTCATACGTCGATCCGCTCGAGACGGCCAGCGTCGGTAGGAAGGAGATCGCTCCAACGGTCAGCGACGTGCCGCTTCCCACGGAGGTGGACGTGTAGAGGATTCTCAGGAGCGGCGAAGTGCTTGAGTTGATCTGCGCCCAGACGCCCGTTCCCGTGGGCACGACGCCGGTATTCCAGTTTCCAGGCTGCGTCCAACTCTGCTGGTTCGTGGCAGTCGCGCCGCTCCCTCCCAGGAACGTCGATACCGACTGAGTGCGACCAACGGAGGGTTGGAGCACGACCGCCGCCAGCGCGGCGGTCAGCGTCAGAGTCCAGCGAGTCAGAATCTTCATCGTCCACGTCTCCTTAGCAAGAACGGCCTTGTTTCCATGAGCCGAGCAGTTCGCGGCGTCGGCTTGTTGTTCATGAACTGAAACACACATCAGGTTTGTCGCTATCGGGCGCTCATGCGCCGTCCCCGTCCGCCCCGTCGCCATCACTCTTTGTCGGCTTGGCCTTGAGGTCAAATGAGAGTGGCCCGGTGCCCGCATCGATCGACACGCGGCCCACGCCCGATTCGCGGTAGACGGTGGCGACCTGAACCGCCTTGCCTGAACCGCGGATTCGCGTCTGCTCGGAGCTTGTGACGAGCACGCGATACTTCCCGGCGGGAAGCCCGGCGCCAAACTGGCGGGTCTTCACACTGAACATGCCATTGTCGTCGGAAACCCCGAAGCCCCGCGGCCCATCCGGCGAGTCGAACATCACCTCTGCGTTGGACAGCGGCTCACCCTCGAACGTGATCGTCCCCTCGACGGGAATCATGCTGTAGTTCGCCGTCGGCGCTCCACAGCCGACCAAGACGGCCGCGGACACGAGAAGCAGCAGCCTGCGAGTGGACGAAAGAGTGATCATGGTGATGTGTTCGAGCCGGGAATGTCGTCCTAGAACGAGTCCACAACTCCTCCATCGTTGCGGGCCGCAAGGCGATTGAGCACGACGCCGTCAAGGTCGTTCGCCAGCATTCGCACCGCGCCATCCGCAAAAACGAACCCGGTGCCTGAGGCGTGATGTGACCCGAAGGAGGTTGTGTAGGAGTCGTTGCCGTTGGGGCGGTAATAGGCCTCTGACTGGCTCTGAGAGTTGACGCCGCGGAGCGTCTGGTGGGTGGCCACGTTGCTCTCCGCCGATTGGGCGATCACGCCTGCCCACACGGCGCCCTTGTAGGAGATCATCGTGCCCCCGCTGGTTGTGCCATTCGGTCCATACGGCACCTCGCCGACCATGGCCGTCTTGCTCGTGCCGTCGGAAATCTGTCGAAACTTGATCGCACTCCCGGCACTGAAGAGCCCGTTCCCGCCGTTGATGCAGCTGCCGGCAACGTTGGTGCACGGAGCGGTGTCGGAATACGTGGCCTGAGTATTACGGTCGCCGAACACGCCCTTGTAGTTCGACAGGGCGAAGGCCGGCGCGGTGAGGTTGCCCGGTATCGCCTCGTTGAGGTTCGACGGAGCCGGACAGCTTGCGCAGCGAAAAGCCGACACGCGGGTCTGGGCCAGCGACACCACGTCTGTGGCCGTTGTGGAAAGGTCGCGACTCGTCGGCCGCAGCTGGTCGAACAGAGGCCCTTCGTCGATCCGCGGCAGAATCATGGTGCCCCAGCCCCAGCCCGGGCCGCTGAACGTGCTCTTCGAGTAGTCGCTGCTGCGGAGGAATCCGCTCGGCAGTTG
>Ga0114967_10004360_pt1 | contig 11386 bp, 6 predicted proteins | sample M_130628_MF_Meta_FD_92639 | JGI IMG/M metagenome (GOLD analysis project Ga0114967, IMG submission 92639) | Freshwater microbial communities from Lake Montjoie, Canada to study carbon cycling - M_130628_MF_MetaG | ecosystem: Environmental > Aquatic > Freshwater > Lake | place: Lake Montjoie... | reverse complement strand
CTTCTGTTTCATTTAGTTGGAGACCTTCATCAGCCTCTACATAATGGATATGCCATTGACAAAGGAGGCAATACCATTCAAGTAAATTCACCACATGTTTCAGGCAATTTGCATAGCGTTTGGGATACGCAGATTTTGGAATACAAAAGGGTTAATTTGGACACCTGTCTACAATATTATGCCACACTTAAAAGCGATGAAATTGCTTCAATCAAAAAAATAAACGAGCTAAAATGGATGTATGAATCCCGTGCTTATCTTGATCAGGCTTATGATTTTGAAAAAAACTTTTTAGATGATAAATATCTAGATAAAAACATTGAAGTAATCAAGAAACAATTGGTTATCGGGGGATTAAGATTGGCTAGTATGCTTGACGAACTTTTCAATCCAGCAGCGAATAAAAAGGTAAATCCGGATTCGACTTTTTAAGAGGTTTAAATCGTTTCACTGGTTTAAGGGTTTAATGGTTTAAGGTGGCAGCATTCTCCCTTTGCGTCTTTGCACCTTTGCGACCTTTGCGGGAAACGAAAAAAAACGTTCAAGTGGTTGGTAACTTTCGTCAGCCGATGTTGGTGTTATCACCAATCATCAAAGAAGAAGTGGTTTATTTCGCTTTGCATTGGCGCCGGTTTCCAAACCGGTGTCTACGAGAGATTCCAGTAGGGGTTGAAAATATTCAACCCTTTCAAAAGGTTCAAAACGTTCAAAAGTTTGTCTTGTATTCAAAAGTTTTACAAGTTCATTCCATATTGAAATAGAGAAATGTTTTAAACCAGCATAGCGAATTAAACCAACGAAGTAAATTAAACCAGCGTAGCGTTTTAAACCCTTAAACCAGCGTAGCGAATTAAACCCTATACCATCTAAAAAAATCATTAATGAAAACAGTCCTCCTTTCCACCATCAACTTTTTCATCTTATTGTCAAGCGCTTTCGCACAAATCGATATCAAAAAAGATTCAAATTATATCGAGGCGCCAGCAGTGCTTGAAACGAAAACCGGCAATATATACGGCACGTTAACTACACCCATTCAAACAAAATCTTCCCCGCTAGTTATAATCATTGCAGGCTCTGGACCAACAGACAGAGACGGAAATACAATAATGATCAAAGGCAAAAACAACAGTTTAAAATATTTAGCCAACGAATTGGGGAATGCAGGAATTGCATCAATCAGATACGACAAACGCGGAATAGGAGAAAGCAAACTCGCTATGAAAAGCGAGGCTGATCTTAGATTTGATGATTATGTAAATGATGTGATAGATTGGGTAAACAAGTTTAAAAAAGACAAACGTTTCAGTGAAATCATTATTGCTGGGCATAGTGAGGGCTCATTGATTGGAATGATTGCCGCAAATGGTTTAGCAGATAAATACATTTCCATTTCCGGTGCTGGAGAAAAAGCAGGAATCCTCATTAAAAAACAATTACAAACACAACCTGAAGAAATTCAAGATTACTCAACCCTTGCCATTGATAGCCTTGAAGTAGGTTTCTTAGTAAAAAAAATAAACCCATTGTTGTACAGTTTGTTTCGTCCAAGTGTGCAGCCCTATTTAATCAGCTGGTTTAAATACGACCCTCAAACTGAAATCAAAAAATTAAAAATACCTGTATTAATTCTTCAAGGTGAAAATGACATTCAGGTTTCGGTTGAAGATGCGCAACAATTATCAAAAGCCCAACCAAAGGCAACATTAACCATAATCCCAAAAATGAACCACGTTTTAAAAATTGTGGAAGGCGATAAATCTCAAAACATAAAAAATTACGGCGATGCTTCACTTCCCATTGCGGATGAATTGGTTAAGGCGATTGTAGAGTTTATATTGTAGGGGTTGAATATTTTCAAACATTACAATATTTTCAACCCTTAAAAATTTTCGACCCTTACAAAAGTTTGGCTTTATTCAAAAGTTTTAAAAGTTAGTTACACATAATATTTTAGTGTGTACGATGAGTATAGATACACAAGCTATAAGTAAATCGAATTGTAAAAAGCATTGTTTTTCAGTGAAGATTTTCAAGGTTATGAAGATAAATTTACTGATCTAGTATCAAGATATTTCAAGCAATTTTATAAAATTACATTGAACTTTTTATTGTTTATTCAGTAACAAAGCAAGGAGATTTTCATTTCTTTAACTCAGAAATTTTTTCATTATTTTTTCAGATATCTACTTTTATGTGATTGTCTGATGTTACTTTTTTACCTTGTTTTGACAAAAATTTAAATAAAAAAGCTAACAAAAAAAATCATTATGAAACAAACATTCAAACCATCATTATTACGCATTGCTTACTTTTTTTTTAATAAACCCAAGATCAATAAGTTTTTATTTTTCACATTTTTATTTCTTTCTTTTAAATCAGAAGCACAACTTAACTATTTATTCTCTTCTTTCAAAAAGCCATACCAGCCTATAAGTGAAGGCATCTCTCCCAAACTTGAATTTCCTCAATATGAAATACCCGAGGAAATGGGTACAGCTGTTTTACCTATTGGCTTCAATTTTGTATACAATGAAAAAACTTACTCTAAAGTAACAATAAATGTAAATGGTTTTTTGTCATTTGGATATATCGATCCCAGTGATCCTTGCACTTCTTATAGATATAATAATTTATCGAGTGGTACATGCTCATCTCCACCACCAAATTCAAATTTAGCTTTGGGTATAAACGGAACCCGCCCTATCATTGCTCCTTTTTGGGAAGATTTAGGGTTGCATTCTTTAAATGATCTAGTTTATAAAATAAGTGGAAGAGCTCCCAATCGCATTTTTACCGTTGAATGGAAAAATGCTTACCGAAATGTTGATAACCCAATTACACCTGATCCACTTCCTGCAGGAACACGCAGGGAACTTCTTTCTCTACAAGTGCGACTTTATGAAAGTACAAATGCCATTGAGTTTCATTATAGAAATCAAGGTGATGAGATCTATCCTCCGTATGATCCATTAGTTATTCAATTTCCTCCATATGGGAATTATGGAGCATCAATTGGCATCTCTTCATCAGACTGTAATCGGGACTTTCTTTCTCTTAAATCTACAACTGCTACGCCAGATTTAAGTTCGATTTCAAGCACCACTCGTTTGAATCAGCCACCCAGTAATCAGGTTTATCGTTTTGAGCCAGCCTTAACACGCATACCAAAAATTTCACGAAATAAACTTTGCTACACAGATAAAACAGTTTCTTTCAATTTGGATCCGGGCAATGTGGCTCCAGGCTACATTTTCGAATATGCAATTACTACCAGCGAATTCCCTCCTCTCTCCGGCAATTTTACAAATGACAGAAATGTAAATGTTGGAAGGCTTAGTCCGGATACCCGATATTTTATTCATGCTCGCAGCAGATACAGAGGTTCTTACAGCCAGTGGGCTACAGATGTTTTTAAAACTGCAAGTCCTAGCATGAATGTGCCCTACCTCGAAGATTTTGAAGGACCCTCACCTGGAAGTGGATATTATGGAAACTATTTGCCTGCTAATTTCCGAGCTCAGGATTTTTTAGACACTTTAACCTATGGACAAATACCTGAGTTGGCCTATGATCCTACAATAACCGGCGAATTAGTTCTTTATGGTTTTCCATTTGTGAATGGAGATATTACCAATAACAACAGCATCTCCAATTTCTCTGGTTTGAAAAATTACTGGAATTTTACCCCCGGCATTCGATTGCGTAGAGGTCAAAAATATAGGCTGAGTTTTCGTTATGCAGGTTTGTCTAATTATGATTACAGTATTGCATCTGCTCATCTCGAAGTACGCTACGGAACAGCAACTGGCTTAGGTGGTATGACCACAGGTTTACTTTTTGATAAAGCGGATATTGCCAATAATGATTTTGCTGATACTGCAATTATTTTCACAGCTCCAAGAACAGATGTCTATTATTTTGGCTTCCATGATTTTGGTTCTTTAGATGACTTTGGAAACTATTCATTATTAATACTTGATGACATATCTATTACGGAATCTAATAACTCAAGTTGTGGAAAACAAATACCTATTGCATTAAATGGGGCTATTAATTCAACAGGGAATAAATTGAACTGGAGCGGTGGAAAAAAATATCTTCCTTTTACTATCGAGAGAAGTAATGATGGAGTCAATTTTAATACAATTTTTGAACCTTTAGCTAACAATAAGAAATTACACCTACGCAAAAAAGTACTGAGCCCAGCTGAAATCAGAGAATTGAGCTTACAAAATAAGGGTAGCAAAGAAAACTGTTATTCTTTGGAAATATCTTATGACGGCAAAAACTTTAAACAAATTTCCAAAAACGCAAAGAATCAGAATCTCTCAATACAGCCTAACAACTATTTGGACAATAATCCTACATCTGAATCAGAAGCAGTTTACTATCGAATTTATCAGAAAGATGGATTGGGCAGAAAAACCTATTCAAATATAATCAGTCTTGGCAAAAAAGAAAACTCAGTTAAGCTATATCCAAATCCTTCTTCAGGCAAATTTAATTTACAATTGCCAGACGGAAATGCATTCAAGATAACCGTAATAAATAGCAATGGCCAAACAACAGCTACTTATGATAATGTGAGACAAAGCCTGAATTTCGGGGAAGAGTTACCAAGAGGTACTTACATAATCAAGCTGCAAAGCGGAAGCAAAATAACAACGCATAAAATTGTAAAACTTTAATCTAAATGTTTACTTTTTAATGATTGATCCTAATTTTTAAGACAAATAATGTGAGAAAAATAATCCAACGATCAGTAAACAATATGATATCAAAAAACACTTTTTTAAACAATGGGTTATGCGATATGTCATATGATGGTTTTTCGAACACTTATTTGAATAATAATTTTGCAAATACATGCAATGAAATAATTTTTTGATTGGTAAAATTTTAAACCCTGATTTTTCAGTTGGAATTGTGATAAAAGAGAAAAAAGAGGCTGTCTCAAATTTACGAGACAGTCTCTTTTTATTGGTTGGACTGATGGAGACAAAAAATCGTTTATCCAATGCTCAAGCGGTTCATTTTATATATGAGACAGCCTCATTTTTTTTGTGATAAATTTCAACTGCAAAATCGGGAAAAAAAACACAATAGCTTTCAAGATGATTATTCCTAAAAAATGGATATAAATCTCTATTTCGGAAAAACCTTATTGATCGCTTCTACTTTGGATCTGACTTGAAGCTTTTCATAGATTTTTCTTAAATATGTCCTTACCGTTTCGATACTTATAAATAGATTTTCAGCAATTTCCCTGTACTGATATCCTTTAGCAAGTGCAAGCAATATTTCCTGCTCCCGTTTAGTAAATGAATTCAATAATTCAGTATTTTCATTTTTTTCGCTGAATGAATTTACAACAAGCCTGGCTATTTGCGGCGACATGGGCGAGCCGCCTCTGCTGATGCTTCTTATGGATTCTAGCAACTCTTCTGGGCTTGCATTTTTCATTATATAACCTGTGGCACCAGATTTAAGAGATTCAAATATTTTTTCTGCATCTCCAGTTGATGTACATATTAAAAACTGTGTTTGCTGATATTTTGTTTTGAGTAAAGCAATTGCCTGCATGCCATTCATTTCGGGTAAACCAATGTCCATGATGACTACATCCGGCTGATAGTGCTCAATTTTATTTATAAATCTTTCAGCACTATTAAAAGTTGCCATACAGAAAATGTCTTCTGATTTATTGATAAATTCCATCATGATCTCACTGGTATCAAGATCATCTTCTACTATTATGACTTTAATCTTTTTCATGCTTTTATGGATTCGTAAGAAAAATTTAATACATCGGTCCTGAAATTTTTAAAGTGGTTCCTTTGTCTTTTGTAGAAATCCACTCAACAGATGCATGACATGATTCAGCTCTTTTTCTGATATTATTGATGCCATTGCCCTGGATATTATTTGCTTTTTCATTAAAGCCACAACCGTCATCAGAAATCATGAATTCATACATTTTGTTATTGATGGAAGGTCGGAAAATGATTGACACATTTTTTGCATTGGAATGTTTCATGATGTTATTGAGCGACTCCTTAAGTATCATATTTAAGTTTCTGATGAGCCGGGGATCAAGCTCTTTTTTTTGTATAGTATCAGGAAAGTCTATGTCTACATTATGACCTGAATCTTCAAAAAAAGTATTTATGTGATTCCGCATATTGATGAGCATGTCTTCGATATGACTATGATTCGGATTGAGCGACCAAATGATTTCTGAAATCCTTGTTGATGCTTCCTTTGATGTAAGACTTATTTTATTCAGGTTTGTCATTAATTCTTCGGGTGTCAATTTCAATGCTTGGCTTTTCAATTTCTCACTAATCCAGTTGATCTTGATCAATGCTGAACTCAAGTCATCGTGCATATCCTGGGATATGTCATTTCTGATTTTTTGACCATACACAAGGCGTCTTAACTTTGACTTAAACAAATATCGCTGTATCAGATAAGCTGAAAAAATCAATAAGATGATCAGTAAGATTTTAAATTTTCCGGTGTTGTAAAAAGGAGCAACGATGTTTATTTTCAGCGGGAAAGATGTTTCGCGCCAATGGATTCCATCTGATGATACTTTTACACGAAATGTGTAAGAACCACTCGGCAGATTGGTAAATTCTGCATTCTCTTTTGTTCCTATTGAAATCCAATTCTTATTATACCCTTCAAGTTTGTATTGATAAAAGTTTTTGGAAGTCATGTTTGGAAATATCGAAGAAAATTGAATGTTGAAATAAGGTACGTTGTAGGGAATATCATAAATGGAATCGGGAATAAAATGTGTGATTTTACCATTGACATTCAATGCAACTACATAAGGCGCATATGTTGTATAGTTAAGATTTACATCCTTATATTTAATGCTGAAAATGCTGTGTGGACTGCATCCCCAAAGCGTTTCCGTGCTGTCTTCAAACCATAATCTGTCGATTTCATTTTCAGGAATGTCTATCTCAGGTTCAAAATTGTTGATGGAATGATCTGCGATTTTAAGTCTCGACAAGCCATTGTAGGTGCCTACCCATATAAACCCTTTTTTATCTTTGCAAAGCGAAAGAATATTATTGTTTGGTAATCCTTCGACGCTTGTTATTTTTTCAGCATCAAAGTTTGTCAGATTCATTTTATATAAACCGCTGTTGGATCCAACCCATAAATTATTGCCTTCAGCAAGCAGCGCTGTAATATAGTCGTTGATCAGTGGCTTTCCATTTTTCATCGGCATCTTGATGTATTCACTTCCGTATTCCTGGCAGGCCAGACCTTTCGATCTATTGTGGCCCATCCATATACGGCCTTTGCTGTCTTGAGTTATCGCATCATAGTGTGCAAATGGAAGGTTTCTTTTATCAGTAAATTTTCTGTTGTAGTGAATGAAACGATTTTCATTAGGAAAATATTTTACTATGCCATTAGCTTCAAGCAAGGATATCCAAATATTTTTATCCCGGTCTTCAAAAAAACCAAAAGCGGCAATGGAGTCTCGCTTGATTGGATATGATTCATTGGTTTTGAAATCTGAGCATTTAAGTGAGTTGGTATCAAATGTATAGACGCCACTAAAATTGCCTAATAATAATTTATTTTTTACCGGTATTATATCCCAGAGCATGTTATCAATTGTTCTTTTCCAGCAGGTATAATTAAATTTCTTATGACTGTATACATCGGCCTTGTAAAGACCTTTGCCCCAACTCGTAACCCAGAGGGTAGAAGCCTTTTTTACAAAGCCTGTCAGCATGATTTGATTCCCGTTTTTTTCCTTGCCAAAATCACTCCACACTTTTGTTTCAAATGGTTTGTTATACAGTAGTTCCAAGCCGTTATCTGTAGCAATCCATATATTTTTGTAGGGGTCTTCAAAAACACAATTGATGACATTGGAGCATATTGATTCTTTATTATCATCTTGATGAAAGTAACGGATCATTTTATGCTTCATAGGGTCCCATACAAAGAGTCCTTCTCCAGAAGTGCTGATCCATATTTTGTCATCTGATGCCACCAGTAATTTATACCTGTAATTAGAAAATTGAAGTTTAAAATTTGATAACATATTGCCTGATGAATCGAATTGCATGAGATAATCGTCAAATGAGATGCCTATAATTTCTTTCTTCTTGTTTTTTGTTATGGTTTTAAATTTATACTTGAATATGGCTTTGTTTGCTGGGTTGTTCGCTGAATTGTATATATGATTTGAAGACGGTTCAATGAGGTTGATTGATCCTGATTTGTTGATCCATATTTTTCCTGTTGTGTTTTCAAGAACATTGTAAAATAAACCGTTGCCTACAATCTCATGTAGGTATGTTTTAATCAGCGTAAAGTTGGTATCCAATTCAAAAAGGCCTTGCAGGTTATTTACCCAAATATGTCCTCGTGAATCTATCATGATTTCTTCTACGGCATCATTGAATTGTGTGTTGTTGATCTTGCTTGGAGAAAAAACTGTTTTGAATTTATTTTTAGAAGGGTTGAATAAACTTACACCCTCTGATGTTGAAATCAACAATTGCCCATTTTTATCCTCGGTTACATAACTAGTGTTATTACTGCTGATGCTTTGCATGTCGGAGTCTGAATGAAAATAGGACTGAAAATCTTTGCCGTTATATCTGACTAATCCATCAGTGGTGCTGATCCAGATAAAACCCCTGCTGTCGCTGAATATGGTAGCTGTATTGTTGTTGGGTAAACCATTGTAAACAGAAAAATGTTTGAAATTTATTTTAATGTCTTGAGCTTTTATTCTATTAGGCAAGAAGATTGTGAGTGCCCAAGCTATGAGCAAATGGAATAGAAAAAAACCTTGATTTTTGGTAAAGAATTTCAAGTTGATGAAGATAAATTTATTATTCTAATCAGAAGATATCCTAAGCAATATTATAAAATTCCATTGAACTTTTTGTTATTTATTCATTAACCAAGTAAGGAGATTTTCATTTTTATTTCAACTCAGAAATTGATTCATATTTTTTTTCAAATATCTACTTTCATGTGATTGTCTGGTGTTTCATTTTTCTCTAACCTTGTCCAATTTTTATCAACAAAAATTCTCAACAGTTTAAAAACAAAAAAAATGAAAACAAAACTACTTCTTTTATTGTCGATTTTACTAACCATTACAAAAGGCTTTGCCCAAGCACCACAAGCTATACCTTATCAAGCGGTGGCGCGCGATGCGGCAGGTACGGCATTAACCAATCGCACACTTAGCGTTCGTTTTAAAATACACGATACCACAGCAACGGGAATTGTGTTGTATAGTGAATCGCAAACTATTGTCACCAATAGCGTGGGTACATTTACGGCCAATATTGGCCAGGGTACTGTTTTAAGTGGAAGTATTGCCAACATCAATTGGGTAGCACCTAAATTTATACAAGTGGAAATGGACCTTGCAGGCGGTACCGCTTATGTAGATATGGGTACCAAACAAATGTTGAGTGTGCCTTATGCACTGAATAGTGCAGATTGGGTTGAGGTGGATTATCCCGCCAATTCAAATTATCCTAATGGCTATAAAACTTTAAAAGCAGCATCAAAATATACAGGTTTTGCTACTGGTAATTCCTATGCAGCCAGCCCTTATTCAACTGCGATGGGTAATTCAACTGCATCCGGATTTCCGTTTTCGACGGAATACTCTACAGCGATGGGGAATTCCTATGCATACGGCGATTATTCAACAGCGATGGGTAATTCCAATGTAAGCGCAGGTTTTTTTTCAGCGAATTACGCTACAGCGATGGGGAAATCCTATGCATCCGGAGGTGTTTCAACTGCGATGGGAGAAAGCACTGCATCCGGATATTATTCAACCGCATCGGGTCAATCAACTGCATCCGGAGATTATTCAACCGCGTCGGGTCAATCAACGGCATCCGGAATTTATTCAACAGCGATGGGTAATGGTTCAACTGCATCCGGTCGTGCTTCAACAGCGATGGGTAATGGTACTGCATCCGGAGATTATTCAACAGCGATGGGTATAAATACAACTGCATCCGGATATATCTCGACAGCGATGGGAGGACAAGACACTGCATCTGGAACTTATTCAACAGCGATGGGATTTCTATCAAAAGCATCCGGAGATTATTCAACCGCGATGGGGGCGTCAGTGGCATCCGGAAATAATTCAACAGCGATGGGGGCGTCAGCGGCAACCGGAAATTATTCAACAGCGATGGGATTGTCAAAGGCATCCGGAAATAATTCAACAGCGATGGGATATCTATCAACGGCATCCGGATTTTCTTCAACCGCGATGGGATATTCAACGGCATCCGGAGATTATTCAACAGCGATGGGTATTTACTCTACGGCATCCGGAACTGGATCAACAGCGATGGGATATTATGCAAGTACCAATAATAAATCGAGGTCGGTTTGCATTAATGGATCAAGCAATTCAACTCCTAGTACTCCTTGTCTGAATTCACAAAATAATCAGATGTTGATGAGTTTTGATACCTACACTTTTTATTCGGGTTATAATGGCCAGGGTGTTGATCTGCCATTCAATGGCAACAGCTGGGTATCTCATTGCGATAGAAACAAAAAAGAGAATTTCCTTCCACTCAATGGAGAAAGCATACTGAAGAAAATATCAGGCATCGAGCTTACTTCATGGAACTATAAGAAATGCGATGCCCAAAACGATAGGCATTACGGCATTATGGCGCAGGATTTTCATGCGGCCTTTGGGCATGATGCCATGGGCAATATCGGAAATGATTCTACGGTAAATCCTATTGACATGATCGGCATCGATATGGCTGCCATACAAGCACTGGAAAAGCGTACACAGAAACTGGATCACATGCAAATGAATCTGGAGGCTCTGAGAAAAGAGAATGCAGATATCAAAAAAGAGAATGCTGATATCAAGAAAGAGAATGTAGAAATAAAGAAAGAGAATGCTGACATCAAGAAAGAAAATCAAGACATCAAAAATGAGAATGCAGAAATCAAAAAAGAAAATCAAGACATCAAAAAAGAACTAGAAGAGATTAAACAACTTTTAAAAGCAAAATAATTTTATACATACAACCATCAATTAAAAACAAAACAATGAAAACAAAACTGCTTCTTTTATTGTCGGTTTTACTGACCATCACAAAAGGCTTTTCCCAAACACCACAAGCCATACCTTATCAAGCGGTGGCGCGCGATGCGGCAGGCACGGTATTAAACAATCGTACCCTTGGCGTTCGTTTTAAGATACACGATACCACAGCAACGGGAATTGTTGTGTATAGTGAATCGCAAACTATTGGCACCAACAGTATTGGCACCTTTACGGCCAATATTGGGCAGGGCACAGTTTTAAGTGGAAGTTTTGCCAACATCAATT
>Ga0114967_10004359_pt1 | contig 11389 bp, 11 predicted proteins | sample M_130628_MF_Meta_FD_92639 | JGI IMG/M metagenome (GOLD analysis project Ga0114967, IMG submission 92639) | Freshwater microbial communities from Lake Montjoie, Canada to study carbon cycling - M_130628_MF_MetaG | ecosystem: Environmental > Aquatic > Freshwater > Lake | place: Lake Montjoie... | reverse complement strand
CGTTCGATTTCCTGCAAAGATAAAGCGCAATCTTCTCGGTTAAGATTATGAACGGTGTTAATTGACATTACAAAATCAAATGAATTAGCCGCAAAGGGAAGTTTTGTAGCATTTGCAACCTGCGTGTATTTTTTGATCTCAGGTTTTGCATTCTCAATTGCATATTCTGATATATCCACTCCACTTATAGAAATCCCTGGAAGCTCTAGTTTAAGGTCATATAGGAAAAATCCCTTGGCGCATCCAACATCTAAGACATGGCTAGAATTACCTATTTGATAATTCTCAATAATGGTAGGAATTACGGGCTGCCAAAATCTTTGAGAGTAGTTGAAGCCGCCATATCCGTGATCGCGGCTTCCATCAAAATAGTCGAAGCCGAATTTACGACCTATTGCTCGAGATTCCTCAGACTTTGATTCAAGGCGTGCGGATAAATCTCGCTTTGCCTTCGGGTAATTAACGAGAATATCTACCTCTCGACCGAGTTTTCTCACTGCGCACCAATGTTTTGTGAAGTCATCCAACGTACAGTATGCCAGCGATCATTTTCTTTGAGTTCACCGGATTGCAATTTTGTAGCAATCTCATCAATTGCATGAGATACGCTCTTTTTGGGTTCAAACCCTGTTTTTACTAACTTCGTTGAATCTTGGCGGTATGAACGAGGGTCATTTGAAGATTTGACTTCGATTCCCACGTTAAATCTATTTTGGACCATCTTTGCAATATCCATTACCGAGATATTCTCGAATCCTGCGTTATAAGTTCCTGAATTTAATCCATTACTATTCAAAAAGTGAATATAGACGGCCGCCATATCTTCTATGTGAATATTTGGCCGCACTTGCTCACCCCCAAGGACCGTAATCTGATTCTTCAAAAATGCTTGCACTACAAACATATTGACCACAACATCAAAGCGCATGCGAGGCGAGACTCCACAAACAGTGGCTGGGCGGATACAAAATACTTCAAAATCATCCTTGTAGCTGAGACAGACTCGTTCAGCGGACATTTTAGTCTTGTTGTATGCCGAAATAGGCACAAGCGCAAGGTCTTCAGTGACATTCGGTTCACTCTTTACCCCATAAACACTCCCAGAACTGGCATACATAAACTTCTTAACTGAACCAGATCGACGGCATAACTCAAGGAATTGAGTCGTATGTAAAACATTCACTTCCCATGAAAATGTTGGATTAATCTCAACGCTCGGATCATTGGCTACATTAGCTAAGTGCATTACTACTTGAATGCCCCGTAAATCGTCTTCGTTGATGTTCTCAATTGTCTTCTTTACAATTTTGAGCATCGGATGCGAAGGTATAAAATTTCCAAACCACTGGTCATCAATTACGAGGACATCATGCCCCTCGCCCAACAACTTCGGAACCAGAATCGAACCCACATACCCACAACCGCCAGTAACTAGGATTTTCAATTCTTCACCTCTTGTGATGGTATTCGGAGGATTGACCGGCCAATAGTTTTAAGTTGGCTCTAGCCCACTTAATGGTTTCGTCAATACCATTTTCAAGAGTTATCGTATCGGTCCAACCCAACTCAGTACGTAATTTCTTCGATAAAAGTTTGTAGGCGAAATCCTTACCGGCACGTTCTGGAGCCATCTCGACCATATCAAGAAAATTCACACCAAGTTTCTGTGAAATAATTTCTAGTAGCTCCTTAATGCTGACTAAACGATCTGTGGAAATATGGTAGCTCTCGCCAATCTGCCCCTTCTCAAGAATGGCCAAAAGTGCTTTCGATACATCTTCAATGTGAATAAATGAGCGAATTGAGGTTCCTCCTCCTTGAAGAGGAATTCGTCTCCCTAGAAGGCCAGACAAGATTGCCCGAGGTATTACGCGATATAGCTGTTGACCGGGACCGTACACATTAGCTGCTCTGGTAAAAATCACGGGAAATCCGAAAGTTTGCCAAAGCCCATTTAAGTGAAAGTCTCCTGCCGCGCGGGATATTGCATAGGGAGTTGTCGGATAAAAATCGAAATTTTCTTCAATCCATTCATCAGTGGTGCCATAAACTTCAGGAGTTGAAAAATTTATAAACTTTTCTAGTGAAGGCAGCCTTGAAAGTTCACGTAAAAATTTTGAAAAGCCAACAACGTTTGTCTCGTACCAATCTTCAGGGGTAATCCAGCTCTGTGCAACCATACTTTGGGCTGAGAAATTTACAACTGAAGTAACATTTGCAACGATGCACAAATCAACTATTCTTTCGAAATCGAGATTTAAATCTAATTGGTGATAGGAAAAATTCGATACATTTATATTTTTTCGATATCCAGAAAATTCAGGATCTACTTCGGTCGATCTGCTTACTCCTTGAACTTTGTAACCAGACGACAAAAGCGAATTTACGAAATTTGATCCTGAAAATGAATTAGAACCAAGCACAAGGATAGATTTTTGTATGCTCATTGATATTTACTTTGCTCTAATCAATTCCGTTATCATATGGCAAATTGCCAAGTGCGCATCTTCCACCAATCCGTACTCACCGATTTTACTTGGAACGTGTACATTATTATCTGAAGTCAGTTGACGTAACTCACCACCATCAAAACCGGTCAGAGAAAAACTCTCCATCCCAATCGCATTTGCTGAATTGAGAGCAGTAATTAAATTCTTAGAGTTCCCCGATGCTGAAATTAGCACAAGTAAGTCCTTTTTCTTACCTAGAAGTTGTAATTGCTGTGAAAATACAGATTCATAATTCTTGTCGTTTGAGATTGCAGTCATTACTGCGACATTATCTGTGAGACTTATAACTCGGACATGCTTAGAGGCATTAATTGATCCGACGCCAAGGTCCGTGGCAAAATGTGATGCTGTTGATGCGCTTCCTCCGTTACCGACTAGGAAAACAGTCCCCTTTTCTTCTCGAACCTTCTCAATGGCCCGCGCCAAACCTTCAATTTCCTCAACATTTAAATGATTGATAATTTCCCGAGCAGACTCTAAATAATTCTGGATTAATACCCGCACAAGATTCTCCTCCGTCATGTCGCTATTCTATATACCAAAAGTGCTAACTCTTTGAATTTGGACTCGGCTAAGTCTTTTAGTGGCACTTTACATAGCACCTCCTCCCCAATATTCGAAACTTACAGCATAGTATTACGGCCTATGGGACAGTCTCTTTCCGGGGTGAACAATTCAGATTTAAGGCTACGAATTATAGAAATGATTTGTAAATCGGGCGAGGGGCACATCCCTAGCTCCTTTTCAATCGTAGATATCATTGAGCACCTTTATGGTTCTGTATTAAATGTAAATCCAGATAACGTAACTTGGTCAAACCGTGATTACTTTATCTTGAGTAAAGGTCATGGTGCTGCAGCGCTTTTTGTAGTTTTAGAAAAATATGGTTTCATTTCAGCCTTAGACCTAGAAAACTACGGTACAAACCTAGGAATTTTAGGAGGCCACCCGGATTCGACAAAAGTCCCAGGTGTTGAGGCGTGTACTGGTTCGCTCGGACATGGCATGCCCATGGCAGTAGGAATAGCATTAGGTTTAAAAATTCAGAAAAAAGAAAACCGAGTATATTGTTTAGTTGGTGATGGAGAATGTCAGGAAGGCACAATTTGGGAGGCAGCAAATATTGCGAGTAATCAGAAACTCCAAAACTTGTCTATTATTGTTGACTGGAATGGTTCAGCACAACAGTTAATGCCTATAGAAAATCTTGAAGGAAAGTGGAAAGCCTTTGGTTGGAAGACGCAAGTAATTGATGGGCACGATCCATTGAGTTTGCAAGAATCACTAAATAAGTCCGCAATGCACTCTACTGGAATGCCCCAAGTCTTTATTGCTAAAACCGTTAAAGGCCGAGGAGTGCCCCTTCTCGAGGGGCACGGGCCTTGGCATCACAAAATCCCAAATCCAATTGAACTAGTTGAGATATACAAGGTGCTAAGTGAGTAGTTTAAGAAATGCCTTTGCAGATTTAATGGTTGAGACAGGTGCGCAGGACGAGAAAATTGTAGTAGTTGTTGGAGATATCAGCCATGGACTCCTAAAAGATTTCCGCGAAAACCACCCAGATCGCTACTTTAATATCGGGATTTGCGAGCCGGCAACTGTAAACATAGCTGCGGGCTTAAGCCGCGTAGGGCTTATTCCTATTGTTCATACCATTGCACCCTTCTTAATAGAACGTTCCTTCGAGCAGATAAAATTAGATTTTGGATATCAAGACTTATCTGGAAACTTTATATCCGTGGGCTCCTCGTTCGACTACTCCAAATTAGGCTGCAGCCATCATTCATATGCCGATGTGTCTTTGATGGCTCATTTGCCAAATAGTCAGATATTTCTCCCAGGCAGTGCGCTAGAATTTGAAATTTTCTTTCGAGAATCTTACAAGTCCAAACATATCAACTATTTTAGACTTACAGAGAATCCGCATGGAATTGAAATACCCCAAGAAGATATCAAAGTCGGGAAGGCCATAACAGTTCGTGAAGGAATCGACTTGACGGTTTTGACTACTGGTTCAGCATTGCGAAATTGCCACGAGGCAGTAGAAATCTTAGAACATGAAGGGATATCTGCAGAAATAATCTACCTGCCAACATTTAAGCCATTTGACTCTGATGCAGTTCGGAAGAGTATTATGAAGACTAAGAGGTTTATTACAGTTGAAGAGCTCTCTGCGCAAGATGGTGTATATAACGCGGTATTGCGTTCAATAATTGGCCTAGGGGGAGTGACTGGGAAGCAAATGGCAATTTTTGATTTTTTGCGAACTTATGGTTCCTATCATGATCTGCAAAATGCTGCGGGACTCTCCACAGACCATATTGTGCAAGCTGCAACTGATTTACTACAGGGGAAAGTTGAAGGTCCAAGTTATTAACTCATTAATTGCGTCTACTAAAATTCAAGTGTGCTCTTTAGATGGGTCACGGAATTTGAAAATGATATGGGAGTTACCTAATTATCCACTCACTGAAGCTTTTGGGGAATACCAGAATAACTTCCCAGTGTTTGATCAGGCACTAATGATTTGCACTCATTGCGGACATGTGCAATTACAAAATCTTATCGATCCAGAATATCTCTATTCCAAATCCAACTATGCATTTAGAACAGTGAATAGCTCAAAAATTAGCAATGAAATTGCTTTCTTAAGCCAGTTTATCAAAAATCTAAACTTAGATACACGAAGTCGAAATGTCATGGAAATTGGAGCCAGTAATTTTGAACTCGCAAAACACATGCGTCTTGACTTTCAAAAATATGCGGTATGTGATCCCCTATTTGCCGAAATAGATGGGTCGGTACAAGATGACATTTTTGTAGTTGGAAAGCTTGCCGAGAATGCTATAAACGAAATTGCAGATTTTGGACCAACATTTATTTTGGGTCGTCATGTATTAGAACATGTATTAAACCCACGCGTTTTATTGCAGGAAATAATGTTAGCTACCGATGGCGATTGCGTATTTGTTTTTGAATTACCCAGCTTAAAGCATCTGCGAGAGCAATACCGATTCGATGCCATTTTTCATCAACATTGCCAATACTTTGATTCAGAATCAATTGAATTACTCGTAACTTCATTGGGGTGCGAGTTAATCGATATCAAATATAACGTTTTAGGTTCAAACGGTGGATCTATGCTGTTTGCTTTCAAAAAGTCTGACAACGAATTTGTGCCCAAAAAGAGATCTGAGGGGGAAATTGTTGCAAAAAGCGAACAAATGAAAAAGGAAATAACAATTTTTGAATCGCAGATGAATTGCTTGTCACAAGAAATACTCAACAGCTCTGGACCAGTTTATGGTTATGGAGCCGCCCACATGTTGGCTACGCTTAATTATCACCTTAAAGGTGCAATAGAAAAGCTCGTGGCCGTCCTTGACGATAACTTGGATTTACACGGCACAGGTTACAAGAACATTGATACAGTGATATTTTGCCCCACTGAGATAAGAATAGAAAAAGATGCGAGCTATTTGATAACTTCGATGGAAAATAGAAGAGCGATTCTTAAAAAATTAGTTAGTTCCGGATTTTCCCGAATCTTTCTTCCTCCAGTTATATGATCGATCTCTAGTCTGAACTTTCGATTCTGTTTACAAGCGCAAACTGCTCTTGAACAGAGCCGCCACCGTCCAAAACAATAGTAGTACCATTTATAAAACGTGAAGATGCACCCGCAAGGAAAAGAATTGCTTTTGCAACATCCTGCTCTGATCCTTCATTATCTTCTCCATATAAATACATAGAGACTTTTTTTCTATATTCGCTATTGGAATCTTCAGAGAATCTCTCACGGTGTCGATCCTGGACTATTAGACCTAATCGCAGGCAATTAACGGTTATATGATAACCAAGAAGTTTAGTTTCTACTGCGAAATAGCGAGTGAGCGCCTCGACACCACTCTTTGACACATGATAAGAAGGACTTTGATTTGTCGACAGTTCAGCACATACACTTCCAATATTAACTATTGTCGCAAATTCACTTTGACTTAAATTTTTAACAAACTCTTTCGAATAAGTGAAGCAAGACTTCAAACTTCCATCTACGGTGCTATCCCAGGACTCTTCCGTCTCTTCAAAAATATTTGATTTCCTACGAGGTGAAACATTGTTGACTAAGAGAGTTGGAAGCAAACCTTCGGATCTCAACTGTGTGAATATTCTTGTTGCTGACGCCCACTCGGATGTATCCTCACAAATAAAGCGGCCTCTGCTCCCGTACTGATGCAGTAATGTTTTGACGCTATCTTCTAGGTTTGAATTTGAGTCAATGACACAACAATAAAAACCTTCTTTCAGCAACTCCTCCACAATCCCCAACCCAATTCCAGAACCTGCGCCTGTGAGAATTGCAACTTGTTCGGTTTTAATCATTTTCTAAGTATCTCCCTAATCGAATCTATTACGCTGGAAGTGTTTGGAATTTTTCGGATTATTTTCTGTTGCTCGTTGGCCCATGGCAATGAATCAGACAATCCTAACTCTCGATCCATCAGCTCTGAATGATATTCCGGATGCTTATACAGTAGATATGGTGTGTCGCTGAAAGTTACTGCACTAGCCATACCTGATGCCATACCAACATAGAGTCGAGCCCTCTCTGACAATGCTAATTGGGTGGCAAGACCGGTTCTTTCTTTCCCTAAGAACTGAACGAGCGGATTCCGTGAAAAGTCTTCTGGGATGGAATCATTCCCGACGATTACTATAGCTTTCCCAAGTTCCGTTGAAACTATTTTTACCACTTCGCGCCACACAGCAATTTCTGCATCGCCTTCCATCATTGTCAGACCAGAAAATTTCAAGCTCATGCAGATGAATTCTTGGTCGAGTGTCCCTAAAATTTTATTAACTTCAAAATTGATCTCATTTGACCATGTAAGTTTCGGGGCCACTCTCAAGGTTTTTCCTAGTGATGCAATTCTCTCCGTTGAATATGAAAATAGATATTCTTCAATTGATAAGTATGAATCTGGATAAAGCGGTTTCCCTTGTGCGGATTCAATTCTGTCAAAAATTAGAATGGAAGATTTGAAAACTGCTTGGAAGATTGAGTCAATAGCCTGAGTTGAATTGGAGCCTGGAGAGACAAGAATCTCAAATATACTTTGCCCATTTAGTTTGCTAATCATTTCACATTCAGCACGGAGAGTTAGAGCCCCACCTAGAGTAATTTTCTCTCTAGACAGGTTCCAGTGGAGTGTAACTACATCACTCGATAGTTCCTCTACCTTCATGGGTTGCATGTTATCTTTCTTTTAGGGTGAAGGTACACCTGTAGTGAGATACAATTAGTGAATGGATGGAGCACTCGCTGGTAGAGTAATTTTAGTGACTGGTGCAAGCCGTGGCATTGGAGCCGAAATTGCCCGGAGGTTAGCGAGTGAAGGAGCATTCCTCGCGCTTTGTTCCCGAAATCTAGATGGCTTAAATTTGTTTGCTTCTCAAAATGGGTTTACTGAGGAAAATTCATTTCTAATCGCCCAGGATCTTTCTGAATCAACAGGTATTGATTCTTGTGCGCAGCTAGTTTTGGAACGATTCGGGCGAATAGATGCATTAGTAAATAACGTTGGTGGCGCTACTGGCCGTGGAGCATTTCTTGATGTTTCTGACAGTGATTGGTTAAAAACCTTTGAAACAAATGTACTCTCTCTTGTACGCCTTGCCAAGGCATTCAAACCACATCTTTCTCGCTCCGAGTATGGGCGCATCGTGACAATCTCTTCCACAACAGCCCAAGAGCCCGGGCAATTTGACCCACATTATTCGAGCGCGAAGGCTGCAGTAAATAATCTTTCAAAGCACCTAGCAAGCATTTTTGCCAGTGACGGAATTACAGTGAATGTCATTTCTCCTGGCCCAATCCACACCGAGGGTCTAATTGAGTTCTTGACTGGAATTGATGCTAAGAGTTCGAATGACGGGGTGAAGGAATCTGAGAAGTTCCATAGTAATATGAAATCTCGAATACCTTTGGGAAACTTGGGTTCTCCAACGGATGTTGCAAGTCTTGTGAGCTTTTTATTGTCAAAAGATGCTAGTTGGATCACGGGATCAAACTTTAGAATAGATGGCGGAAAGAATAGGGGTATTTTCTAACTTCAGCATGAATCAGAGTTCGAAGACACCTTCATTAGTCCCTATTTTAGTTTTTTCTACAAATTTAAATTTATCGTATGTTCAATTACCCTCAATAGCAAAACTTATAAACTTAATCATGAACTGGAAAGACTCGCCCCTGACCCCCATCGGCCAAGACAGATGAGCCCACCATGAAGGATGAATGCTCAGAAACCAGGAAGGCGGCAAGTTCCGCAATTTCAGAAACATGACCTAGACGTTTTGTGGCCATCCGCTCCTCTAGATAACGAGCTAAGTGTTCAGGGCGATCCTTTGAAACTTCATCCCAGTAGCCACCATCTGTGAATATTGCCCCAGGCATTAGGCTTGTGAGAATTACATTGTCCGCCGCAAGGTATCTTGATAAGCCCCGGACATATGCATTAAGTGCTGCTTTGGCTGCACTGTAGCTAGGGGGACCTTGGTTTTCGAGTGCTGATATGGATGATATGTGGGTAATCCTGCCCCACTTTTGAGACTGCATATGTGGAATAAACGTGCGGTTAATATCGATTGCAATTCCTAAGTTAAAACGCATCAATCGTAGAAATTCACTCGCAGGGCACAATGGATTATTGACTCCGAGCGTTCCTCCGAGATTATTAACAATTATGTCAGGATTGCGCCCTTGTTCGATAAGCCCAGAGCAAACTTCATCAATAGCCCCCTCGTCAGCCAAATCTGCAACTACAAAGTGGTGATTCCCCTTGGGTAAGCTAATGCTTAAGCTTTCGAGGTCCCCCTGACTACGGGCGATAGCAATAACATTTACACCCTCCCGGGCTAGATTCTGGCAAATCGCTGCCCCAATGCCTCGACTGGCTCCCGTCACAAGGGCAATTTTATTTGCAATTCCAAGATCCATACAGCTCCTGACCCCAATTAAACCTATATTCTTATCATATCTCACTTAAAGATTATTTCACTAGAAAAGTGGTTTTAAAATGACTCAGAGAGAACTACCCACCTACCCAAGTTACAATCCAACAATTCACGGAGATTTAGTTTCTCGAATAAACCTCTTGCGATTTATTCGAGAGTGGGCTAGAGCGCACGAGATTAGTAAATTCAGTTTAATTGAATTTGGTGTTTTGAACGGTGAATCACTGATTGAAATGACTCGGCAGTTACGTGGCGGTTTAGAGCATATTGTTGGTTTCGATACATTTTCGGGGATTCCAAGTCACAAGATGTCTGATTTACAAAACGACATCAATATGCCAGCCTTTGCCGCTGGAAATTTTGCTGGGAGCGATCTTGAAACCGTTAGGAAGTATGTTCTGGCTTGTACAGATTTCCCTACAGCTAACTTGGAGTTAATTGAAGGTGATTTTCGGGATAGCCTAAATGAGTTTGAATTAGAAACCGGGGTAAACTTCCCATTGATTTTTCATGTTGATGTTGATTTATATTCGTCATCTCATGTTGCACTCGAGTGGATTGCAAAAAATGCAGAGGATGGCTCCTGGTTGCTTTTGGATGATTACTGGTGCTATCGCGGGAACCCAAGAATGGGCCAAAGAAAAGCTTTTAATGAAATATTCCTCAACAATTCTCGAGTAGAAGCAACGCCTTATACTAATTACAAAGGATTTGGAAGGGCTTTTGTTTTGAATTTAAAGTAATTTAATTGCTTGATATGAATTCAGGAATTACGACAGTCTAAAATCATATAAAGCCCAAGTCAAGTGAGAACAAAAGCGAGCTCACACTCTAATTATTTGTTATGTTCTGAAGTGGTGATTAGCAGATATTTGAATCTTCTCAAATAGATTGATTCGAAAATCCAGAACGCAATTTTAAGAAGCGTGCAGTAGCTACTTGCAAGTAACAAGCTCAAGTCTAAATTAATCGGGCGGCTGGTTAGTCAGGCGATTTTCTGAGTAGGTCCACTTGGGTGCCATAAGCCTAAATCAGTCGGGGACAGCCTTTTAAGACTTCTTGGGCACGGCAATCCGTTTCCTAACATACATTGCAATTTTGATGAAGTCCTATGGTTGTTCGTAATTGTACTCCCGCGTAGAGCTAATCGGTTTATGGGTAACAATCTTAGCTAAATCTAAAGTAGACTTCTAGAATGCGAATTTTGGTTACAGGAGGGGCTGGCTTTATAGGCTCGCATTTATGCGAGCAATTAATCAAAGATGGCCACTTGGTTACAGCAATTGATGATTTTTCGACTGGCAGGGCATCAAATTTAACTGATCTTGAAAGTATTGCCGAGTTTTCGCTAATCGAGGGTTCAATCCTTGATTCAAGTCTTCTAAATCCCCTAATCAATGATGCGGATTATGTATTCCACCTTGCAGCAGCAGTTGGTGTTTTTAATATAGTGAATAACCCTTTGGCTAGCTTGCTTACCAATATTCGTGGCACCGAGAATGTTCTTGAGGCTGCCAACACAACTAGAACGCCAGTTTTCTTGACAAGCAGTAGCGAGGTTTATGGAAAGAATGTTTCTGACTCTCTTAAGGAGAGTGATGATCGAATTCTCGGAAGCCCAGTCACCTTGCGTTGGTCTTATAGTGAGGCAAAAGCTATAGATGAGTCCCTCGCCTATGCCTATTTTGTCGAAAAACAGCTAGAAACAAGAATTGTGAGATTTTTTAATACAGTTGGTCCGCGTCAACTAGGTGCTTATGGAATGGTCGTTCCACGCTTTATTAAATCGGCCTTAGCTGACGAACCAATCACAATCTATGGTGATGGTAACCAAACTCGTTGCTTTGCCCATGTCTATGATG
>Ga0114967_10004357_pt1 | contig 11391 bp, 10 predicted proteins | sample M_130628_MF_Meta_FD_92639 | JGI IMG/M metagenome (GOLD analysis project Ga0114967, IMG submission 92639) | Freshwater microbial communities from Lake Montjoie, Canada to study carbon cycling - M_130628_MF_MetaG | ecosystem: Environmental > Aquatic > Freshwater > Lake | place: Lake Montjoie... | reverse complement strand
CTGCTGCCGTTTCCAGCGGAGTTGCGCGGCATAGGTCAGATTTTGATACTGGCACCCGCCGCACTCGCCAAAGATCGGGCAGCGGGGCGTCACGCGGTCCGGTGAGGGCACAAGGACTTCCACCAGATCCGCCTCGGAAAAGTTTTTTTCGTTGCGGAAGACCCGGGCGCGCACCCGCTCGCCGGGCAGCGCAAAAGCGACCATGACGACCCATCCATCCAGCCGGCCTAGGCCCTGGCCCATATTGGTCAGGGTAGCGATGTCGAGTTCGATCTCCTGATGGAAAGGGAAGGGGGTCGGGACGAATTTCTTCGGCGGCCGCGCCGCCGGGACGGGGGAACTCATGATTGGGGCTGCTGGCGGGCGATGAGGGCGAGCGAAACAAAGGCCCTCACGGAGACAAGGAAAGCCACTACGTTAATGGCCAGCTTGAACCAGAGTTTGGCGTCGCCCGCAGACATGGCGCGGCCGGTCTTGAACGAGCTGAAGCCGCATTGGGCAATGAACAGGAAGGAAAGCACCAGCCCGGCCCAGAGCGCCCAGCCCATGCCCTGTTTACTGCAAAAACCGAAGACGGCCGCCAGAACCGCGCCTGCCCCGCAGACCATCAGACCGGTTTTTCCTTTTTCGTTCCAACCGATCACATGGTCAGGATTGTAGAAACTGCTGAAAAGCCCAGTCAGCAACAAAAGAACGGCGTAGGTGAAGAGGATGTTGGCGGTGCGGGTGTTCATGGAAGTTTTTTGACATACGCGGGCCCGGGCTGCAAGGGCGCGGAAAGCAGGCTGCTGGTCTTCCAGGGATGGCACCCATTCACATCCTGAGCGCTTCCGCCGCCGTGGCCCCGCCGTGCACTACGGCATGGAGACGCTTCAGCATTTGCAGCGGATTGGCTTGCTGCCAAACGTTCCGCCCGATGGCGATGCCCGCGCCGCCGGCCTTGATGGATTGCTCGACCATGGTGAGGATGCCGGCTTCATCGCTGGCGGCACCGCCGAGGACGATGACTGGGACAAAGCAGGCTTCCACGATTTTTCCAAAAGCCGCCTGATCGCCGGGCCAGGCCGTTTTAACCACATCCGCGCCCAGCTCCGCAGCGGCACGCACGGCAAATCCGATGTGCTCCGGCGTGTAATGGGCGGTTTGCCCCAGACCGTAAGGCAGGGATTCGATAATCACCGGAATGCCCGCCGCGTGGCATTCACTGAGCAAGGCGGCATTCTCGCGGAACATTTGCGCCTCATTGGCGTGGTGGGGGTAAAGCATGCTCATCACCGCATGGGCTTCCACGGCGTCCGCCTCGGTCGCACCGTAGGTCATGTAGGCTCCATGGTCGGTGTGGCCAGCCACGGCAGGTTTGTAGACATCCGTCCGCAGGCAAAGAGCTTTGGTGGCCAATTGCGGGCGGAAGGCGCGGGCTACGCCATAATTGACGACAAATCCATCCGCGAAATCGCTCAGCGCTTCGATCACCGCCCCCATATCCTCCAAGCCGGGCACGGGAATGGCGGTGCCATGATCGATGGGGACGATCAGGGTGCGTCCATCGGATTGGAAAAACGGGGAAGGCAGCAGGGAATCAGTGCTCATGGGGGACCAAATGACACAAGGAAATCACGGGGTCTATGGATTTTTCATGAATTCGGCACACTCGGTGCTGGTCAAAAATGAGAACTTCTGGTATTTAATTAAATTAATATGAAAACCATCCGCACCCGCTCGATCCGCCGCCGCCATGATCTGCTTCGCGAGTTTTTCGCCTGCGCTGTCGTCATCGCCGCCATCAAGTCCGACCAGCCCCGGCCCAATGCGGCCGAAAAAGTGCCCGCCGGTCCCTCGCCTTCCGGCCGGGTGTAAAGCCGGTGCTTTTGGCCTCAGGTGGTGTCTTTTGGATGCATAACCCCGCGTGAAAGCCGGATGGACAGCCGCGTCCAATCATGCAGGATGCGGGATGCACCATCCCGATGACCGTGAGCCGCCATTTGACCTGAGAGACCGCACCAAGGACTTTGCCCTGCGCATCGTGCGTATGTTCACCACCCTGCCGGAGAGCGATGAAGCCCGCATCCTGGGTGAGCAGGCCCTGCGCTCCGGCACGGCGGTAGGGGCCCACTACCGGGAGGCCCACCGGAACCGGGCCAAACCGGAGTTCCTGACCAAAATCTCGGATTGCCTGAAGGAACTGGATGAAACTGCCTACTGGCTGGAACTGCTGGTGGATGGCCGGATGGTGCCCGCCCCGAAGTTGGCGGCGCTGCAGGATGAAACGCATCAATTGCTGGCCATCCTGACCACGGTAGCCAAAAACACCCGCATCAAATAAGTCCAGCGGCATCCAGTCATGATCAGGCGCTGGAAAAAATGGCAGGAGGCAGCCGGAGCGGCGATTCACCGCTGGGGGTGCCAGATGCACGAGCCGCTCTTCCTGCTGGCCTGTGGTGCCATCGCCGGGATTTTACTGGCGGATCACTGGCCGCAATTCCCCTGGTGGGCGGTGGCGGGAATCGCCGTGCCGGCCGGATTTTGTTTGCGGAAACGCGGGTGGTCCTTTCTGGCAGTGACGGTGGGCTTTGCGCTGCTGCATGGCGTGAATATGCAGGATCCCCTCCGCAAGGAAGCGCAGCGCGTGATCGCCCCTGGCGGAGCGCTCCAGGCCCGCGTCATCGGGGTGCTGACCGATGCTCCGGTGAAGAGCGCTTACGGGGACTCGTGGCAATTTCCCCTCAGGGTGGAAAGCCTCCAGGTGGGCCAGACCCTGTGGCCCGGCGCAGGCTCACTGCTCTACGTGCGCTTCACGGATAGCACTGCCCCGCCGGGGTATGGCGGTCGGGTCAGTCTTCAGGGTCTGCTGAAGCGCCCGTCTCCCGTCAGGAATCCCGGGGAATTTGATTTTGATCTGTTTTTGAAACGTCAGGGGATCGCCGCAGAATTCGCGGCAGAGGGCAGTGGGGAACGGTGGCAGCTATTGGCCACTGGTCTGGGCAATCCGGTGATGGCCGCCGCCCTGCAGGCCCGGGACTGGATCGCAGGCATGGTCACGCTGGATTTGGAAAACTCCCCGGACATCGCGGCCACGGTGCGCTGCATGGTCCTGGGGACCCAGGAAAAAACGCCGGATGAAATCACCGATGCCTTCCGCGCCAGCGGCACCATGCATGTGTTTTCCGTGAGTGGCCTGCATGTCGCTTTGTTTGCCGCGGTGCTCTGGTTTATCCTCAGCCGCACGCCGCTGCCGCGCGGCTGGATCATCGGGCTCAGCCTTTCGGTGATGGTGTTTTATGTTTTCATCACCGGCCTGCGCCCCAGCGCGTGGCGGGCTGCGCTGATGGTAGGCATGTTCATGCTGGCACCCTTGTGGAACCGCGAGAGCAATCTGTTCAACAGCCTGGCGGCGGCGGCCCTGCTGCTGCTGGGATGGCAGACCTGGCAACTCTTCCAGGCCGGCTTTGTCCTGTCCTTTGGGGTCTTGCTGGCCATCGCCCTCTTCCAGCAACCCTGCAGCGCCCTCGCCAGCCTTTTCCTCGGCCGGTGGAATGCCCCGGACCCCTTTCTGCCGGAAGAACTGCGCACCCCGCGCCAATCCGTCTGGTATTGGATGCGGGAAAAGCTATGCCTTTCCCTCGGAGTCTCCACCGCCAGCACCCTCGGCTCCATGCCGCTGATGATTGGTTATTTCAATCTCGTCACTCCCGTTGGCATCCTCGCCAACCTGCTCCTCGTCACCCTCTCCCTCTGGATTCTGGTGGTGGCCTGTCTCAGTCTGCTTTCGGCCGGCCTGGGACTGAAGCCGCTCGTGCTGCTGTGGAATAACGCCAACTGGGCTCTGGCCTGGGCTTCCATCGCCATTGCCAAATTCTTCGCCAGCCTGCCCCTGGGGCATGTCAGGATCGACCCCGCCCGGCTCTGGCGTGGCACCCCCTGCGAAGTCACCGTGCTGGCCCTCGACCACGGCGGGGGAGCGGCCCGCATCGACACCCCTGCCGGGCTTCAGTGGATGATCGACTGCGGCGGCCTGAAACACTGGAACCGCACGATGCGCCCCCATCTCGAACGCGCCCCGGTCAATCAACTGCAGGGTCTCTTCCTCACCCATGCTGACAGTTATCACATGGGGGCGATGCCCCGGCTGAAGGAACAGTTTCCTCCCCGCGCCCTGTGGCTGTCCTCCGGGAAAAACGGGCCTGTGCCCGGCACCCTGACCGCCGGACAATCCTTTCCACTGGACGATGGGGTGCGTCTGGAAGTGCTCTTCCCCCCGGAATCCTGGCAGGCAGGAGCCGCCGATGACCGCGCCACCGTGCTGCGGCTGGACTACCAGGGCTTCCGCCTGCTCTTCATGAGCGATGCCGGATTCCTTACCGAAAAAGCCCTGCTCGCCTCCGGCATGGATTTGCGGGCGGATGTCCTCGTGATGGGCCGTCACGGTTCGGATTTTTGCGGCCTGCCGGAATTCATCCGCGCCGTCCACCCAGGAGCCCTCGTCTGCAGCAATAGCCGCTTTCCGGAATCGGAACGGGCCCCCGCATCCTGGCGGGAACGGGTCCAACGCATGGGCATCACCCTCTTCGACCAGGCCACCACCGGAGCCGTCACCCTGCGCATGGACCAGCGCGGTCTGAGCGCCCACGCCTACAGCAACGCCCTGACCTGGAGCACCCCGCTGCGCCCCCTCCCGCCGTGGAGTGCCCCACCGGAAAAGCCCGGGCCTTTGATCCGTTAGCGGCATGGACGGCTGTCGCCTGCCTTAAAATAAAATAAGGCAAGGCGACCAGGCGTAACACGCGGAGCTTGGCCCCTTCTGCGGTAGGCTCTGACATCCTGACCTGCCGGAAGGTGTGTGCGGAACCTTGGGGAAAGGAGATGAACCGGTCGCTGTGGCCATTGGTGGCCACCGTGGTTCCTGATCCCGGAGGGATTGCAGCCATTAGCCGGTGGTTGAGCGCCAGCGACACCACCGGAACCAAGGCCAAGGTTCTCCCGACCCCGGAGGGGTCGCAGCACAACAGGCGGAATGGAGCAGGATGGGGCTGCGACCCCTGCCGGGGTCGGGACAGGCAAGGCCTGTTTTCCGGTGGTGTCGCCGGCGCTCAACCACCGGCTGATATGCTGTCAAGCCCTTAGCTTGAATGCCGCAAACCCGTTCACCCGTTTTCCCTGCAGGTCAGGATGTCTGAGGCTTGCGCTTGCGGGACCGCAGGAGTCGTTACCCAATGGAGCCCAGCTATGAACCGATCCTCCTTTTTCCGTCTCGCAGCGGGCAGCCTGGCCGCTGCCGCCCTCTCTTCCTGTGCCTCTGCGCCGGTATCCGGCACTTCCACGGCCTGGCCACCGGCCAAGTTTGCCAGCGTGCGGGCGTTTGTCTATGATTGTGATGCGGATGCCACGCGGCATTTCTTCCAGAAGAACGGAGCCATGGCCCGGGGCATCATCAACGGCCCTGGAGTGTTGCTGACCCCCAGCCAGGTGCAGCGCCTGATACCGGCCCTGACCACAGAGACACCGCGGGATCACCGGACCGCCTGTTTCCTGCCACACCACGCCTTCGTCTTCTATGATGCCGCCGGCCGGGTGGTGGCGCACACGGAGGTGTGCTTCACCTGCACGATCCAGCAGAGCTTCCCCGCCGGACTGCCCGGGCATATCCATTTTCAAAGCGTCTGGGATATCCTGAGGGAAGCCGGCGTGCCCTGTGGGGACGGCAGCCAGTTTTACAAAGACCTGTTCAAAGCGAAACAGGCCGGCCGTTAGCCAGCTGGGAAAATGACGGGCCACGGATGGAACGGATCATACGGAGAATCACTGATTTATGGGAACTGAATAATTCACTTTCCGGGTGAAACTACCATTCTGCGTATATCCATCCGTGGCCCGTCAAAATCCTTTTTAGCAAAGGTCGCCGCCTGGCTCAGCCCAAAACCAGACGGTGACCACCCCATCATTGTCATCTTCTGAATGCGAAATACTGATCAGCCGGTCCGGACCCAGCGTCGAAGCATATTCTGCGGCTTCATTAAAAAGGGCATCCCATGTTAAAAACCCGCCCCGGAACGTTTGATATTTCACGGTCCGCTGCTGCCGGGGAGGCAGGCTCCCGCATATTTCACCGCATTTGGGGCATTGTTGCATGGTATTGGATTTCACAGATTCACCGGGCTGATTTCCTACAATTACGGGGGAATTTGCCGTGTTGCAACCTATCGAAATGCAGCCGGATCTCCAAGCAGCCTGATTCTGGGAGGGAAGGCTTACGGAGCATCCTTTGCGCATTTCCTCTTTCCCCGGCGTTCCATGCCGGTAGGCTGTGGGTTCTTGCCCCTTTTCCTCCATGAGCGCCCCCGCCCTGAATTACAAAGACACCGTCCACCTGCCAAAGACCGACTTTCCCATGAAGGCGGACCTCATCCTGCGCGAGCCCGCCCGGCTCGCGGCTTGGGAAAGCGCTGGCCTCTATCACAAAATCCAGGACCGGCGCAAAGCCCAGGGGGCCCCACGCTTCCTGCTCCATGACGGCCCGCCCTTCGCCAATGGTGACGTGCACATGGGCACCGCGCTCAACAAAGTTATTAAGGATCTCGTCCTCAAGTCCAAGACCATGGCGGGCTTCCAGACGCCCTACGTCCCCGGCTGGGATTGTCACGGCCTGCCCATCGAATTCAAAGTGGTCAAGGAGGCCCGAGGCCTGAGCGCCCCGGAAATCCGCCGGCGCTCTGAAGAGTTCGCCCGCAAGTGGATCGACGTGCAGAAAGCCAGCTTCCGCCGCCTCGGCGTGCTCGGCGATTGGGATAATCCCTACCTCACCCTGGCCGCCGGTTACGAGGCGACCGTGATGCGTTTCTTCGCCACTGCGGTGGAAAAGGACCTCGTTTACCGCAGCCAGCGACCGGTGCAGTGGAGTTACGGCGCGAAGACCGCCCTAGCCGAAGCCGAAGTCGAATACCAGGAAAAAACCTCCCCGGCCATTTTTGTTAAATTCAAAGCCACCACCGGCCCCGTCGCGGAAGCCGGCGGTTCCTTCGTCATCTGGACCACCACCCCGTGGACCCTGCCGGCCAACCTCGGCATCATGGTCAGCCCCGGTTTTACTTATGTCCTGGGCAATTTCACGAACCCTGAAGGCATGGAGGAAACCCTCGTCATCGCTGCCAATCTCGTGGAAGCCTTCGCCCAGAAAACCGGTTTCGTCCTCGACCCCGCCAGCGCCAAAGACGTGCTGGGGTCTGCCCTCGCCGGTTCCGTCGCCTGGCATCCTTTCCTGGAACGCGAAAGCCGTATCATCGCCACCAGCTTTGTCACCGACGACACCGGCACCGGCCAGGTCCACACCGCCCCCGGCCACGGGATGGAAGACTACATTGCCGGACGCGAAAACGGCCTGGGCCTCATCTCGCCGGTGGATGACGACGGCAATTTCACCGAAGAAGTGGGCCTGCCAGACCTGGTAGGGAAAAACGTCTTTGCCGCGAACGAGCCGATCATCGCGCTTCTCACCGCCAGTGGCCATCTGCTGGGCCGTGAGAAATACGTGCACCAATACCCGCATTGCTGGCGCAGCAAGCTGCCTATCATCTTCCGCGCCGTGCCGCAATATTTCCTGAAAATCGACAGCGTCCGCCAGCAGGCCCTGACCGAAATCGACAACACCCAGTGGCTCCCGCCGTGGGGCCGGAACCGCATTTACGGCACCGTGGAAAGCCGCCCCGACTGGTGCATCAGCCGCCAGCGCACCTGGGGTGTGCCGCTTCCGGTGTTCTACGATGAAGCCGGTGAAGCCGTCCTCGACCCCGCCGTGGCCCGCAAGGTTGCGGACCTCGTGGAGCAGCACGGGACCAACCTGTGGTTCGAAAAAACCGACACCGAACTCTGCGCCATGCTCGGTCTTCCTGACACCTGGACCAAGGGCAAGGACACCCTGGATGTCTGGATCGACTCCGGCTGTTCCAGCATCGCCGTCACCGAAGCCCGCCCGGAATACGCCGGGAATCACGGCATCGCCGACCTCTACATCGAAGCCACCGACCAGCACCGCGGCTGGTTCCAGAGCAGCCTGATGTGCAGCATCATCCACCGCGGCAAGGCCCCCTACAAAGCCGTGATGACCCACGGCTTTGTCACCGACACCAGCGGCGCCAAGATCTCCAAATCCGGCGACAAGCCGATCAACGCCGAGCACTACTATAACAAATACGGGGCCGACCTCGTGCGCCTTTGGGTCAGCAGCGTGGACTGGACGCACGACGTGCCCTTCTCTGACAAGCTCTTCGAGCAAAACGCCGAAGTTTACCGCCGGTTCCGCAATACCCTGCGCATCCTCCTCGCCAATCTTGGTGGGTTCGATGCCGCTACCCAGTCCGTCGCCAACGCCGACCTGACCTTGCTGGACCGCTGGATCCTCGAGCGCCTCCACGCCGTCACCACCGAGTGCCTCGCTGCCTACGCCGTCTATGATTTCCGGAAGGTGTTCATCACCCTGAATCAATTCTGCGCTGTCGACCTCAGCGCCCTCTACGTCGATATCAGCAAGGACCGGATGTATTGCGACGCCCTGACCAGCCCGCGCCGCCTCAGCGCCCAGACTGCGATGCACCGCGTGCTCGACAGCCTCTGCCGTCTGCTGGCCCCCATCCTCGCCTTCACGGCGGATGAGGCCTGGGAATTCGCCGGACACACGGACAGCGTGCACCAGCACGACTTCCCCGTGCCGGATCCTGACTTCGCCACCACCACTGCCACGATCCAGATCGGCGAACTGCAAAAGCTGCGCGACCTCCTCATGCTGGAAGTCGATAAAGCCCGGAAGGAAAAGCTCATCGGCGGCAATCTCGAAGCCGCCGCCGTGCTGGAAATCCCCGCCGGCAGCCCCGCCGCCGCCGCTGTGGCGAACCTCACTGACGCTGCGGAATACTTCATCCTCAGCGACCTCCTCCTCCAGGAAATCCCCGCCGGCTCCGCGCCCACCGCCCGCATCACCCGCACCACTTACAAAAAATGCCTCCGCTGCTGGCGCCACCTCCCCGGCATCGGCGAAAGCGCCACCCACCCCGACCTCTGCACCCGCTGCGCCGGGGTGCTGGCATAGCGACTTCACCCCTCCGCGTCAGGAAAGGCTATTTTTCGTCAGCCTGAAAGCAGCGGCGATGGACTGGCTTGGCTTGGACTGGTTCACTTATCATTGATCTCACCCCGGGTGGATATGACCTGGACCTTGTTTTCTCCCGGAGGAGGCATCGGGGCTGTTTTCGGCTGCTTGCTGGGGCTGCGGCGTGGCATTTTCGGGAAAGTATGGGTTCAAAGAACATGAATTCCCCGGTATCGCTCAATGAAGGCCGGTGGCGCGATGGGCTGCGGTTTGTAGCCGGCATTTGCCAGCGGCGCGAAGTGCCGGTCCTCGGTGATGACATAGTCGGCATGGGCCGCGATGGCACAGTCGGTGAAGGCATTGTCATCAGGATCATCACCGATGATGCGGAACTGAAAGTGCGGGCTGATGGAGACGAGGTTGCCGGACCTGTCGATGAGATCGATCAACCGGGATACTTTGGTCCAGGCAGCGGGACCGGACATGCGGGTCAGGATCTCGGCATACTCGGTCAGGACTCTATTGGACACCGCCCACGCCAACCGTCCGGCGACGATCGCATCCAGGATTGGAAAGTAGCGGTGGGTAGGCACTCTGCTTTGTAAAAGCGTGTTGGTATCGATGCAGACGATCATGTGGAGGGGCGGTTCCGCATCCGGTATTGCCGGATCAGCTCCGGCAGATTCTCGTGCAGTCCTGCCGCAGCCTCCGCATCGGCCTCACTCTGGATCTGTTTCCAGACCCGGTTTTTTTCTGCCATCAGCATGATCTCGTAGGCAAACACCAAATCCTCTTCGGCTGCCACCTGCATACGCTGCACCATTTGCTCACGCAGGTTCTTTGGAACGGGTTGAGTTGTATTGGTGCTCATGAAGAACGCGTAGCAGAAATTGAGCCTTGTTGCAAGGGACCTGTTCGCTTCTGGAGCGCGGTTGGATTGAGGAAACAAAGCGGCTCGCGGCGGATAAGCACTATCGTGCGGACCGGATCAATTTTTTGATTTCATCGTGATTGCCCAGAAAGAAGAAAACCAATTCCGGTGGGGTGGCGATGAACAGGAAGGCGAGACGCTCATCCAATCCCAGGCGGCACTCATAAATGGTTTTGGTGAGGCGGCGGATGCCAATACCCGAATGGTGATGCGGCTGCCCCCAGGAGGCTATCACTGCATTCATGGCTTCACCGATCAGTTTGCGTTCCGCCTTGGTGCGTTTCCGCAACTGCTCCAGTAGCTCATCCGCGATTCTTGCCTGCAATAAGGACTTCGAGGTCGCCGCTGAAGGCGTAGAGCTTTCCGGCTTTCCGGGCTTTCGCGGTCTTTTCATGGGTGCGTTTTTCGAAAGCCTCAAGTTCAGCGGGAGTGACGCCAATCTCCCGTGCGGCGTAGTCCGTGGACTCCACCGTCATCGGACGCAGCGCGATGATTTTCCCGTCCACCACGATTCCGATGTCATCTCCGCGCAACGCCCGGCGCAGCAGCGCCGAAAGGTTGGCCCGGGCACTGGTAGGGGTAAGTGTGATCATGCTCATCTTGGGAATGTGCCACTGTTGCGTCGGAAATGCGAGCAGAAATTAGCGACCGGAATTCAGCGCCGTGGGGAGATCCCGCTATCGAGCACCAGGCATCCCAGCCAACTACTTACTCTGCCTCATTAACTTTTAAAAAACACTTGATTTATGCATAAAGATAAGCTTTTGTGCGTAATTATGTCATTTCGAGCAGATGAAGCAGCGCAGAGTGGTAGAGAATCGGCAATTCAATATCTAGTAACCAGAAATCTTCCGACAGCAAATCGCTCGTCCAGCGAGGAGAAGCTTCGGGCTATTATCGATGAGCTAGGCCCTGTGGTGGAGACCTATCCATCTTGGCACCCTTTAGTTTCATCAGGCGAGATAGATCATTCCTGCCCCGCCATGCTCCCAAGCAAAAGTTGCGGGTATCTGGGACTGGACCACACCATTTTTTTCCGAAATGGATTTGTGACCTGTCCTTACCATGATGGCGCTGATATTGTCCAATCCGTGTCCAAATTGAGCCGTGATCGCATGGCCACGATTTCAGCGGAGATTTTGGATTTTCCGCTTTATGTGCCTAATGCTACCGCGGTGCTTGTCAGATGTGACTGGGATGTTACCTTGGAATCGGACGGCATGATTCCAAAAAACATTGCGGTGCCCTTGCTTCTCGAGCTGGAAATTCCGGCTTGGCGTCACTCTGAGGTGGCTGAAACATGGGAAACTATGCGCCCACATTTTCTAGGTTCTCCTAGAGGAAGCAGGTCTTCCCTATTCGTGACCCAAGAAACGGGGCAAGT
>Ga0114967_10004355_pt1 | contig 11394 bp, 9 predicted proteins | sample M_130628_MF_Meta_FD_92639 | JGI IMG/M metagenome (GOLD analysis project Ga0114967, IMG submission 92639) | Freshwater microbial communities from Lake Montjoie, Canada to study carbon cycling - M_130628_MF_MetaG | ecosystem: Environmental > Aquatic > Freshwater > Lake | place: Lake Montjoie... | reverse complement strand
CGTGGACCACCAGCCGGTAGTCACGCATGAGAGCGAATGCCTTTGCCTGGCCGTGACGGAAGGCCCACTCAGGTTCCGGTCCTGGATCCCGCGCATCGCCCAGAGTTATCTCGGGATCTGACTTCACCCCGCCTGCGGGCTATGCAGGCGAGTCTGGTCGGCTATCCTATGTGGCCCTTTACCGGGCCGCTCCTTGGCCCTCGCTGCGAACGCAGAGGCGCCATGAACACTCCTCCCCCTCATTTTCTTCACGGCATAGGCCGGGTTGGCATCGTCGGCGGCGGTCAACTCGCGCGCATGATGGCCGAAGCCGCTCCGGCGATCGGCCTCAGCATCACCGTGCTGGACCCCGCGCCGAATGCCCCGGCCAGCGATTTCGCGCCCCAAATCGTCGCCGCCTACGACAACCTTGACGCCCTGCAAGCACTGGCTGCGGCCAGCGATGTGGTGACGATTGATATCGAGGCGGTGAGCGCCGCTTCGCTGGCCGCGCTCGAAGCGGCCAATGTGCGCGTTGCGCCATCAAGCAAAGTGCTCGGCATCATTCAGGACAAACTGCTGCAAAAGGAATTTCTCAAGGCCGCAGGCCTGCCGGTTGGCCGTTACGCGGGTGTAAATAAGGTCGAGGACGTGATCGCCTTCGGGCTCCCCTGCATCCTCAAGGCCCGTCGGCACGGGTACGACGGCCGGGGCGTCAAACGGGTGCAGACCGCCGAAGACGCGAGTGATTTTTTAGGCCACGGTCCTTGCCTTGCCGAAGAGCTCGTGGATATCAACCGGGAGCTGGCGGTGATGATTGCCCGGAGTACCGCCGGCGAAACCGCGCTATATCCGGTCGTTGAAGCCGAATTCGACCCGGCAGCCAATATCCTCAACACCATTATCGCGCCGGCACTGGTCACGCCGGAGATCGCCGCGCGCTGCGGCGAGCAGGCCATGCGGGCCGTGGCGGCGCTCGACGGCGTGGGCATTTTCGGCATTGAGTTTTTCCTGACTCACAGCGGTGAAGTCATCCTGAATGAAATTTCGCCGCGTCCGCATAACTCCGGGCACTATACGATTGAGGCCTGCGCGACCTCGCAATTCGAGCAGCATCTGCGGGCAGTGAGCGGTCTGCCGCTGGGCGCCACGACATTGCTCCACCCAGCGACCTCCTTCAATTTGCTGGGCGCGCCAGAGGCGCACGGCGAACCGGCTTATCGCGGGCTCGACACCGCAATCGCGAGTCCGGGCGTCGCGGTCCACCTCTATGGCAAGCACCGCGTCTCGCCTTATCGCAAGATGGGCCATGTCACGGTAACGGCCAGTGACCGAGCAGAGGCGCTTCAAAAAGCGAACAAACTCCAACAACTGATCCGCATCGAGGGGAGCGAGCAATGAGTCAGCCAGTCGTCGGCATCATCATGGGCAGCGATTCCGACCTGAAAATTATGGCGGACGCCGCCACGGTGCTGGAGCAATTCCAGATTCCTTTCGAGCTCACCGTGGTCTCCGCTCACCGCACGCCGCAACGCATGATGGATTACGCCAGCAGTGCCGTAGCGCGGGGGCTGAAGGTCATCGTGGCGGGCGCCGGCGGCGCGGCGCATCTGCCCGGCATGGTGGCCAGTCTCACGCCGCTGCCGGTCATTGGTGTGCCGATCGCGGCAACGGTCCTTAATGGCACCGATGCCCTCCTCTCCATCGCCCAGATGCCGGCCGGTGTGCCCGTCGCCACGGTGGCCGTGAACAACGCGACCAACGCCGGCCTGTTAGCGGTACAGATTCTGGGAACGGCAGACGCCGGACTCCGACAGGCCATGCAGGACTACAAGCAGGGGCTGGAAGCGAAAGTGCTTGCCGCGGCCGAGCGTGTTGGCCGCCAGTTCTCCCCGAGTTGACGCCTGGCGGGTCGCCCGGCGGGCGCCCGCGCAGAAAACGCTAAAACTTACTCTTAGGGCCATGCTTTTCCTGGGCCAGCGCAAGCCGTCGCGATGCAGCTGTGCGTCGCTAGATCCCGACCGGATCCACCGGAGAAGAGAGCAATAGCGACATGGATGAGCGCATGTCCGCAGGCGGGCCGACTGCTCCCCCCGCACCCAGGCCGACAGCTGTCTGCGTCGCCACGATGCAGGCTTGCTAAGCACTGCGGGGATCGCGATCAACGGTTCTTAGCCGTGAGATCTCAGAGTACATGACGAGCGGCTGTGCTCCCGCTGCTTGCGCGACGGCACGCTGGGTCTGGGGAATGCCTATGTGGAGCAGTAGTGGAATTTGGACGCACGGGATGAATTCTTCGCCCGGCCGATCAAAGCCCGCGAGGGCGAGCGCGTGCTGAATGTGCCGCGTCAGTCAGCAGCGTCGTTATCTAATTTAGTCAATCTGCAAAGCCCGCAACGCTCGCGACTGGTGGGCGAACAACATGACGACCTGAGCAACGAACTCTACCGGCACATGCTAGGCCGCCGCATGTTCTCAACCTGCGGCTATTGGCCGAACGCGGCAAGCCTTGACGAGGCCCAAGAGGCCAAACTGGATCTGGTCTGCCGGAAACTCCTGCTCGACCCTGGCATCCGCGTGCTGGATATCGGTTGCGGTTGGGGCAGCTTTGCGCGCTTCGTTTCCGAGCGGTACGGGGACCACCTCAACGGCAACTGGTGCTAGCAACGCAGGGAGTGGCCGACGGTTATCGCAGCCCGGCGTGAAGTAGCCCCGCCCCCTCCCCGTTTGAGGAGGCGGCGGGTTCGGCGACGCTTAAACGTGCGCCTCGGCGGCAAGCATCTTGAGGTCGATGCTCTCGCCCACCATGAGGTCGTCGCGGGCCATGAACTTCGGCTTTACGAACCACACGAGTAACGGCAGCACCATCAGCGACAGCACCATGTTAATGAGCATGATCGCCACCAGCAGAATACCCATGTCCGCCATGAACTTGAGGTCGGACAGGAAGTACCACGGCAGGATGCCCATTAGCATGATGGTGGCCGTAAACATGATGGCTTTGCCGGTGGTGGTCAGCGCAGCGTTGATCGCTTTCGGCAGATTGTGGTCATGGGCCTGATATTCCTCGCAGATACGCGACAGCAGGTAGATGCAGTAGTCGATACCCACGCCCACACCCATCACCGCCACGATGGTCGCGTTGATGTCCATACCAATCCCCAGCAAGTGCATTGACGCCCCAAGCATGAAGTTGGACAGGTTCACCGGCACCAGCATCAGAACAGCGGCCAAGACCGAGCGATACGCATAAGCGGCAATGATCAAAATCGCCACGTTAACCAGACCGAGGATCAAGTAGTGGTAATCGTGCACCACGTTGTTCATTGCCTGCTGCAGCGCTATCACGCCACTGCCCAGACGAACCTCGAAGTCAGGATGGTCTTTGCCCACAATCTCTACCGCGCGTGCCGCACTGGCCAGCGCAGCATCCACCGTCTCCTGCTTGTTATCGCGGAACCATGACGAGACCGTCAGATTCTGGAACTGCAAGTCGGAAATGGTGGCGAAGTTGACCGGGTTGGTGCCCATAGTCGCCGCAAAGCCGGCGGCAGATACCGCTGCATCGGTCATATCTAGCGGCATCCACTTCGGATTGCCACCTGAATACAGTCGATTGACCTCGCCCATATAGTCGGCGAAAGACGATGTGGCACGCGGCTGGATGGTCGGGTCAGATTCCATTAGGTATTGGATGCCAGCGGCCACCTTAACGTATTCAGCAGTTCGCCCCACCCGACGCTCGTTAGTGCCTTCTTCGCCCTTCTTGGTTTTCGCTTCAATCACGACTTCCAGGGTATTCATGCCGGGAAAGTGAGCGTTGATGGCGCGCACGGCGGTGTTGAACTCGGAGTCGTACCACAGCAGGTTGCTGCCTTCCACTGGGTTACCAATCTTGATGAGCGAATTCACGTAAACCGAGCCAACGCCCAGAATGGTAAAAATGATCGCCGAGTAAATCGCCGGTTTACCAAAGCAGGACCGGGAAATCGCATCTAGCAGGCGTTGCTCCGCCAAGTGAATGCCGGATTCCTTGCCCTTGCCGCCCACGATTTCCTCAAGGTTGCGCGGGGCAGGCAGGTAGGACAGCAGGATGGAGATGAGGAACACACCCGTTGGGATAATCCACAGCGCCCACACGCCGCAGAACCACGCGTGATTCACCATGGTCTTAATCGGCGCGATGGCAATGAAGATGATCCCAAAGACGTCCGTCATGATGCCAAGAATGGATGGGGCCATCATGATCGCCATGGTGACTTCAGCGGCCTTGCGCTTGTCTTTGAGATGCATCAGCACTTCGTAGTAACGCTCGGTGTACTGCACGCAGTGAGAGAACGAACGCGCCACCAGCAGGAGCGGCACAATCATCAGCAAGGGTTCGATAGGGCGTCCCATCCACCCGATAAAACCGAAACCCCAGATACCGGCAACCGCGGAGCAGATAATTGGCGTGACCACGCCAGCCACGTTCCGCATATAGAGGAACAGCGCAATGATGAGCGCCACGATGGTGATCGAGAAAATGCTGTAGGTCTGCTTCTGGAGCTTATAGACCCAGCCGGTGAGGATGGGTTGTCCAGCGATGTAGACGTCATGGTCGGCGTCGCGGGATTTCTCGACGAGGTTCTGCAAGAACGTGAAGGCCTCGCCGTAGTCGATGCTGTCGTGGAACGCCACCGTAATCAGGGTGGCTGTTTCATCACGCGAAACATAGAACGACTGCGCGTTGGGTGAACTAGCCACCCGCTGGCGGAAGGCCGCCACATCTTCAGGAGACGTTGGCGCCTTGCTCTCCATCAGCGGGCGCATGTCGACGCCGTCAGGCGTTGCTTCGGCGTAGCGCAGTTTTTCGGTCGAGATAGAAATCAGGGTGTCGTGGTCAACCTTGGGCGCAAGGTCAACCTCGCGGGTTAGCTCCCAGACCTTGTTCAGGGTTTTCGCGTTGTAGATATCGCCATTCTTGGCCTTGACCATCAGCGAGACGGTCAGAGGATTACCGAAGTTGGGATGGTCGAAATAAATCTGGACGAACGGGTCGTTTTTCGGGAGGAGGTCTTTGAAGATGGTCCGAATTTCGACGCGGGGAAAACCCGCCATGAAAGCCAGGGTGACAATGATGAATCCAATCCCCACCGATGCGCGGTGATTCATGACCCATCGAGCAAGCGTGAATCTCATTTAAACCAAACCTCCCCAAGGTAGAACGTTTTTATACAGTCCTGATTCCCGCTAAAAGAAAACCCGCAGGGTTGCGGGTTCTTTGATGGTGCCGGCGCGCAGACTCGAACTGCGGACCTACTGATTACGAATCAGTTGCTCTACCACCTGAGCTACGCCGGCATGCGGGAACGGCTGGTCGGGAATCATAACCCAAAGTTTTCGGGAATTGCCCGCCAATTTCGGGGCGGATCAGGCTTTGCGGATGCGAATAATTACGTCCAGCCCTTCGGCGATGGTCCCAGCCGGCGCTTTGGGCAGACAGGCCAACAGCGTCGCCGGCATTTCCAGGTCGGTCAGGATGCCGTCATCCACGTTGTAGTAATGAAAGTGCGGTCGAACGTTGGAGTCGTAGAAGACCCGGGCGGCGTCTACCCGTAGCTCGCGCAACAGTCCGCGGGCCGCGAAAAGTCCAAGTGTGTTGTAGACCGTTGCCTTGGAGACCGCCGCGCCGTCGCTGTTAACGCGCTCCAGCACCTGATCGGCTGCCATATGCTGGTCTTGTGCGAACAAGACCGCTGCAATGTCCAAGCGCTGCGGAGTGGGCAAAATTCCTTTCGATTCCAGCCTTTGAGCCAGCACGGATCGATCGGTAATTGGGGTTGAGGGGTTCTCACTCATGGGCCGAAGTATACCGGCGGCCCCTCCTCTGTCCAGATTGCGGGCAAGCGGTGCAGTGTCGTGGACTCCCGACCAACCGGGACCTCAGAACTGAGAACCCGTTCACAATTGGCAGATAGCCAGAAACGCACACCGACCGTTAATCGACGCAGAAGCGCCGCTCGTCTGGCTGAGGTCTGCAGACTATCGATTGCCAGCCGACACTACATTCATGAGAAAAGTAGCCGGCTTCAGCTTCGTTGAATTGATGATCACCATCGCAGTCGCCGCCGTGGTGATGGGGTTTGCGGTGCCAGCGGTGCGCCAGTTCCTGCAAAGCAACCGAATGACTTCGCAGCTCAACATGCTCTCCTCTGCGCTGGCTACCGCCCGCAACAGCGCCATCACTCAAAACGCCCGCGTGCTGGTCTGTCCCTCCTCGGACGGCAGTAGCTGTACGGGCACCACCACCTGGCAGAACGGCTGGATTGCCTTCATCGATCGGAACAACGACTTTACCCACAGCCTGAGCACCAGCGGCTGCAATCAGGACGCCACCACCGACTGCCTCCTGAGCCGCCAACAGACGCTCACGGGGAGCAATACCCTCACAGCGGCCTCTGGCGTCGGCGATATGCTGGGATACAACGGGACGGGAACCGGCATCTGTGATGCCAACAAGGACAAGACTCCCGAATCCTGCGTGGCCGCCAACACCTACTTCAAGATCTGCGACACACGCGGGGCCGGTTCGGCCCGGGGGCTCGCGATTTCCAACACCGGCCGGAGCACCATCATCGACAAAACGCCGACCGGGTCGGCGCTGACCTGCCCATAGCCATGACCAGAAAAATGCCGTCCGCTGCCCGCGGTTTCACCCTTATCGAAGTCCTCGTCGCACTGGCGATTTTCACCATAGGCTTGCTCGGCATTGCGGGCCTGCAGGTCGCGGGGATGCGGTTTACCCAAGGCGCCCAACTCCGCTCGGTCGCGACCATCCAGGCGGAAAATATGGCCGACCGCATGCGGGCCAATCGCGTCGGGGTGTTGGATGGGTTCTACAACACCAAGGGGACGATGCCTTCCAGCATTACCAAGGACTGCAGCCTGAATAGCTGTAGCCCGGCAGAGCTCGCACGTTTTGACCTCTTCAACTGGAACACGGCTAACGGCAGTAGCAAGCCTCGGGAGTCGAATCCCGACGCGCTCCCCGGCGGGAGCGGCGTCGTGTGCCTGGACTCCACGCCCAGCGATGGCATTCCCGGGGATTGGAAATGCGACAACCTCGGCATCGTCTACGCCATCAAACTCACGTGGGACGAGCGCACGGCGAGTAGTTCGGACACCACCAACGATACCAATCAGAGACTGCTGGTCATGCGGGTACTCCAATGAACAGTCGCCGGCCCAAATCAGGACATCTTCAGCGCGGCGTCACGCTGGTCGAATTAATGGTCGCACTGACGGTGGGCCTCATTCTGCTGGCCGGCCTCATTCAGCTTTTTATCAGTAACAAGCAGGCCTACCGCATTCAGGAGGGGACCGCCGTCGTCAACGAGAATGCCCGCTATGCCTTGTCCCAAATGCAATATGACTTGCGGATGGCCGACCATTGGGGCGGCGTGGAAGGCGACGGGTTAGACATCGTTGCAGGGTCCGACACCGTGACCAAAGACTGCGGTGGCAATGCCGCCGCGGTCCTGAATGTCGGGGTCTTTGGCTATGAAGACGCCAGCAGTTCGCCTCTGACCTGCATCCCGGCTGCTGACTATCTGCCTAACACCGACATCATCGTGCTGCGCTACGCCATGCCGACGCGCGTGGCGAGCGGATCTCTTCTGGGCACTACCTTCTACGTTCGAAGCGCCAGCGGCCGACGGGGGGTGCTGCTGGAAGGCAAGAACAAGTCTTCAGTTCCTTCAGATCTGGCTTCAGACAATGCGTCTGAAACCGACCCTTTCAAGGAAACGCCGGTCGGGGTCGCGAACTACCAGCTACGGACAGTGATCTACTACCTGCGCAAGTGCGCCTCACAGGACCGCGGCACAGCGGGCGTGTGCGATGGCGCCGACGATTCCGTGCCGTCGCTCGCGCGCCTCAGCCTGCAAGGCACCTCGATGGTGGCAGAAGACGTGATCTCGGGCGTCGAGCAAATGCAGCTCGCCTATGGCGTTGACCTCAATGGGGATCGTTCTGCAGACGTGTTCCAGACGGCAACGGAAGTGACCGCCGCCAACAATTGGAACCGCATCGTGAGCGTGAAAATGAGCCTCGTGCTCCGCAACGGGGAACGTGACACCACGTTCACGGACACCACCACCTACGCACTCTATGGCGGCGCCGCCGGCGCTTCCAAAACCTACACCCCGGCGGCCGGCGATCGGCAATTTCGCCGCAAGGTCTACAACTCAACTACCCAGATTCGCAATATGACGCGAGGTTGATTCAGCATGCGCCGCCAAGCTTCTGCCCTGCCGGGATCGCAACAAGGTTTAGCCCTCATCGTGTCACTGGTGCTGTTGCTGGTGATGACCATGGTTGCCGTCGTGGCCATGCGCTCAACCACGCTCGACATCAAAATGACCACCAACACCACGCAATCCCGCCGCGCATTCGAAAGCTCTGAGGGCTCGCGCGACGCGATGACGCCATTACTAGCCGCGCATGTCTTCTACCATGGGTGGCCGGTGTCGATGGGCGGCACGGTCGCAGACACCGCCAACTTCACCGCCATTGCGGGGATGAGCATCGCAGACGTGACGAAACGCTATGACCTGGGCGAAAACGGCGCCTATGTCGACTTAAAAACCCGCGCGCACGACATGGCCTACGCCAACGACGTGAACAGCAATGGCGTGATGGATCAAAGCGACATGAACTCCAGAATCTGGGTCACTCGCCTCGGCACTTTGCCCGCTGCGGGCTCCAACGTGAACTCGAACTCTGCCGATCAGGGCGTTGGGGGTGGAGCCGCCAGCAAGTACGTCCTGTTTGACCTTCGATCTGACGGCAGCGCCGTTGGCAACGCCCGCTCGCGCACCGGCGCGGACTACCGCTCGATCATTCGCTGAAGCCGCCCTTGCCTCAGGAGCAAAGTCCTCATGAATATTCGTAACGCTTCGGTTGGTCTGGCTCGCGGCCTGCTCCTCAGCATCGCCTTTCTGCCCGCGGTGTGGAGCGGCGCAGTCGCGGCGGCCAACCTGTCTGGGCGCAGCATGGCCGATTTCGCCATGCAGCCCATTCTGTCGCTGCAGTCCGTGCCGCCGCTGGTGATGCTGACCATGTCGATGGACCACCAGTACTGGCAGAAGGCCTACAACGACTATACCGACCTCAACAACGACGGCGTGGTTGAACGCAGCTACTCCGATACGTTCGAGTACTACGGCTATTTCCACGCGCAGCGCTGCTACACCTACAGCGACGGCGCTCAGCGCTTCGTCAAGGTGGCGGGCAGCGGCGGTGTCACCACGGGTACCAATAAGCATTACTGCAGCGGGGCATGGAGCGGGAATTTCCTCAACTGGGCCACCATGACGCGCATGGATGTGGTGCGCAAAGTGCTCTACGGCGGGCAGCGTGCCGTAGACACCGCCAGTCAGACCGTGCTGGAACGCGCGCACCTGCCCAGTGACGCGCACGGGTTCTCCAAGTACTACAACGGCGCCGATATCGACAAACTCACGCCCTACACCGGCCTCAAAACCGACACCACCAATGGCGGCAACAATGACGGAACAGACAGCAGCGACGAAGGCATCACCCTTTGCAACACGTCGTATGCAAGTTCGGGCAGCTCGCAGGCCACCACCGCGCCACCCTTGTTGCGCGTCGCCAAAGGCAACTTCGCGCTCTGGTCGGCAAACGAACGGTGGCAGTGCACCTGGCAGGACGAACGCGGCACGAATTCGAGTAGCAACGTTTCATCCGAATCCGGCATTTACGCCAGCGCCACTGACCCCTCGACCCCTAACCAGCTCACCTCGCCCGGTGGTTCGCGCGACCAGATCGTGCGGGTCGAAGTTTGCACCACCGCAAACTTCGACAGCTTGAACAATCTGGAAAACTGCACGATTTACGGTAGTAACCTGAAACCTGAAGGCCTGCTGCAAAAATACGGCCTCGACGGCGAAATGAAGTTCGGCCTGCTGACCGGCAGCTATCAGAAGAATCTTTCCGGTGGCCTGCTCCGCAAACGCGTCAGCGACATCACCGACGAGGTGAGCACCGCCGACGGCACCTTCAAAGCCCTTTCCGCCACGACCCCGGGCATTATCAAAACGCTGGATGCGGTTCGAATCTGGGGCTATGGCTACAAAGACGGCACTTATCTGAGCGGCGATAGTGGCGGCGACAACTGCACTTTCCAGCTCACCGACATCCTGACCTCAGGCGACTCCTCCGCGCCCGGCGAAGGCAAGTGCGCCAGTTGGGGTAATCCGATGTCGGAGATTTATACGGAAGCGGTGCGTTACTTTGCGGCGACCACCCGTGCGCCGACATCGGCGTTCAATGGCGATGACTCAAGCTATATCACCGGCTTGACCAAAGACTCCGACTGGACTTCGCCACTGACCTCTAACAACGCGTGCGCTTCGCTGAACACCATCGTGTTCAACGCGAGCGTCTCTTCTTACGACGATGACCAGACCACGCCGTCGGACGTCAGTCTTGAGAGTTCTGTGGCAGCGCTGACCAAGCGGGTAGGAGACGGCGAAAGCATCACCGATGAACGATATTTCATTGGTCGTACGGGCGGCGCCAGTGGTACCGGCGCGAGCAACAATGAATTTTGCACGGCCAAATCCATCAGCGGCACGAACGGTCTGGGCGATGCGCTGGGCCTTTGCCCGGAAGCTCCGACCATTCGCGGGTCGTATCACATGGCGGGTTTGGCGGCCTGGGCGCACACCACCGACATGTCCACGACGCTGGTCGGCGCCCAAAAGCTACGCACATTTGCCGTGTCCCTGCAGACCGCCAACCCGGTCATCAAAATCCCGGTCGCGGGGGGCAAGACGGTCAGCATTCTGCCCGCCTATCGCTTGCGCAAGGGCACCAACAATCCGGATGAAGCGCTTAACGCCAGCGGGGTGTCGAAAGAAGGCGGCGGCACACTGGTAGATTTCAAAATTGTCCGCCCGCACACCGAAGTCACCAGCAAGACCGATATGACCGCGAAGAGCGGCACGGGTATCTACAACGGCAAGTTCTACGTGAACTGGGAAGACTCGGAGCAAGGGGGCGACTTCGACCAGGACATGTGGGGCATCATTGAATACGTGCTGGACCAGTCTGCGGGCAAGCTCACGGTCACGACAGAGGCGGTCGCCGAATCCACAGGCATCGGGCAGCTCTTTGGCTTCGTCACCAGCGGCACTACGCAGGACGGCTTCCATGCTTTCTCCGGCATTGAGGCGGCTAACTATTACGCGGGCTCGGGCGCCGCTGCAGGCAACGACCCCACCGGCGTCAAAGGCTGCAAGACTTGCCGCGCGCTCTCCGAAAGTTCGACCGACGGCGCGCTCACCGCCATCACGATTGGCGGGGCCGGGAGTGGCACAGGCTTTACTGTCGGTCAGGCAGTGACGATCG
>Ga0114967_10004354_pt1 | contig 11396 bp, 9 predicted proteins | sample M_130628_MF_Meta_FD_92639 | JGI IMG/M metagenome (GOLD analysis project Ga0114967, IMG submission 92639) | Freshwater microbial communities from Lake Montjoie, Canada to study carbon cycling - M_130628_MF_MetaG | ecosystem: Environmental > Aquatic > Freshwater > Lake | place: Lake Montjoie... | reverse complement strand
TCCAATAGCCATGATAGCCTGCAATTTGATATGGTCCTTCTTGCATAATAGGCATATCATTTTCAAGCAAAGGTGTCATCCAAATGGAGGTTACTCCTATCGACTTGAGATAATCAAACTTATTGGAAACACCTTTTAAATCACCTCCATGACGTATATATGGATTATTTCTATCACTTGAGGTATCCCTTAAATCAGAAAATGTATCGTTTGAAGCATCTCCATTTGAAAAACGATCAGGCATAATTAAATAAACTAAATCAGAGGCATAAACACCTTGATTTTGTTTTGCTTTAGCTTGGTTTGATCTAGCTTTTAATTCATATTTTATTTTTTCTCCATTGTTTAGGATGAAAGAATAGAAGCCTGGCTTTGCTAATGGAGAAATAACTAAATCTACAAATAGATAGTGTTTATTTTTTGGTTGGAATATTTTTTTGATGGTTATTCCTGCTCTATCTATTTTTATGGATGATGGGACATCATGATTAGAGTGAATCATGAGTTGAAGAGATGAGTTTTTCATTCCTACCCACCAATTACCTGGATATACAGATAAACCATCTTGTGATTGCGAATGAGAATAAAAAGAAATTACTAAGACACCAAAAAATAGAATTGATTTCAACTTCATAAAAAAGATATTATTATTATTTTTCTTCCCGAACGATAAATGCACATACTATACCTGCAGTGATTAATAAAAATCCTCCTATTACAACAGCAAGCAATCGATCGTTATGGAGATAATCATTCATTATCTTTCCAAATGTCAATGAAGCAATTATTTCGGGGAGAACAATAAAGAAATTAAAAATGCCCATGTATATGCCCATCTTTGCAGGAGGAATACTTCCTGCTAACATAGTATAGGGCATAGATAGAATGGAAGCCCATGCAATTCCAACCATACTCATTGATAAAAAGAGAAGACTAGGTTCATGAATATAATTGACTGAAATTAGACCTAATCCACCTATAATTAAACAAACAGTATGAGTCAGCTTATTGCCGATTTTACCGACAATGAATGGAATTGAAAAAGAGAAAAAGAAAGTAATTAAATTTAAAATTGCAGAAGTTGAATTGGCTAGTTCAATTCCTCTAGAAAAGTTAATTGCCTCTTTGGTATTTTCAGCAGCATGAGCGTCTCCCCCATAGATATTTACAGCAACTCCCGTACTGTAATAAAACCACATTAAAAAAAGACCTGGCCAGGTTAAAAATTGCACTATGGCCAATCGCTTCATTTGCGAAGGCATTTGTACAATGGATGTCCAAATTTCATTGAAAATACTTTTACTAGTACCTGTTGAAACCTCTACTGATTCTTGAGGAGGGTATTCTTTGCTTTTAAATACAGTATAGAGTACAGCCAAAATAAAAACGAATGCTCCAATATAAAATGACCACACAATATTTTCAGGAATTCCACCATTGATTTTATTTCTAGATATTCCAAACCAATCTACTAATAATGTAGGAAGGAAGCCTGCAATAAAAGAAGCTCCACCAATAAACATACTTTGTAGTGCATACCCATACGATCGTTGTTTTTCATTTAGGTTGTCTGCTACAAATGCTCTAAAAGGTTCCATTGAAATGTTGATACAGGAGTCTAGAATCCAGAGTGTACCGGCAGCAATCCAAACTGTGGGAGAATTGGGCAGGAAGAATAATGCCACGGAACTGAGAATTGCTCCAACTAAAAAATAAGGTCGTCTACGCCCCCAGGTTGGATGCCATGTTCTATCACTAAAGTATCCGACTAATGGTTGAATTAGTAAACCTGTCATGGGTGCAGCTAACCAAAGTCCGGGTATTTCTTCAGGTTTAGCCCCTAAAAATTCATAGATAGCACTCATATTCCCCATCTGCAAGCTCCAACCAAATTGAATACCAAAAAAACCGAAACACATATTCCAAATCTGCCAAAGGGATAGATTAGGTTTATTGAATGAACTTATATTTTCTGTAATTTTTTCCATTTTTATTAAGTGTATTTCTGTGTAAAAAATACACAAAAATTAGTAAATACAAAAATTGGATTTAAAAGCCTGAGGTAAGCTGAATTAAATTACAAAGCCATCCGGTAAAACAGCCCCTTTTTTTACGACTACAATACCATCTTTAATGGTATACAAAGAATGATCTGAGTTCGATAAATGTTTTCCTCCATTTATACGAACATCATTACCAATTCGACAGTTTTTATCAATGATAGCATTTTTAATATTACACCGTTCGCCGATTCCAAGTTTGGGTATTCCTCTTTCAAGGGAGGAATTCATATCTTCTAGGGTTTCATAAAAATCTGTACCCATGATATAGCTGCTCACGACGGTTGTGCCGTAACCTATGCGTGTTCGGATACCAATAACTGAATTCTCAATTCTAGAGGCATTAATTATACACCCTTCTGCAATAAGGGTTTTTTCAAGAGTAGAACCACTAATTTTTGCAGGGGGTAACATTCTAGCCCTTGTATAAACAGCCTTTGTATTATCAAATAAATTAAACTCCGGCATGTCTTGCGTTAACGCCAAATTAGCCTCAAAGAAGGAGCTTATATTTCCAATGTCAGTCCAATATCCATCGTATTGAAAACTTACAACATGATATTTACTAATTGAATATGGAATTATTTCTTTTCCAAAATCAGTGGCATCTTTTGCTGCTTCTTGAAGTAAATCATACAAGACTTTCCTTCCGAAAATATAAATCCCCATACTCGCTAGGTACTTTCTGCTGAGCGCATTCATTGTATCACCAGTATCACTTTCCCATTCCTTAAGTACTTCCTTTTGGGGTTTTTCAATAAAGGACGTAATCACATTTCCGTCCGATTTTTTCAAGATGCCAAATTCAGTTGCTTCTTGAGGGCCAACTGGAATTGTGGCAATAGAAATATCTGCTTTACTATTAACATGATTATTGATCATTTCATCAAAATCCATTTGATACAACTGATCTCCGGATAAAATCAGTACATATTCAAAATCTTGTTGTGACATATGCCTCAATGATTGCCTTACAGCATCATCAGTACCTTGAAACCATGCTGGGTTATCAGGAGTTTGTTCTGCCGCAATAATATCAACGAACGCAGCACTGAATGCACTAAAATGATATGTGTTTTTAATGTGCTTATTGAGTGATGCTGAATTGAATTGTGTTAATACATAAATTCTACCAATATTAGAATTTAAGCAATTTGAAATAGGGATATCAACCAATCTATATTTTCCGGCTATAGGTACTGCTGGTTTACTTCGTGTTGATGTGAGGGGAGCCAAACGAGAACCAGCACCACCACCTAATATCACTGCAATAACATTTTTATTCATTGGTATAATGTTAGTTCTAAATTACTACATATTATGATATAGATCAACATATTGTTGAGCACTATGGTTCCAACTAAAATCCAATTTCATGGTCTTTTTTTGTAAACTACGGAAAACTTCATTTTGAGTATATAATTCCAACGCACGATAAATTGCGTGGGTTATATCCCCCACGGTAGCATCATTAAACGTAATTCCATATCCATCTTGATTATCAACATCTATTACGGTGTCTACCAGTCCACCAGTATTTCGAACCACCGGGATTGTCCCATATCGCATTGCATACATTTGATTCAACCCACATGGTTCAACACGGGATGGCATTAATAAAAAATCTGCGCCTGCATACATTAAATGACTTAATGATTCATTATAACCAATATACACATCATAGTCTTTCATGCTTATGGATTTCAAATTAACTAACTTTTCTTCTACATTCCTTTCACCGCTGCCTAGGATAAGAAAATTCATTTTTCTTCCTAAGTAGCGAAAGCTGTCGTTAATTACCTGTGGGAGTAAATCAGCGGCCTTTTCACCTACTAAACGGCCAATGAAAATGAATAATGGTTTTTGGGGATCTAAATTAAAGCGTTCGCAAAGCAGTGCTTTATTTTTTTCTTTTCCTACTTCTACATCAAATGCTGTAAAGTGATTAGTAATATACCTGTCATGTGAACTATCCCATACTTGGTAATCAATACCATTGATTATACCAGAGCATTTACCTTTTTCATATTCAAATAGTGATTCAAGTCCATTACTACTGATCTTCATCTCATTCAAATACGTGTTACTCACTGTTGTAACGCTCCAGGCACAGCGAATGCCTGCAGCAAGTGGGTTTATTGATCCATTCCATTCAAGAAGTCCCCTTTTCCAACTATCCCAAAGAGGTATATACATAGTTTTATCCCAACTAAAAGCCCCTTGATATTGGGCATTATGAATCGTTAGAACGCTAGGTACTCCCTCTAGGCGTTTGAATCCAAAACAATGCTTCATCATAAAAGGAATCAATGCAGTATGATGGTCATGAACATGAATAACGTCAGGCAACGTATCCCAGGCATTAATCCAGCTCACAACAGCAATCTGAAAAGCACAAAACCGCTCAACATCATCTTCGTATCCGTAAATCTTATCACGGTCTAGCAAGCCATGAATGTCTAATAGGTAGAGATCAAATCCTTGGGCAGAAGTAGATTCTTTGATAACCGTATAATCAAACCATCGATGACCAAGATTTGCCCCCCCTTTATGAACCACTTCCCAATGATGTGAATACAGGAACTCAGTACGATACATGGGCATGACTACTTTGACATTATGCCCTAATTCTGATTGAAAACGAGGCAAAGCCCCAACTACATCACCTAAACCACCCGCTTTAGCAACAGGGTAACATTCTGCCGCTACATGTAAGATTTCCATGAAAAAAATTTAACTCGTGTTGAATTTAAGAATTATTATTGTTCTTTGGTTAAGAACAAAAAATTTTAGATATAAATAAATCTTTTTACTTTCAATATTAATAATAAAAAATTAGTCTATGAGCCAGCAAACAAAATGGTCGCAATTTGGTGTTTTAATTACAGTATTCTTCTTTTGGGGTTTTGTTGCTGCCTCCAATAGCATCTTTATTCCATTTTGTAAGGAATTTTTTAAGCTTGATCAAATACAATCACAGTTAGTAGGATCTGCCTTTTACAGTGCATATTTTTACGGATCATTGATTTTATTTGTTATTTCTACTATTTCGGGAACAGACGTACTAAATAAAATCGGTTACAAAAAAGGCATTATTTATGGCCTATTGATTTCGGTAGTCGGTGCTTTAGCACTTGCTTTTATCAGTGGTTCAGGTAAAGCTACATTTGGACTTGTAATGATTTCCTTTTTTATTATTGCCTTAGGCTTTTCTTTACAGCAAACAGCTGCTCAGCCATTTGCAATTGCTCTTGGAACCCCAGAAACTGGAGCTCATCGACTAAATATGGGAGGGAGTTTAAATTCTTTCGGTTCATTACTTGGCCCATTGTTGGTTAGTTTTCTGTTATTTGGCAGCCTCTCTAGTGGCAAACAAGCCCGTATTGAAAACATACAAACGCTTTACTTTTTCCTTGCTGGTTTATTTATAGTAGCTGCTGTAATTTTTGCTTATGCTAAATTACCCAAAACAACTTCTGATGAAAAGTTAGAAAAAAGTCCAAAAGCAATGTATATTTTACTCATCATTGGGATTATTTTTCTTCCTGTTTTATTTTCAGACTATGTAAAGGAGGTAACAGGATACAAGAAATCAATCATCATCATCACATCATTGATATCAATATTGATTATTCTTTTTGGTTCGATGGTCGCTGCGAAAAAGAATCCTATCGGATGGGGTGCCATGGCTTATCCTCAATTGGTGCTCGGCATGATAGCTATTTTTGTTTATGTAGGGGTTGAAGTTACCATTGACAATAACTTTGGTGCTCTCTTGAAGAAAGAAGCGTTTGGAGGATATGATGATTCACACATCTCACATCTTATTTCTCTCTTTTGGGGATCTATGATGATTGGCCGTTGGACGGGTGCGGTAAGTGTTTTCAACTTGAAAAAAAGTGTTAAACGAATTCTAGTTATCGTAGTTCCGTTCGTTGCATTTGGAGTAATATTATTAGTAAACATAATTAAGGGTAATGACGTAAATGACTTCTTATTATATCCTGTTTGTATAGCCATTGCAGTTATTGCATTTCTATTTGCTGAAGAAAAGCCTGTAAAACTATTGTTAACCGTATCGGTCTTGGCTACTCTTGCTATGGTTATCGCGATCAGTACTACAGGGATGGTTGCGAACTATGCCATTATCAGTACTGGTTTATGCTGTGCGGTAATGTGGCCATGTATTTTTGCACTTGCCGTAAATGGTATTGGCAAATACACAAGTCAAGGTGCCGCTTTTTTAATCATGATGATACTTGGAGGGGCTATTATACCCCCAACGCAAGGATCAATCATTGACCTTGACCCATTAACAGATTTATCAATCCATTCCAATACACAGCTTTCTTATATTGTACCATTGCTATGCTTTGCTTATTTGGCTTGGCATGCAATCAAAACAAATTCTGTACTAAAAAAACAAGGACTTGATGTTGATGCACAAGTTGCCGCAGGTCATTAATTTTCTGACATTTTTATGTATCTTGAGCAGCCACAAATTGTGGCTGTTTTTTTTACTTTTTAATCAAACACATGAGTTCAATCATAGCAACTGAAGGGCTTTATGCCATTGGAATAGATCTTGGTGGGACAGGAACAAAATTTGGTATTGTAGACAATGTTGGAAATGTGCTCTTTTCTGGTGAAATATCAACCAAAAAACATGTTCAAATTAATACATTCATCGATGAGCTATATGATCAATTAATTATTCTGATTGACAATGCTGGTGGAATTGATAAAATTAAAGGCATAGGTGTTGGCGCACCTAATGGGAACTTTTACAATGGAAATATTGAATACGCACCTAACCTTCCTTGGAAAGGAATTATACCATTAGCAGAATTAGTTGCTGACAAATTCAAGCTGCCCGTTACACTCACCAATGATGCAAATGCTGCTGCCATTGGAGAAATGATGTATGGCGCTGCAAAAGGGATGAAGGACTTTATCATGATTACACTTGGCACAGGTGTTGGAAGTGGAATAGTGGCTAATGGTCAACTCATTTATGGCCATGATGGATTTGCAGGTGAACTCGGCCATACTATAGTAATACCAGACGGGAGAATGCATGCAGGAACTGGTAAAAGGGGCTCTCTTGAAAGTTATGCATCAGCAACTGGCGTAAGACTTACCGCCATTGAACTTATTGAACAAAGTAAAGAAGACAGCTTATTGAAATCAGTAGATAAAAATTCACTTGATTCAAAAGTCGTCTATGATGCAGCTATTAAAGGCGATAAACTAGCACTTGAAATATTTGAGTTTACAGGGAAAGTCTTAGGCCTTGCATTAGCCAATGCGGTTATGTTCAGTAGCCCGGAAGCTATTATATTATTTGGAGGCTTAACCAAAGCCGGTGATTTAATCCTAAAACCAACTAGGAAATACATGGAAGAAAACCTGATTCAGGTTTTCCAAAACAAAGTAAAAATCCTGGTTAGTCACCTAAAAGAATCTGATGCTGCAATATTAGGTGCAAGTGCTCTAGTTTGGGAACAGAAAAATAAAAGTATAGCGGACTAATTATTTCCGATTAGTATTGATTTCTCTTTTTCCCAAAGTTGCTTTCCATATCCGGGAATGACATGTTTTTCGCTGTGGTAAGAAGACCTGACCAACGGTCCACTTTCAACATAATCAATGCCCAGAGAATAACCAATTTCTTTATATTCCTTGAATTCATCTGGATGGACAAAGCGGTTAACGGATAAATGTTTTTTGGTTGGCTGCAGGTATTGACCAATAGTGATTACATCTACCCCATTATCGGCCAAATCTTTTATCGTTTGAATCACTTCTTCTTTTTTCTCCCCTAAGCCTAACATTATTCCAGACTTAGTACGCATGCCACTTAATTTTAATTTCCTCAGCACTTCCATACTTCTCCAGTATTTGGCCTGAATTCTAACCTTTCGGGTTAGTTCTTCAACGGTTTCAATATTATGCGAAACTACTTCTGGAGCAGCATCTACTATACGTTGAATTTGATCATCTATTCCTCTAAAATCAGGGATTAATGTTTCTAACGTGGTAGAAGGATTAAGTGCTTTGACTGCCTTGATGGTGTTATACCAAATTGTACTCCCCCCATCAGGTAATTCATCCCTGTCTACAGATGTAATTACAGCATGCTTCACTTTCATCAGATTAATGGCTTCAGCTACACGCTGTGGTTCATCCCAATCAACTGCCTCTGGCCGACCAGTAGCTACTGCACAGAAACCACAGCTACGTGTACAGATATTACCCAAAATCATGAATGTTGCCGTTCCTTCACCCCAACATTCGCCCATATTTGGACAATTTCCACTTTCGCAAATAGTATGCAACTTATGGGTGTCTACCAATGAACGTACATGTCGATAGCTTTCCCCAATAGGAAGCTTTACACGAAGCCAATCTGGCTTTTTTATCTTTTGTTCAATAACTGAATCTATGATGGGTAATTCTTTCATTCTAGATAAATATGATGCAAAGTTACATTACTTGCGTTTACCAAAAACGAGTGAAATATAGGCTGTGGGAAAGAAGGATTTACCGGGAACATCTACCATTTGGATGACCTTCTTTGAATAGAAATCAAACGAAAAACCAAACTCAAGAGCAGAAACAACATGATTAAAACGAGCCCAATCAAATCGGAGACCTGTTTTGACATATACACCTGGATTAAATTTGATTTCATTCCAACCTTTTGACAAGCCAGTTCCTCCTATAATATTCTCTGGATTCAGGAATAGTTCACGATCTTCTTCTGAAAATTTCTTTTTCACACTCCCACTATCCGTTACCAATTCCATGTAATATGGTCGAATAAGTCCAGCGGAAAACCCACCAACTAATACCGCAGAAATAGCCACTCCATTTTTATTCCCTTTGCCACCAAGAAGAACTTGTTGGCCTGCTCCTAATTTAAGTTGATAGAAAATATTTTGTTTACCGTATATAAAAGGTTTACCAAATACAGTAAAACCACCACCTACATAGGAACTTGTACTTTGCTTTTGTTGTTTAGGATGTTGTTTTTCTCCATATTCAAATTGAAAGAGAGTTGTTTTGTAAGGGGTTTTCATTTTACCATACTCATACAAAAAACCATTCCCATCATTGTTCATTTTAAACTGTATACTAGATTGCTTTTTGAAAGAGGCTATCCCATCCTCTTCATTTCTAATTAATTCATTTATTTTATTACGTTTAGATTGCTTATCTGTCGTTTTTTTAGTGGATTTAGATACAGGTGTTCGCTGTGAAAATGAAGCGAAACTGTACATCGAAAAAAATAAGATAAGTACGATAGATTTAAGCATACTGTATATTGTTATGTAAATTTAAATAAAAATTGTATGACATCAACAGTATCCTATACCGGGGAACTTAGAACTTTAGCAACTCATTTACATTCTAGCTCCCATTTTGAGACAGATGCTCCTTTAGACAACCAGGGAAAAGGAGAACGGTTTTCTCCTACCGACTTAGTTGGGACAGCATTAGCTTCCTGCATAATTACAACAATAGCCATACGAGCAAAGGAATTTGAATCAAGGCTTGTTGGTGTAGTTATCAGCACAGAAAAAATCATGGCTATAAATCCAAGAAGGATAAGTATCCTAAATCTATCCTTTACGTGGCCTAAATCATCCAGATTTGACGAAGAAGAACAAATCAACATAAACCAGATAGCAGAAACCTGCCCTGTTAAAGAGAGTATTCACCCTTCAATTGAAGTCAACATTTCGTATAACTGGGAATCTTAACATTGTCAATCCCGTATAATTAAAGAACTCCCTATTTTACATTGAACACATTGGATTTTGCTGCAATACATTGCGTATAATTCTAAGCAAGATTGCGATTCTTTAGCATTTCTGGGAATGACACCAATTTTCTTTAATTCCTTAATTACTTTATTTGATTCGGGAGGTAATTGAATCAATAATTCGTTAGCCTGTAGGATGTATTTTTTTTCTCCACTCATTCTTCCATAGGCAATTAATACAGGCACAATGGTGTTAATAATTAAATTAACAATGAATGAGTGTCCCAGTGATTTATGTTGTGGAACAGTTAGCCGATCAAATACAAAATGAGTATGCCAATATGGAGTAACCTCAACATTGAAAAATGATTGAATCGATTCAAACGATTCACATGATTTACAAAAAGTCAACAACGAGTTAATTTTTCTAATAAATGATGCCAATTGAGCTAAACGGATTGTTGGGAAACTGGTAGGTCGCATTCGTAAAAAATAAACCGGAGGGATATGGGCCTCAATCTTATGGAGTGCTTTTAATCGATTAAACTCTATCCATAATTGCTTTGCGTATTGATCGTTGAATGCGGCACTCAATATTCCAGCTTGACCCATTAAAAGTGCCTCTACAGATAGTCTAGAATCTCTATACTTTTTTACCAATGAAAATGGTATTGAAAATGCTAGTTGATTAAAAGAATTAGAATTAACGGTTAGTCCAAAATTTCTGCATAACATTATCCATATCGCCTCTTCCCAATTGCCATTAAACAAATGAAGCAGTTCGCTAAATTTAATCGCTCGATTTAGTTGACGTTGATCAGAAAGGGAATTCAGCCATATAGAAATGGGTCCATCCATTTTTACTAGAACTGAATTAACACATGGAATAATAGATTGACTTTTAAGCAATTCAGCATAAAAAGGCAATAAATCGTGATTTACGAAACTCGATAACGATAGAATTGGAGATTGTGAATACGCTGAATGATCATGACGCCAAACAACATGTAGAATAACATTGTTATAATTATAATCATTATCGTGACCATGTTTATTATATTCTTGTGTAGTGAGATGAAGCTCGACGTTACCAACCCACTCCGTATCCCCTATTAGTAATCGTGCAAATAGAAAATCAGGGCCTTGATTTGTGTTGCGTGTTCCAGTATTAATAATTTCGACTGACTTACCGCATACAGTTATAAGCTTTTCATTGAACAACTTTTTATCCCATATAAAGTGAAGTAAATTTTCAGAAAATATCATTCCTGAAAAATAGAATAGTTAGCTTAATCCATCAATGTATTAAACACTCATTTAAAGGAGAAAAATACTATACGGATGAGTTAGCTAAATGCAGAATGGAGCATCCCAACTACTCTACTGATAGGCAGTCCCATTACATTATAAAAATCACCGTCAATCGATTTTATGCCTACGACCCCTATCCATTCTTGTATTGCATAAGCACCAGCTTTATCGAATGGTTTATAGTGGAAAACATAATGCTTTATTTGATCTTCTGTCAATTCATTAAACGTAACATACGTAGTATCTACAAAAGAAAT
>Ga0114967_10004353_pt1 | contig 11398 bp, 7 predicted proteins | sample M_130628_MF_Meta_FD_92639 | JGI IMG/M metagenome (GOLD analysis project Ga0114967, IMG submission 92639) | Freshwater microbial communities from Lake Montjoie, Canada to study carbon cycling - M_130628_MF_MetaG | ecosystem: Environmental > Aquatic > Freshwater > Lake | place: Lake Montjoie... | reverse complement strand
GTTGACTGGAATACGGGGTCAATGATGATGGGGCGCTTGGGAGCTGGACCCTTACGTGGCATTAGCCCTTCTCCTTCTTCGCGCCGTAGCGACTACGCGCTTGCTTACGGTTCTTCACACCTTGGGTGTCGAGTGATCCACGCACAACCTTGTAGCGGACACCAGGAAGGTCCTTCACACGACCACCGCGAACCAACACGATGGAGTGTTCTTGCAAGTTGTGACCAACACCAGGGATGTAAGCAGTGACTTCAACTCCACTGGACAAACGCACACGTGCAACCTTGCGCAACGCGGAGTTCGGCTTCTTAGGAGTGGTCGTGTAGACACGAGTGCACACACCACGACGCTGAGGGCTGCCCTTAAGCGCGGGTGTTTTGGTCTTTGAGACCTTGTCCTGCCGGCCCTTGCGGACTAGCTGTTGGATCGTTGGCACCGATGTTGTCCTTTTCGTGAAGTGCTGCACTTGGTGTTCGGTGTGCTTGCTTTGCCTCGTTCACTCCGGCCCACGCGGTCGGGTGTGTCGGAATGCGCGAACGCACACCAACTCATCCAGAACACAGGAGAGGTATTGCGAATCAGAGGCGGGTTGCGGGGAAGCCCACGTCGCTGCCGACTTGCAATTCCGATGCGACCAAACCCTCAAAAGGGCACTTTCACATCAGCGGTCCCGAGGCATCTCAGGCACGGCGGTGAACTGTACCGGAGTGCACTTGACGGGGTCCGAGGCGGGGGGTCTATTGCCCAGGGTCGAGGACGGCCATGAGGTCGTGCCACGCCTGAACGAAGGCCTGGGCACCCTGCTCCTGCAGCTCCACTCCCAGCGTCGGGACGTCAATCCCGTGCTCAGCAAAGGCCGCCAAGGTCGCCTGGCTGGTGCCGCCTGATCCATCGAGGATGTCCCCCACTCGGCCGTGATCGGCAAAGGCCTGGAGCGTGGCATCGGGCATGGTGTTGATGGTGTTGGGAGCAATCAGCCCTTCGACGTACACGGTGTCCGATGCCGAAGGGTCCTTGGTGGATGTGCTGGCAAAAAGCAGGCGCTGTGGCCGGCCACCAGAGGTAGCGATGGCCTGTTGCGTCGTGTCATTGAGCATGCGGGCATACGCGTGGTGAACGCTCTCCCCTACAGCCAAAGCTAACTTTCCTGTGAGCTCAGCTGGCACTCGACCAACCACCGCTGCATCCCACCTTGAGATGAACACCGAAGCAACTGATGCCACGTCAGCATCCAAACCCGCAGCGATTCGGCGCGTGATGCCGCGTTGATAAGCAGCCACGCAATCAAGGTACTGCTGCAGCGAAAACAGCAACGTGACGTTGACTGGGATGCCTCGATAAATTGCTTCCTCTACCGCTGGAAGCCCTTGTGGCGTACCGGGAATCTTGATGAAGACATTGGGGCGAGCCAACCGCTGGTGTACCTCAACTGCTGCCTCAATCGTGCTCTGCGCGTCATAGGCCAACAACGGCGAAACTTCCAGCGAGACCCATCCATCGACACCATCGGTGCGTGCGTGCACATCGGCGAACACATCGGCAGCGGCTTGCAGGTCTTCAATGGCCAACTGCATGAACAGCTCTTCTGGCGACGACGTTTCGGCAGCAGCAATGGCGCTCTGGTAATCAGAAGTTTCGGTAAAGGCTTTTTGGAAAATTGAAGGGTTGGACGTCAACCCCGTCACTGACAACTCATCCACGTAGCGCTGCAGCTCACCCGAGCCCAGCATTCCTCGTGTGATGTTGTCCAGCCAAATACTTTGACCGGCGTTCTGCAGGGATTGAGTGGGGCGCATGTCCGACAGGCTACCGATGAGTCGGGGATCTAGGTGCAGGCCTCAGTACGATCAAGTCACCTGCCCACTCGCGCCAAGGACTCCGATGAACCCATCCGACATTGAAAAGCAGGCTGCTGCCATAGCGGCTGCCCAGCTCGTCGAAAGCGGCATGAAACTGGGATTAGGCACCGGATCAACGGTCGCATTCTTGCTCCAAGCATTGGCTGATCGCGCCATTGATGTGGAGTGCGTCTCCACATCACCCCAAACCGAAAAGATCGCTCGAGAGCTGGGGCTCAACGTTTCTTCTTTCGCCGGCCTCGATGGGGTCGCTCATCTGGACATGGCCATCGATGGAGCTGACCAAGTTGATCCCGCTGGCTGGATCATCAAGGGTGGCGGCGCAGCTCATACACGGGAAAAGTGTGTGGCGTCAGCGGCCGACCGATTCATCGTGATCGTCTCCAGCGACAAACTCGTGCCTGCGCTCACCCCTCCATTGCCGTTGGAACTCTTGGACTACGGCTTGGCGGCTACTGTGCGGGCTCTGGGAACGGTGTCCCTACGCGATGTGCCCCGCAGTCCTGATGGCGGCGTCATCGCCGACTGGCTGGGGTCGCTCGATGACCCAGCTTCTTTGGCCGCGCGACTATCGGCCACTCCTGGCGTGATTGATCACGGACTGTTTAGCCCAGACATGACGGAGCGCGTGGTAGTTGCCGAAGGCACCACCACGCGCCACATCATGATTAACGCTTAGTTACTACCGCGGAAACTGAAACTCATCCAGCGGTACAGCTTCACCTGATCCGCGACCGAAGTTCGAGTAGTCGTAATCAGCGAAGTTCTGCATCACTGAGTAAACCGCATTCTTGGCTTCCTCAGTTGGCTCGACCTTCACATCGCGGTAACGCTGCAATCCGGTGCCAGCCGGGATCAGCTTGCCCAAGATCACGTTTTCCTTCAGACCAACCAGCGGGTCAGACTTGGCGTTGATCGCCGCATCGGTAAGCACGCGAGTGGTCTCTTGGAAGGAAGCCGCTGACAACCATGATTCGGTGGCCAGTGATGCCTTGGTGATACCCATGAGCTCGGGACGACCCGAGGCGGGAGTTCCGCCGTCAGCAACCACGGCACGGTTGACACGCTCAAAGGCAGCGCGCTCAACGAGTTCACCAGGCAGGTACTCCGTGCTTCCACCTTCGATGATCGTGATGCGACGCAGCATTTGACGCACGATGACTTCAATGTGCTTGTCGTGAATCGATACACCCTGTGAGCGGTACACCTCTTGCACTTCAGCAGCCAAGTGGAGTTGAACTTCACGCATACCTTGAATACGCAAAACCTGCTTGGGGTCCTTGGCGCCAAGGATAAGCAGTTCACCTACATCCACGTGCGCGCCATCGGCGACCAAGAGGCGGGCACGACGCGAGGTGATGTGCTCGATCTCTTCCGATCCATCGTCAGGAACGATCGTGATCTTGCGGGTGCGCTCGAGTTCTTCGATTCGCACTCGGCCAGCGACTTCGCTGATGGGTGCCACACCACGAGGGGTACGGGCTTCAAACAGCTCCACCACACGAGGCAGACCGTGCGTGATGTCATCACCAGCCACACCACCGGTGTGGAAGGTACGCATCGTCAGCTGAGTACCGGGTTCACCAATGGACTGAGCGGCGATGATGCCGACGGCTTCACCCACGTCCACCAACTTGCCGGTGGCCAACGAACGGCCGTAGCAACGCGCACAGATACCGATTTCGGCTTCACAGGTCAGCACCGAGCGAGCACGGACCTCGGTCACACCCTTGGCAACCAACTCGGCCAGCAACGGTGCGGAAAGGTCAACGCCGGCCTTGGCCAACGTGGTGCGCTCGACCTTGACATCTTCGGCCAACCAGCGACCGACGACGGAGGATTCGAGGTTCTCAATCTCGCGAACGACGCCATCCTTGCCAACTTCAACAATAGGCAACTTCAGGCCGCGCTCTGAACCACAGTCATCTTCGCGAACGATCACATCTTGTGAAACGTCGACCAAACGACGGGTCAGGTAACCGGAGTCGGCCGTACGCAACGCGGTGTCAGCCAGACCCTTGCGAGCACCGTGGGTCGAGATGAAGTACTCGAGCACCGACAAGCCTTCGCGGAAGTTGGCCTTAATCGGGCGCGGGATAATTTCGCCCTTGGGGTTAGCCACGAGTCCACGCATACCGGCGATCTGACGGACCTGCATCATGTTTCCGCGGGCACCAGAGTTGACCATCATCCACACGGGGTTGGTGGCCGAACGCTTGAAGTTTTCTTCCATAGCGGTCGAGACTTCGTTGGTGGCACGCGTCCAGATTTCGATGAGTTCCTGACGGCGCTCATCGTCACTGATCAAACCGCGGGAGTACTGCTTTTCGACCTTGTCGGCTTCGACTTCGTGCGCTTCCAAAATGCCGGCCTTGGCTGTAGGAGCAACCACGTCGTCAATCGAAATGGTGACACCCGAGCGGGTAGCCCAGTGGAAGCCGATGCTCTTGAGCGCATCCAGGGTCGCAGCAACCTGTGACTTGGCGTAACGCTCACAGAGCTCGTTGACAATGGCGCCGAGCTTCTTCTTGTCGACCACGCCATCGAAGTAGGGGAAGTCGGCCGGGAGGGTTTCGTTGAACAAGGCGCGACCAAGCGTGGTCTCGATGCGCAATGGCTGACCAGGCTTCCAGCCCTCAGGAGCAGTGGCCCCTACGGCGGGAACAGCGTCATCAAAGCGGATGTGCACGCGTGCTTGGAGGTCAAGGTCGCCGCGGTCGTAGGCCATGACGGCTTCCGACACGGTGCTGAAGGCACGACCGGTACCCGGAGCGTTCTCCTTTTCACCGGTAAGGAAGTAGATGCCCAGCACCATGTCCTGCGTTGGTGAGGTAATCGGACGACCGTTAGCCGGCGACAAAATGTTGTTGCTTGAGAGCATCAAGATGCGCGCTTCGGCCTGAGCCTCAGCCGACAACGGAAGGTGCACCGCCATCTGGTCGCCGTCAAAGTCGGCGTTAAACGCAGTACAGACCAAGGGGTGAATCTGAATGGCCTTACCTTCAACCAACTGCGGTTCGAATGCCTGAATTCCCAAGCGGTGCAGCGTAGGTGCACGGTTCAACAGCACTGGGTGCTCAGCGATGATCTCTTCGAGAACGTCCCACACGACCGGACGTGCACGCTCAACCATGCGCTTGGCGCTCTTGATGTTCTGGGCGTGGTTGAGGTCAACCAAGCGCTTCATCACGAACGGCTTGAACAGTTCCAACGCCATCTGCTTAGGCAGACCACACTGGTGCAGCTTGAGCTGGGGACCAACCACGATGACCGAACGGCCCGAGTAGTCCACGCGCTTTCCGAGCAGGTTCTGACGGAACCGACCCTGCTTGCCCTTGAGCATGTCGGAGAGCGACTTCAGCGGACGGTTGCCCGGTCCAGTGACCGGACGGCCACGACGACCGTTGTCGAACAACGCGTCAACCGCTTCTTGCAGCATGCGCTTTTCGTTGTTCACGATGATCTCGGGGGCACCGAGGTCAAGCAGACGCTTCAAACGGTTGTTGCGGTTGATCACACGACGGTAGAGGTCGTTGAGGTCAGAGGTGGCAAAACGTCCACCATCAAGTTGAACCATCGGGCGCAGGTCCGGCGGGATGACAGGAACGCAGTCCAAGACCATTCCTGCCGGGCTGTTGGTCGTGGTTAAGAATGCGGTAACGACCTTGAGGCGCTTGAGGGCACGGGTCTTCTTCTGTCCCTTGCCGTTCTGCACGATGTCGCGGAGCTTCTCAGATTCAGCTTCGAGGTCAAAGGTTTCGAGGCGACGCTGAATGGCAGCAGCACCCATGCCACCTTCGAAGTAACGACCAAAGCGATCGCGCATTTCGCGATACAACATTTCGTCGCCTTCGAGGTCTTGAACCTTCAAAGTCTTAAAGCGGTCAAAAACGCGATCAATACGGTCGATCTCGTTGTCGGCACGACGGCGAACCGCAGCCATCTCGCGTTCAGCACCTTCGCGCACCTTGCGGCGAACATCGGCCTTGGCACCTTCGGCTTCCAACTCAGCAAGGTCGGATTCGAGCTTCTTGGAACGCTCGTTGATGTCGACATCGCGCTGCTTGGCAATCTTTTCCTTCTCGAGCGCAATCTTCTTCTCGTGATTAGGAAGGTCCTCGTGACGAGCGTCTTCGTCCACACTGGTGATCATGTAGGCGGCGAAGTAGATGACCTTTTCCAAGTCCTTAGGAGCAAGGTCAAGGAGGTAGCCCAAACGCGAAGGAACGCCCTTGAAGTACCAGATGTGAGTTACCGGAGCGGCAAGTTCGATGTGGCCCATGCGCTCACGACGAACCTTGGCGCGGGTGACTTCAACACCGCAACGCTCACAGATGATGCCCTTGAAGCGCACCCGCTTGTACTTACCGCAGTAGCACTCCCAGTCGCGAGTTGGTCCGAAGATCTTCTCGCAGAACAAGCCGTCCTTCTCAGGCTTGAGGGTGCGGTAGTTGATGGTCTCAGGCTTCTTAACTTCGCCATGGGACCACAAGCGGATGTCATCGGCAGTAGCTAGGCCGATGCGCAGCTCGTCGAAGAAGTTGACGTCAAGCACGTGGATCCTTCTTTCTTTTGTCTTTGGGGGTGTAAGGCGATGGCGGGGCCGGCCTTACACCTCCTCGACGCTGCTGGGCTCGCGACGGGAAAGGTCAATGCCGAGTTCTTCGGCTGCACGGAAGACGTCGTCGTCTGTGTCACGCATCTCGATGGACTGTCCGTCGCTGGACAGCACCTCGACGTTGAGTGCGAGCGACTGCATTTCCTTGACCAACACCTTGAATGACTCAGGGATGCCAGGTTCTGGAATGTTTTCGCCCTTGACGATGGCTTCGTAAACCTTGACGCGTCCAAGGACGTCGTCGGACTTGATCGTGAGAAGTTCCTGAAGTGCGTAAGCAGCTCCATAGGCCTCAAGCGCCCACACTTCCATCTCACCAAAGCGCTGACCACCGAACTGTGCCTTACCACCCAGCGGCTGCTGCGTGATCATGGAGTACGGGCCGGTCGAACGAGCGTGGATCTTGTCGTCAACCAGGTGGAGCAGCTTCAAGATGTAGATGTAACCAACGGAAATCGGAGCCTTGAAGGGCTCGCCGCTACGACCATCGAACAACATGGCCTTACCGGATCCGTCAATCATGTGGTCGCCATCGCGGTTAGCGATCGTGGAAGCAAGAAGTCCAGTGATCTCTTCTTCCCGAGCACCGTCGAAGACTGGCGTGGCCACGTTGGTGCCAGGAGCACCTTCAGCAGCGCCAATCTCAGCCAAGCGGTTTTGCCACTCGCCCTCGGATGCTTCAACCTTCCAACCAGTCTTAGCAACCCAACCCAAGTGGGTTTCCAAAACCTGACCGACGTTCATCCGGCCAGGAACACCCAGTGGGTTCAAGACGATGTCGACGGGGGTTCCATCGGCCAAGAACGGCATGTCTTCGGCAGGCAGGATCTTGGAGATAACACCCTTGTTGCCGTGGCGGCCAGCAAGTTTGTCACCGTCTTGGATCTTGCGCTTCTGCGCGATGTAAACGCGAACCAGTTGGTTAACGCCCGGTGGGAGTTCATCACCGTTCTCGTGATCAAACACGCGAATGTCGATGATCTTGCCGGACTCACCGTGCGGAACCTTCAACGAGGTGTCGCGCACTTCGCGTGCCTTCTCGCCAAAGATGGCTCGCAACAAACGCTCTTCTGGCGTGAGCTCGGTTTCACCCTTAGGTGTGACCTTGCCGACCAAAACGTCACCAGGGACAACCTCGGCTCCGACGCGGATGATTCCACGGTCGTCGAGGTCCTTGAGGATTTCTTCAGACACGTTAGGAATGTCTCGCGTGATTTCCTCTGGGCCCAACTTGGTGTCGCGGGCATCGATTTCGTATTCCTCAATGTGGATTGAAGAAAGAACGTCGTCCTGGACCAAACGCTGGTTCAAGATGATGGCGTCTTCGTAGTTGTGACCTTCCCAAGGCATGAATGCCACGAGCAGGTTCTTACCAAGAGCCATTTCGCCGTTTTCGGTGCAGGGGCCGTCAGCAATGACTTGACCAGATTCGATGCGATCGCCTTCCGAGACGATGACCTTCTGGTTGTAGCTCGTGCCCTGGTTCGAGCGACGGAACTTAGCCAACTTGTACGTGGTGTAGGTGGCGTCATCGTTAGCGACTTCAACGTGGTCAGCGCTGACTTCAGCGACAACACCGCTCGAGGTGGCAACGACAACATCACCAGCATCCTTAGCGGCGCGGTATTCCATACCCGTTCCGACCAGAGGAGCTTCAGCGCGCAACAACGGCACTGACTGACGCATCATGTTTGATCCCATGAGCGCACGGTTTGCATCGTCGTGCTCAAGGAACGGAATCATCGCCGTAGCAACAGACACCATCTGACGAGGTGAAACGTCCATGTAGTCCACGTCGTTGGGCTCGATGTACTCGACTTCGCCACCCTTACGACGAACCAAAACGCGGTCCTCAGAGAAGGAGCTTGACGCATCCAAAGGCGCGTTGGCCTGAGCAATAACGTGCAGGTCTTCTTCGTCTGCCGTCAGGTAATCGATCTGGTCGGTCACCTTGCCCTTCTTCACCTTGCGGTACGGAGTCTCGATGAAACCAAACTTGTTGACGCGGGCAAAGGTGGACAGCGAACCAATCAGACCAATGTTTGGTCCTTCTGGAGTTTCAATTGGACACATGCGGCCGTAGTGAGACGGGTGCACGTCGCGGACTTCGAAGCCAGCGCGCTCACGCGACAAACCACCGGGGCCAAGAGCCGACAGACGACGCTTGTGGGTCAGGCCCGACAACGGGTTGGTCTGGTCCATGAACTGCGACAACTGACTCGTTCCGAAGAACTCCTTGATGGAGGCAACGACGGGACGAATGTTGATCAGGGTCTGCGGCGTGATGGCTTCAACGTCTTGGGTTGTCATGCGCTCGCGCACAACACGCTCCATACGAGCCAAACCGGTGCGGACCTGGTTCTGGATCAGTTCGCCGACAGTGCGCAGGCGACGGTTTCCAAAGTGGTCAATGTCGTCAGTCTCAACGCGAACTGGACCGGTAGGTGCATCCATTTCGGTTTCGCCAGCGTGCAAGCGCACGATGTACTTGATGACCGAAACAACGTCTTCAACCGTCAAGACCTTTTGAGTCAGCGGGTGGTCAAGGCCGAGCTTCTTGTTGACCTTGAAACGACCAACCTTGGCCAAGTCATAACGCTTCTCATTGAAGTAGAAGTTGTCGATGAGGTTTTGCGCAGCCTCAATCGTGGGCGGTTCGCCCGGACGCAACTTGCGGTAAATATCAAGGAGGGCGTTCTCTTGCTGAGTGCGCGGGCCTTCGGCCTCAATGTGATCCTTTTCCAGGGTCAGGCGCATGGATTCAAACTGGCCGAACTCTTCAAGGATCTGCTCGTTGGTCCAACCCAAGGCCTTGAGCAAGATGGTGACCGGCTGCTTGCGCTTGCGGTCAACGCGGACCGATACGAGGTCCTTCTTGTCGATCTCGAACTCCAGCCATGCACCGCGGCTAGGAATGATCTTGGCGACAAAGGTGTCCTTGTCGGTGACCTTGTCAATGCTCTTTTCAAAGTAGCAACCAGGCGAACGCACCAACTGCGACACCACAACACGCTCAGTGCCGTTGATGACGAACGTGCCCTTGTCGGTCATCAACGGGAAGTCACCCATGAAGACCGTCTGGCTCTTGATTTCGCCAGTTTCGTTGTTGGTGAATTCAGCAGTAACGAATAACGGCGCTGCGAATGTCAGGTCCTTCTCCTTGCATTCTTCGACCGTGTACTTCGGCTCGTAGAACTCAGGATCAGAGAACGCCAACGACATGGTTCCCTGGAAGTCTTCGATCGGGCTGATCTCTTCAAAGATCTCAGCAAGACCAGACTTGACTGGAATGTCGGTGCGTCCCGATGCGATGGCATCGGTGACCCGCGCGCGCCACAAGTCATTACCCAGCAATGAATCAAAGCTGTCGACTTGAAGCGACAAGAGGTTTGGTACCTCAAGTGGCTCGCGAATCTTTGCGAAACTAATCCGGTTGGGACCGGGTACGTGCGATGATGAAGTGCGCGAGGCGGCCAAAAGAGATCCTTCCCTGGGCTGGCGTCTCTGGTCGCGCGCAACTTTCACGACCTATGTCCACTGGTCATAGCGGTGCACAAAGGCACCACTAGGGCATGACAAACAATGGTTACAGGGAAATCGGAAGGCTGCGCAGGCTTAAATCATAGCCGAGGGGGTTTAGTCAAGTACCCGCACCCCCGAAAAGTGCACAAATCCCCTCGTAGGCAGGGCTCTAGGCACAAAAGAAGGGCCCAGGCGGACATCCCGCCCGAGCCCCTCTTGGGTGAAGTACTTACTTCAAGACGACCGTGGCGCCGGCAGCTTCGAGGGCTTCCTTGGCCTTGTCGGCGTCTTCCTTCTTGGCCTTCTCCAGGACGGTGGCCGGAGTGGCCTCGACGAGGTCCTTGGCTTCCTTCAGGCCCAGGTTGGTCAAGGTACGAACTTCCTTGATGACCTGGATCTTCTTGTCGCCTGCGGCTTCGAGGATGACATCAAACTCATCCTTTTCGCCTTCGGCGTCGCCGCCACCAGCAGCGCCACCAGCAGCGGGAGCTGCAGCAACTGCCACGGGGGCAGCAGCGGTGACTTCGAAGGTGTCTTCGAACTTCTTAACGAACTCAGAGAGCTCGATCAATGACATTTCCTTGAAAGCCTCAAGCAAATCGTCTGTACTCATCTTCGCCATATCAGCGATCCTTTCGGGTTTGGTGCCGGCCGAGGCCGACGCTTTTGTGGGCGTCAGCCCTGCGGGGTTTCCTCGGCCGTTTCGGCTGCTTCAGCGGGAGCTTCTGCTTCAGAGGATTCGGGGGAAGAGACAACCTCTTCAGTTTCGGCAACAGCCTCAACTGGTTCAGCGGACTCGGTGGGCTCGTCAACTTCAGCGGGGGCTGGAGCTGCTGCAGGAGCCGAATTTGATGGAACGGCTTCTACCTTGGCGCGAAGCGCGTCGATGGTGCGTACTGCCTGTGAGAGCGGTGCAGCAAACAGTGATGCTGCGTTTTGCATGGAAGCCTTCATGGCTCCAGCAAGCTTGGCCAGCAAGACCTCACGTGATTCAAGGCTTGCGAGCTTCTTGATCTCATCAGCGGTAAGCGGTGCACCGTCAAGCACTCCACCCTTGATAACGAGCAAGGGGTTGTCCTTGGCGAAGTCACGCAGGCTCTTAGCGGCCTCAACCGGGTCACCAGAGATGAAAGCAATAGCTGAAGGTCCGACCAACAAGTCAGTCAGTCCCTCAACGCCGGCTTCCTTAACGGCGATTCTGGTTAGCGTGTTCTTCACCACGGCGTAGGACGCATTCGCACCCAACGCGGTCCGCAACTCTTTGAGTTGGGCCACAGTGAGTCCGCGGTATTCAGTCAACACAGCAGCGTTGCTGGATCGGAATTGCTCCGCCAGCTCGGCAACTGCTGCCGACTTATCAGGCCTGGCCATGGGCCTCCTTCCGTGGTGCGCCGATCAT